>VMHT01020879.1_pt1 | contig 15900 bp, 19 predicted proteins | sample 4693611 | NCBI WGS metagenome assembly VMHT01 (sample SAMN12280063, study PRJNA550983) | marine metagenome | isolation source: seawater sampled from same location over 5 years 0.02-0.2 micron viral filtrate | place: USA: collected off the coast of southern California halfway between the port... ... | reverse complement strand
CGTTTGATCAAATATCAAAAGAACTAAAAGAAGTTCAAAGCACGTCAAAAAATAGCATTGCCAACCTTCGGGGTTACAGAAACGCTTGGCGTGATATTACGCAGCAAGTCGAGATTGGCAGTGCTGCATTTAAAGAAGCTACGGCTGAGGCGGCAAGGCTTGATAAGCAACTGCAAAAAGCGGAAGGCAGAAAAGCTCCAGGCCAAGGCGGAAGGCTTGCTGGATTAGCAAGAGGTGCTGGCGCGATTGCGGCTGGCGGTGTATTTGGCGGACCGGAGGGTGCGCTTGGCGGAGCAGCTGGTTTAGCCGTTGGCGGCCCTGCAGGTGCTGCTATTGGCGCAGCAATTGGCGCTCAAGTCGGTCAACTTAGACAGGCGCTAGGAGCAACTGCTGAGTATTCAGCCAATCTTGGCAAGCTGCGTATTGCATTGCAAGGCGTAACTACAGGCCAAAACCAATATTCAGATGCCCTTGTTTTCATACAAAAAACAACAAAAGATTTTGCGATTCCTCAAGATATAATTACGCGTCAATTTACAAAACTACAAGCATCTGTTCTGGGAGCGGGCGGAAGTATTGAGGACACAAAAGTTGCTTTTAATGGCATTGTTGCTGCCGTTAGGGCGACAGGTGGTTCCCTGCAGGATGTTGATTCTGCTTTGACTGCAACAGCGCAAGTCTTCTCCAAAGGCAAAGTTAGCGCAGAAGAATTAAGACAACAAATTGGTGAAAGGTTGCCTGGTGCTTTTACGTTATTTGCGGAATCAATAGGAAAGACCCCACAAGAGTTAGACAAGGCTCTTGAAGATGGGCAAGTTAGCTTGCAAGATTTTCAAACTTTTGCACAATCAATTTTTGAACGTTACGGAGAAACGGCGCAAATTATTGCTTCTGGTCCTAAATCTGCAGGGGATCAGCTGCAGGTAGAACTTGCAAAATTAAAAGAAAATCTTGGCACGCTTTTAGAGCCAATTGGTGCAGCATTTCAGGCAACATTTGCCAGCATTGTGACAGTAATTAATAATGCCATTCTTGCCCTAAACAATTTCCTAGGCATTGGGACATCAGGCGCTATTAACAAAGCGCAGAGAGAGCTTGACGCCGCGACAAAAGCGTTTGAACCGTTTTTAGGCGTTGACCGAGAAACGCTTACCAAGGGCCAAGGAGGAACTCAGCGTCGGTTTGACAGGTTAAGAAACCGTGTTGTGCTTGCCACAAAAAGGCTTGAAGAAGCACAAGCTGCAGGGAGGTTAGACATTGAGCGCCCTGAAGAAAGCGGCGGGTTGTCTGGCATTACCTCTGACGGCACGGACCCAGGGGGCTCACAAGCTAAAGTAAAAACAACAAGTCAAGAATTGCTTGAGCTTGCTTTAGAAAGAAACCGAGCATTTGCTGAAGGCAACAAGATAAGGATGGCGCAGCTTGATTTTGAAATTAAAATTCAAGAGGTAACTGAACGTTTTAATAATGGTGAAGTAGATTTTAACACGGCAAAAGTTATATCTTTAAAGGCCGAAACCAAGTTACGCAAAGAAGGTTTAAAAATAAGAGAAGACGAAAAGAAAGCAATGCGCGATCTTACAAAAGGTCAAAAAGAATTTAAAAAGGAACTTACTGAAACAGACAAGTTAGTTAAAAGCATAGAAAGCACATTGGCAACCAGCATGGCTAGCGCCATTGAAGGATTGATTGATGGCACGAAATCATTAAGTGAGTCTTTGTCTGGAGTGTTAAGGCAAATGGCTAGTTTGCTGTTAAATTTTGGCACAAAATCTTTGATAGGTGGAATATTTCCTTCAGCTAATGGCAATGTGTATGCCAACAACAAAATTGTTCCCTTTGCCTCTGGCGGCGTTGTAAACAAGCCAACCATTTTCCCCATGGCTAACGGCATGGGCCTGATGGGCGAGGCTGGCCCTGAGGCCATCATGCCTTTACGTCGTGGAGCCAACGGCAAGCTTGGCGTTGAAGCCTCTGGCGGTGGGGTCGGCAACGTGGTCGTGAACGTTGATGCTTCTGGGTCTAACGTAGAAGGTGACCAGTCAGATAGCAAGGCTCTTGGCTCTGCGATTGGTGCAGCCGTGCAGGCTGAATTAATCAAACAAAAACGACCTGGAGGTCTCCTAAGCTAATGGCTACTTTCCCAGACATTGAGGCAGACTACGGAGCAAGCAAGGCGGCACAGCCCAACGTGCGGATTGCTCAGTTTGGGTCTGGCTATTCTCAACGTACAGCGTTTGGCATCAACAACGATAAAAAGGTTTGGCAACTTAATTGGACAAATAGAACTGCAACTGAGGTCAACACTATTGAAGACTTTTTGGAAGCCAGAGCAGGAGTTGAGGATTTTGATTGGTCGCCCCCTGACGATACGGATACTTACAAGTGGATCTGTAGGTCTTGGACAAAAACGTTGCCTTACTCTAATTTGTTCAACATTACGGCAACATTCGAGCAGGTATTTGAAGCATGACAGTTCCACAATCAATTCAAGAACAGATTCAGTCTCTTGAGCCTTCAGCAATCATTGAGCTGTTTGAACTAAAACTAACCGAAGAAATTAATGGGACTAACCAGACTTTTTACTATCACGCTGGAACGAATGAGCTAAGTGCGAATGTTATTTTTAACGGCTTGACTTACGTGGCTTATCCGATTGAAGTTGATGGGTTTGAGTTGACGACAAAAGGCACGCTACCTAGACCGTCAATGAAAATTTCCAACGCGGACAGTGCTATCTCTGCATTGATTTTGCTCTTCAACCCATTGCAGGCAAAAGTTACGCGTATTAGGACATGCAAAAAGTTTCTTGATGCGGCTAACTTTTCTGGTGGCAATGCGACGGCTGACCCGTCTGCAAAGTTTGAAGATGAAATTTGGTACATCGACAGAGTGGCTAACGAAAACCCGGAGCTGGTTGAGTTTGAGTTAACTAGCAAGCTTGATTTGACAAATCTTGCGTTGCCACGTCGTCAAATTTTAGAGCACTGCCCTTGGCAGTACCGCGGCTCTGAATGCGGTTACATCGGAACGGCAAGCTTTGACCTCAATGACAACCCGGTTAGCTCGTCTGAAGATAATTGTGGCAAGCGTTATAGCAGTTGCGTGAAAAGGTTCCCGACAGGATTGCTGCCATTTGGAGGTTTCCCAGGTGCAAGACTTCAGACTTGAGGCTGAAGCCCATGCTGAAAAAGAATCACCCAAAGAAGCTTGTGGCCTTGTAGTCGCAGGCGTCTATATATCTTGCCGCAATATTGCCACTAATCCTGAGGAAGATTTTGTTTTAAATCCTGTTGATTACGCACGCGCTGCATTGACTGGAAAGATTGAAGCTATTGTGCATTCACATCCACAAGGCGGTCCGGCGAGCGAAGCTGATCTTGCAGCTTGTAAGCACACAAGACTGCCTTGGTACATTTATTCAATGCCTGATCGCCAATGGTTAACCACCAAACCCTGTTAGGCCGCCAGTGGCAATACGGGGTCAATGATTGCTTTACGTTGATTCGCGATTGGTTTGAGCTGCAGGGCATCAAGTTGCCTGACTTTTCCCGCCCAGACAACTTAGAGGTTTGCGACAGCATATTTTTAGAGCAGGCTGAAGCAATCGGGTTTGAGCAGGTTGCTTTTGAGCGGCGCAAGCCTGGAGATGTGTTAATCATGCGACTTGACACGCGAACACCGATGCACGCTGCAATTTTGCTGCCTGATGAGTTGATTCTTCACCAGCGGCAGGATTCATTGAGTGCGATTGAGCCGCTGCGGCGGTACTATGTCGAAAGCATTGCAGCAGTGTTTCGCTATGCAGCAGGTCGTCAGACTGCTGGGTGATCTAGGAGACCGGTACGGTGTTGAGCACACGTACTTCAACCTAAGAACGCCTGCGGACGCAATCAAGCTGTTGTGTATCAATTCGCCTGCGTTTCAAGAGGAGTTGACGCACGCGCATGAGCATGGCGTTGGCTATCGGTTAATTCAGGCTGGTACGGATTTAGATCTTGAAGATTTGCAGTTGCCGATCGGCAGCAACGATTTGATCTTGACGCCTGTCATCGCAGGTAGTGGTGGCACTACTCGCAAAATTCTTTTTGGTGCTGGCTTGATCGCAGCGTCGTTCCTTCTCCCTGGCGCTGGGATGTTTGGCACCGTAGGACTTTTAGGGCAGGCTGGAGTTGTTGGCATATCTACCAGCACAATGCTGACTTTGACCACTTTGGGCACTGCCATAAGCGCAATCGGTGCCAGCCTTGTCCTTGACGGTGTTTCGCAAATGTTGGCACCGCAGCCGACAATCCCAAAGCTTGGTGGTTTAAATAGATTAGGCAGTGGTGAATCTTCAAGCACTGATGGTCCGCAAGGTGTTGTACGGGGCACTGACGGTAGACAGTCATACGCTTACACAGGCGCTGCTAACACGGTCGGCGTAGGGGCAACCATTCCTGTTGCCTATGGCGAGGTTTTGATTGGCAGCCATTTGCTAAGTGCCAATGTTGATGTTGCAGACGAATCTGATCCGCTTAAAACAGCGATTAGAGATCCTGGCGTAAGTACGATACAAGTCGGAGGGGAGAAAATTGGTTTTGGCAGTTTTGAGAGTGCATCTGGCGTAAAAGTAAAACGCTCTAGAAAAACTTTGGGCAGCAGCAATAATCGTCAAAAAGTAGTCAACAGTTTTCTCGACTTGCGAGATGGCGAAATAGAAACGGAAGGTAGTATTAACGAAAGCACAAGTAGAAGAGACCGACTTGATTTTATTTTCGAGCTTCGCGATGGATTGTTTGATTTTGTGGATGCCCCTGGGTCGACTTTAGTTGATGGCTTTTTGACTTACAGAATCACACTTGAAAACAAAACAGGCGGCCCAAATCCAATTATTGCCACTTCTCAAGCAACGGTGCAAGGTTTACTAGCCAATGGCGATAACTACAAATGGATACACCGGATAGAGCATCCTGACGTTGAAGATGAAATTGCACCAACAATTGAAATAATAGACCACAGGGCAAACTCAAAATGTACGTTATTCTGGCAAGCGTATGGCTACGACCTTGGTTAAATCATGGCTCTAAATTCTACTTCTGTTATTAATTTTGTTGACCTGCTTTGCGAGGGCCCAATTGCTGGTTTAGTTAAGGCGGAACAGGGTATTTTCCTTGAGGAAACACCAATTAGAACTGGTGGAGACCGCAATTTTTTGAATCAAGATGTCTCGTATGACTTTAAACCTGGTGGTCGCACACAATCGGAGTTGGTTCAAGGTAAAAATGGGCAATCAACTATAACTGACGTAGGCGCAGAGCTTGGTAAAAACTACAGTGAGACGTTAAATGCAGAAAACGAAGTCACTGCCCGCGACTATGGGAGTGGAACAGTTGTAAGGCAAATTACAGATACAGAGGTTGAATCTTTTGAGCTGCTGTTAACTATTCCTCGCATGTTTTCAACAGCGCAGGAGGGGCTGGCAAAGGGGCAATTGTTTAACGGAGAGATTCAGGTTGCTGTTGACGTGCAGGCACGCGGTCGTGCATTTCAAAATGTTTACACCACTACAAAAACTGGCATCGCTGTTAGCAATTATCAATTTAAAACTCCACGCCTCAATCTTCCTGGCGAAGGACCATGGAATATTCGCGTCAGGAAAGTTAACTTAGGGGAAAACCATTTTGAGGTAAAGTTCAATAATTTTAGGGAGGTCGAAAAGAATATCCCGTTAGCCAACAGCAGAGCAAATCAAATTATATGGTCAAGCTTGATTGAAATTCAATCGTTGCGAACAGCTTATCCGTTTTGTGCTGTTGCAGGTCTTTCTTTGTCAACAAGGCAGTTTGGAAGTCTGCCGACTAGGGCCTACAAGATTCGTGGGAGAATTGTTCAAATACCTGCAAACGCTGCGGTTAGAAGCGACGGCAGCTTGACGTTTTCTGGTGCTTTCAACGGCAACCTCAAACAAGCGTGGACAAACTGCCCTGTTTGCTGTTGGTACGACATGGTTACAAACCCACGTTATGGGGCAGGCGATTTTGTGCAAGCTTCAAACCTTAGTTGGGTCGATCTGTATCCGCTTGCCCAATATGCAAATCAGCTTGTTACCAATCCTGATGGCACCACTGAGCCACGTTTTGCGTGCAACACAGTTATTTCATCGCAAGCTGAAGCGTTCAACGTTTTGCAGGATCTTGCCAGTGTGTTTCGCGGAATGCTTTTCTGGCAGTCAAATACAATTCAGGCAACTGCAGACCATGGCCGCTTAGATGGCTCTGGCATGACGCCAGTGCATTTGTACGCTAACAGCAATGTTATTAATGGAGCGTTTAACTATTCAGGTTCGTCACTAAAAACGCGCAGCACAAAGATCCGCGTTCGTTACAACGATCCGCAGAACTTTTATAAATCAAACTATGTTTGTGTTGAAAACTCTAGTTTAATTTCAAAGTACGGTTATCAAGAAAAAGAGATCGTTGCTTTTGGCGCTACGTCTAAGTTTCAAGCGCAACGTCTCGGACGGTGGATGCTTGCATCAGAAGAGCTTGATGGGGAAGTAGTTACCTTTACCACTGGTTTGCAAGGCGCTGTCGTGCAGCCTGGTCAAGTCTTTGCAGTGGCGGACGAGATGCGCCAAGGCGTGCGCCTTGCTGGTCGAGTTAGCAGTGCGACGACAACATCAATCACGGTTGATCAAAACATTGCGTTGCCTGCTGGCGGCGGTTACACCCTGACTTGCACTCTTGCTAATGGAAGCGTTGAGATAAAAACAATTGGCAGCGTTTCTGGCAACGTCATTAATACAGCATCATTTAGCTCTGCACCATTAGCGCAATCAATCTGGTCTCTTCAGGCGACGACCGTTGAGCAACAAGACTACCGTTGCCTAACTGTTTCTGATGGGGGCGACGGTACGTTCGCGATTGTAGGCGTCCAGTTTAATGACAGCATCTACAAAACAGCTGACGAGGGAACTGAGCTTGTTTTTGACGATGTCACGCTATTTAATGACGCGCCAGCAAAGCCGATATTGGTTACACTTACATTCAAAGAAGTCACGATTAGTCAAACAAAGACCAATCGAATGACGGTATCTTGGAGCCGTGGCCTTGATGGTGCGACATTTGGCTTTGAGATTCGATACAAGATAGGCAAAGGAAATTTCATCAGAGCTAATACTACAGACACAATTTTTGAGGTTGACGGATTACTTCCAGAGAAAGCAATTACTTTCCAGATTCGATCAGTTGGCGCACCATCTGTTAATAAAAAATCTGCTTGGGTTACTGTTACTGGGGTTGTGCCCGTACCGGATATTGATACTGATGGTGGTCCTGAAGATGATCCAGCTGTAGTCAGGCCGCCGACGCCTGCAGATGTCACGATCCAAGCGATTGAAGGCGATCAAGTGATTTTACGATGGAAAATCCCACCTACTGGGCAAAATACGGCTAATTTCTTAGCGATTATTCGTCATGCGCCGCAAATTGATGGCACGGGAGTATGGCCGAACAGCACATTGCTGCGTGATGTAAAAGCGCAAACCAACTCAGCCACACTGCCTTTAATTGAAGGCGAATATCTAATCAAGTTTCAAGGCGAGAACGGACAGCGCAGTTTGACTGCTGCTAGCGCAGTCATTGATTTGCCTAACAAGCTTCCACGGCTCAACCTTCAAGTGCGTCGTGAAGATACAGACTCACCGCCGTTTCAAGGCGACAGAGTTGATGTGTTTTTCAGCGATGAATACGATGGCTTAGTGCTAGATGGTAATGCGAAGGTTGACGATTTTGTTGACGTTGATTCACTGGCCCAAATTGATTTTGTCGGCACGCGTTTAGCGTCTGGCGAATATGTCTTTAAAGACGTGTTAGACCTTGGCGGTGTCTTTAGCGTTCTATTTACGCGAAAACTTACAACGCGTGGCCTGTATCCAGCAGACACGATTGATGACCGCGCAGAGTTGATTGACCGCTGGTCTGACTTCGACGGTACCCTTCCAGATGACACGTCTGCTGAGGTGTACTTCCGCACAAGCAATCAAGTGACGACAAATGAGGAGCTTTTGCTGGAAGATGGCGACTTTTTCTTGCTTGAAGATAATGACAAAATTCAAATGGAATCTGACATCGACTTTGGCCCGTGGATTCCGATGGAGTCAGGTCGCTTCACTGCCAGACAGTTTCAGTTCAAGTGCGAGCTGCTTTCTGACCACATTGACCAGACGCCTGTGGTTGATGAACTGGGCTTCACCATGCAGTTGGAGTTGCGAACAGAGAGCAGTCCAACCATCGCCTCAGGAGCTGGAGCGAAAGCAGTCACGTTCACAAATGGTTTCTACCAAGAGCCCAACATTGGCATTACGGCTTTCAATCTTGCTTCAGGGGATTACTATGTGGTGACATCCGCCTCTAGAACTGGATTCACGATTACGTTCTTTAACAGTAGTAACGCTGCTATTGACCGTAATTTCCAGTATCAAGCAGTCGGCTACGGCACTGAACAGACCTAAAAATGGCTCCCACTCACGACTATATTATTTCGAATCAAAGCGGTGCAAGCTTTAGATCCGACCTCAACAACGCACTAGCGGCAATCGTCAGTAATAACAGCAATTCAACGGCACCTGCCACGACTTATGCCTATCAGTGGTGGGCAGACACGACAGCAAATCAGTTGAAGCTGAGGAATTCAGCGAATAGCGACTGGATCGTAATCCAAGAGCTTGACGGCACGATGCTGATGCAAAACGGCACTGCTGCCGCTCCTGGTCTGGCATTTGCAGGCGATGTAGATACTGGTTTGTTTCGTCCTGCAGCAAATAAGTTAGGCATTGCCACAGGTGGTACTGAGCGGATCCACGTCGATGCAAGTGGCAACGTCGGCATTAACACGGGTAGTCCAGGGCAACTTCTTGACGTAGCTGGTGATAGCAACCCCCAAATCAAACTAAGTGCAACTAACACCGGAACCAATAGCCCCGGTCTATACTTCGATAATCAAGGGCAGCGTAACTGGCAAGTCTGGACGGATAGAGCTTCAGATCAGTTTAGAATTGGCAATAACGCTAGAGCAGCTACAAATTTAGCAATCACCTCCACCGGCAGAATCGGCATCGGATCGATTAATCCGGCAGAAAAGCTTGTTTTAGCAGACGTAGCTGCTAGTTCAGGATTTTCTGATACTGCTATCAGTATGATCCGTAGTAATTACGGTGGACGTATTGCTGGTTATCTAGATCAAGGCGTTGGTGGTGGAATTAAAATTGACACCATTGATAACGCTACCCCTACAGAGCGTATGCGTATCAACGGACAGGGCGATATTCTTATCCACCAAAATACAGTTTCAGATCCTGGGAGTGGCAATACCACAATTGGTGCTTGCTTTGACAAATCTAATACTGGAACAACACTATTGATTTCGCATGGTGATTCCGAACCTTTAAAGATCAATAGAAACAGCACTGGCGGTATCTTGTCTTTCAGAAGAGATGGCACTGAACGTGGTCAAGTCGTAGTGAACACCTCGTCTGTTTCATACAATACAAGTTCTGATTATCGTTTGAAAGAAAATGTTGTTGTTTTAGATGGAGCAATTAGTCGTGTTAAACAATTACTGCCTAAGCGTTTTAACTTTATTGAAGACTCTGATGTAACTGTTGATGGATTTATAGCTCACGAAGCTCAAACTGTTGTACCAGAAAGTGTTTCTGGAACGCAGGACGAGACGGAAGACATCGGCACACTTACTGAATGGGATGGAACCGTACTTAAAACTGATGTTGTTAAGCCTGCCGAATTAACTTGGGAAGATACGGTTACTGACGAGGACGGCAACGAAACTACTGAAACTCGAACTCGTACTTGGACGAAGACTAGCAACCAGCCTGTATATCAAGGTATCGACCAAGCTAAACTTGTTCCTTTGCTTACTGCTGCATTGCAAGAGGCAATCACTAAGATTGAAACTCTAGAAACTAAAGTTGCTGCCCTGGAGGCTGCCTAATGGCTGATCGCAAAATTTCAGCTCTATCAGCGCTGACATCACCTGCAACGGGTGATCTGTTGCCAATTGTTGACGTTTCAGAGGCTGCAAACGTCAACAAGAACAAGTCAATCACGCTGTCTACGTTATTCCGCACGCTCCCTGACGGTAGTGTTGGCTCCCCTTCTATCGGTTTCTTAAGTGATAATGGCACCGCAGGTATTTTCCGAACCGCCGCCAACGAGGTTGCATTCAGCAACAACTCAACTTTTACGGGCAAGTTCACTGCGGCGGGATTTCAGCTAGGCACTGGAACGGCTGCAGCGCAATTTCATCTGTTTAGCGGTGACACTACTGATCAAGTCATTATTGAAAACAGCGATGCGGGTTTAGATACTGCGCCTGATTTGGTGCTGTATCGCAAATCAGCATCACCTGCTGCTGACGACAACCTCGGCAATATTGAGTTTCGCGGCCAGTCTGATGCAGGCAACGCTCACGTTTACGGGCAGATCCTTTCTCAGATCAGCAATGCAGGCGACGGCAATGAGGATGGCATTCTTGATCTGATGTCGTCTGCTAGTGGAACCGTTGCAAGCCGCATCAGGTTGCGCGGTACCAATGTTGGCATCGGTGAGACAGCTCCAATTTTTCCGCTGCATCTGACCACGAGCCTGACCGGCACAGGAATACGTTCAGAATGCACTGCCAATGATTCTGCGTCTGGTGGAGACATCACCTTGTTTCACCGGCGTGGTGCATCCGGTGCAGGTCAAGACAATGACTTGCTAGGGACTGTTTTCTTCCGTGGCAAAAACGACGCCAGCACCCCAGAGGAAATTGATTATGCCTCTGTTGAGAGCAGCATCGTCGACGCAAGCGATGCCACTGAAGACGGGCGCTTGCGCTTAAAGGCTCGAACTGCTGGCACGTTGACGACCCAGCTTGAGATCAACGCCAACACTATCGGCTTCTTTGGTGCGACAGCTGCTATTCAGTCCACGCACGTTGCAGACATTACAACAACAGCAACGACTGGAACGTTGCCTACAGCTAGTGACACCAACACAATTGCGAATGCTGCCGCGCCAACCAATGCTGAGCTGTTGCAGTATTGCGTGACGCTTGAGGCAAAGGTTGAGGCGCTTCTAGCATTTGCTAGTGCTCATGGCCTGATGGCTTCTAGCTGATGCAAAAACCTGATCCAATGATCCCCTGTAAGCCAGGGGCAGAAGACACTGAGGCCATGGCGAATCGGGTGTCGTGGCTTGAGATGCTCTTCATGCTCGAAGGTCGTGACAAAGTAGACCATCCAAAGCGTGGTCTTTATACAGGGCTGCATAAAAAGCACTACTCAACGTTCCCTGGAACGGATGAAAACTGAGGAGCAGATTGAAAACCGTCCATTGACTGGCTCAGTTAATGTACTTATGGAACACGTTTTCCCTTCCAAACATGATCAAGTCTTTAATTGCGATTGGTGCAGCCGCTACGGCAGTTGCATTGGCACCAGTGTCTGCCCTCGCTGGCCCTTACCTAAACATTGAAAGCAACGCCGGTTTCGCTGGCGGTGACGGTGTAGACATGGATTACATCGGTTCTACAACTGATTTCCACATTGGCGTTGAAGGCGCTGGTGAAGACACTTCTTGGTATCTGCAAGCGGGACCGGCGCTGGTCCAGCCCGACAATGGCGAGGCTGATGTTGAGTTCTCCGGCAAAATTGGCGGCGCTGTTGCCATCACTGCTGATAAGAACCTCAACCTTTACGGCGAAGTCAGCTTCATCACTGTTGACGACTTTGACGCCGCTAACGTTGGCACCAAAATTGGTGTGAAGTATCTTTTCTGAGCTAGTCTCCAATAGGGAGACACACTGCCCCTTTCCTGTCCTCACACCAGGGAAGGGGATTTTCTTTGCAAATCTGATCGTGCAAAAGCTATTTAACGTAATGTCTGTCGCATCATTCACGATGTCAGCGGGCATATTGATTGGAACGGTGACGCTCTACACCCGCATTCCATCAATCACAAAGCACTATATGAGTGAGCTAAAGCTAGAGCTGACTCAGTTGGTGACTGACATGATTCCTGGTCAGATTGATGATGTGTTGCCTGAGCTTCCGACATCGACAGGGCCAGCAATCCCAGGCGGCATCAAGTCGCCATTCTGATTGAGTGCCTGAAATAAACGACATTGGTGTCAATGATGTAGGCGTGCCAGAGGTTCGCACTTGGTTAAATGACCCACCATCAGTGCCTAATGCTCCGCCGGTAACGCTTGAAATCGGCGTGCCAGTTATTGATTTGCCTGCTTTTAATCCTTTGGACTTTGAACCAGAGGTTCAGCCGCCAAAGATTACACCGCCAAAACCAAAGCAACCAAAGCCACCATCAACACCAGAAGTAAAACTTCCAAGGGTGCAGCTTGAAGAAAAAGAGCCGGTTGAAGCTGAAGAGGTGAAGCCCTTGATTCAACAGGTCGTCGAAGCAATACCAACAATCCCTCAAGCAACGACAGTGGCTGTGTCGTCTGTGATTGGTGTGTCAGCCGCGTTGGCGACACCATTTTTGCTGAAGTTGATCAAGCCAATCGTCAAAAAGGTAATGGTCAAGATTCAAAAAGCCTTAGGCCGCAAGGTCAAGGTTGAATCGGTTTGGCAGCGGAGGAGGCTGCAGCGGGCACTACGGAAATAGGATGTGTATGGGGCGTTGGATAGTTAATGACCACATCAGCGCAGACTTTTGCAAAAGGTGATTTAGGTGCAAAGCGAATCCCTTTAAGCATCAACTCGCCGCAATGCTTTAGGCGTGAAACCTCAAAGTCAAGCCTTCTGTTGGCTAGCGCCTGTTCTTGCAATTTAAGCTGCGTATCTACTGCGGCTTTACAACGTTCTTGCAATCCACCATCAAGTGGGATTGTCGCTTGTATTGATATGCCAGCGTTCCAGTTGTGATTGTCCTTTTGCCCTGTTCTTGTATTTTTAAAAAACAGCACGTCGCCGGGATTATCTAGCCTGCCGTCTTCGTCTAGATCGCTGATGTCATAAACGGGGTCCATATAAAAAGGTTCATACGGTAGGCCGAATGACTTGGTGCGGTTGGCGTAAGGCGTAATTGTTAGTGTTGGCCCTTGGCATTGAATGTTGCTGCCGTAACTATTAGTTATTGCCGAGCCTTGCAAGATCTGCACAGCCTGGTTGCTAACCGACCCAGATGATGTGGCAGTTGGAGATGCAGTTGCAGAAATGCCACCAATACCCTCAGCTTGGACTGGGGCGCAAAGGATTATTCCGAGAAGGTAGAGACTGTATCTGTAATGCTTGTAATTTCGGTGAGGCGTTGAATGGTCGTTTTTGTTTGAAGCCCTGGCCCATGCAGAGTCTGAACGAATTGAAACGGCTCTCCTTGATTGACGATTGACCAATTTGGCCCTTGTCCTAAAGAAGTCCATCCGTTAATCGTGGTGTTGGCAATAGGGTTGATAGGGCCATCAGGTTTGATGTTGTTGCCACTCGTGCTGTATTCATAGCCAGTGGCAAAGTCTTCACTGACGATCGTTTCAGTAACTTTGCTGGTGGTTTCTGTGTGGGAAGTAAGGCTTCCTTGCTTAAACGACGGCACGATTGGTACGGCGTTTGCCGCTGGAGCAAAAGCAAGCAACAGCAAAATCCAACGCATCAGTGTGCAGTGATAGAGAGAATCACTTGTCCTGTTGCACTGGTGCCAGCACTACCAGGAGTTAACTCAAGAACTCCAGCGTTTGTAATTGTTCCGGCTAGATCACCAGCGACCCCGCCCGCTTGCGTCAATGTGCTGCCAAGGGACGGCAAATTAGGTACAACGCCGTCTGTCACTGTGGTGGCGTCTTGGGTCGCATCTCCTTCGATATACGCTTCTGAATAACTAAAGCTAGCCCCATCATCAGTAAGGCTGTAAGCGGCAGGAGTAAAACCAACAGCTGAACCGGCAGTGAGGCTGCCAAGACCACCAACAGTGTCCAAAGTGATGCCAGAGCCAGAAACGCTGTAGTTTGAGCCAATTCTCGTTGCTTGGGATGCTGCTCCATCAACAGTCAGTTGAATTGATGATTGAATTTTGTGCGTAATGTCTGCCGAAGCAGGACTTACCGCAAAAAATGTTAGGCACGATACAAAAAGGAAACGTCTCATTTTGGCTTGGACGTAGTGGTTTCTTGCTTGATTGTAGGGTCTTCTTTTTTCTTGCCACCGCCATTAGTTTTTCGCTCAATACCGAACGAAGCCATAGATCCTGTAAGTAGCGAAGCTACGAAGGTGTTGTCCATTTTCATTTGAGGGAAAAATCCCAAATAAGAAACGGTGAGCAGCGTGGCGCTCCACAGCAAAACCATGCACTTAACAAAGTCAGCAATGGAGACCCCTTCCTTTTCGTTTTCTTCGTTGACTGAATCTGCCATGATGAGTACAAGCTAGAGGTCGAATGGTGGTAGAAATCTGGGCTGCTGTTGCTGGTGCGTCAATAGGCGTAGCCGCTTCTGGGATCAAAGGTGCCAACCGTGACAACCAGCATGGAAGGGATTCGTTGGTGCGTCTCACTTCAGCTGTCGATAATTTAGCGTCAAGAATGGATGTGCTCCATGCCGACCTGCGAGTAAGGGATCAAGAGCTATTCGCTCGAATCTCAGACTTAGAGCAGAATGTTGCAAGGCTTGAGGGTCACCAAAACCGCGTTTAGAATTTTTAAAACTGCAGGCTTCCGATGCTTCTGCTAATTCGACCAATCTTGTTCCGCTTTTTGCAGTCAAACGGCGTCAAGAAGTTGGTGGTTGATCTTTTGACCGCATACTGCAAAACCACTGACAATACCGTTGACGACAAGGTGGTGGATTTTGTCAAAGTCAACCTATTTCCAGGGACTCGCGTTGAGAAGTAAATGTGGCTGTGGGTTGTAGTTGTGGCTTTATCGTTGCTCCCCTTCTTTCAGTTTTTCAAAAAAGGCGATCCTTACCAGCTAGCTGCAATCGCAGAGCTGGAGAAGTCTATTGATCAAGAGTTGCTTGACGACGAGGCTGAATGGTTCCAGACCTGGAAGACCACCGGCATTACACAAGAGGTTTATGGGGTTCCGTATTACAGTCAGTTAGACAGCCTCACGGGTTACGGCTTTAGAGAATGCTTTGATGCGTCGGCGGCAATGGTTGCTGCGTTTTATCGAGCTGTAAACAGTCAAGATGCCTACAGGCAATTTCGCAGGAAGCATGGCGACACAACCGAAATCCATTCTCAAGTCGCTGCATTAAGGGCTCTTGGTTTGGATGCCGACTTTCGCAAGAATGTAAGGGTGGAGGATATTGAGATTGAAATTGATGCTGGCAGGCCGTTAATGGTCGGCTGGTTGCATAAAGGCGATTTTACTAAGGGCAAGCCTGCTGTTTGCGACACCGAAGGCTGTGGGCACTGGAGCGTAATCGTGGGATATAACAAAGACGAATTTATTGCCATGGACCCGATGGGATTGCCAGACATGGAGCGTGGCGGGCATAACACCAAGAGATCAGGCGAGCTGATCAGAATGTCACGTCCTGCTTTTTACCAACGCTTTTTGATTGAGGGTGAAGCAAGTGGCTGGGCTGTGTTTGTGGATCGATGAACTGGGGCTATATCAGTGCGTTCTGGACGACAGTCGTGATGAACTGCGTTCAACCTGTGAATTGGGAAGCTTGCCTGCCAGTGCATGAGTGGCTTTTCCCGGCTATAGGTGATTACATACGGTTCAAGACGGAGGAACCTTATGCTTCCGAAAAACGAGCCTTACGATCCATTCAAATGGATGATCGTTGAACAGAGTCTTGAAGAAGAGCTAACGCTTGAACGCAGTATTAGGGAGATTGAGGACTGCGGAGACATCAGCACGATGACTCAGTTGTGCGCCGCCATGGTTCGGCAACAAT
>VMHT01117735.1_pt1 | contig 15901 bp, 14 predicted proteins | sample 4693611 | NCBI WGS metagenome assembly VMHT01 (sample SAMN12280063, study PRJNA550983) | marine metagenome | isolation source: seawater sampled from same location over 5 years 0.02-0.2 micron viral filtrate | place: USA: collected off the coast of southern California halfway between the port... ... | reverse complement strand
AATGGTTGTTGTAACCGACTCAAAGTAACCTAGTCTTCTAGCTGTTTCTTCAGTTTCTGAAATAAACCTAACGTTAACAGCATCAATACCTTCTATTTCCTCTAGAATATAAACAATATCAGACTTAGGTAGTTTATCTCTTCTTGTTACATTTAACAAGTAATCACTTACCTTAGCTCTGACGTCATTAAAAATCTCTTCTTTAGTAAAACCTGAAAAATATCTAATATTAATATCCAGACTATATTTTCTTACTTGAGGTTTTACAAAGACAACTTCAGTTGTAACCATTTGCTGGCCACTATCCTGAATTACTTGTCCCATTTTATCATATTCATTTTGGTCGAAGAACATTTCATTCTCTGGAATAGAGAAGTAGTCTTGACCAGAAGCTAATTTCTTTTTTACATCTGGCACTGCAAATATGTAGATAACGTTGTCGTCATCTAAATACTCATCTGATGTGGTATTGTAAGCATCTATGTACGAGAATAATCCATATCTTGATAGGAAATACTCGTAATTATCTGGAGTCGCTAGAACAAATGATTTTGAAGCCAGTGGCGTCATAATCTTTGTAAATTCAGTTGACTCTCTATCTGCTCCCATTTTTGGAGATGAAGTACAGGTCACATCTAAGAATTCATTTAAGTCATGTTCAGCTCCTAAGGAATCAGTTCCTTCCGCTTGCCACTTAAATGTTATATCTCTACCATCATCTAGATTACCCATAAAACCATCATGGTTTACATATTCAACTTCAATTGTAGAACCTAATGGTGGAATTGCACCAAAGGCACCGTTACCGAAGTAAATATCTAAACCTCCAGAAATACCTGTTTTAATTAAGTAACCTTTTTCGTTATTTAATAAGTCATATAATGAACCATGCTTACTCCATTTTTCACCGTTTACAGAAACACTAACTTTAGAGTGATCTGATAATTTCTTTGTTTGTACATTAAAAGACTGTAGCTTTTCTCCAGTACCAGTTAAGTTTTGACTTTCATATTTACCCTGAATAAGAGCGGCTTTAATTTTAAGCATATTAGATTTTTCTAATCTAAATCTATCCTTTGAAGATAACAACGTATAGAATAATCCGTTTAATTCACATTTTAATTCAGCTCTTGGATCTATATTTAATCCAGTACCTGCAATCTTACTAAGGTCTGCACCTGGCTTCCATCTAAATTCTATCTCTCCTGTTGCAGCAAATCCTCTTGTTGCATCATGGCCTGTCAATCTTGACATACCATATATAGATTCTGCTTGTTGAGCAGTATATATGTTTTGTTCTACGACAGCATCCTCAATATAGAACATAATCAGTTCATATAGTTCTGAGAATACAGCAATAATCTGAGCAAATGGAGACGCTTCAGTAAAAAGTGTATTAGCTCTCTTGTAAACTCTACTAATATACGTTCTCGTGTCGCTCTTAATTTGACTCGCAGTGTTGTTAACTGTCTCTAAAAATTTTAGTTGTGCCATTTATTATTTATCTCTTTTATCTTAGGTTTATTTGGACTAAGTACTTACTATCAATTGTAATATCAATATACGCAATATCTCTAACCGTACCTTTAAAGAATTTTACATCAACTCCTGTATTATATTTAGCAGCTAATGGGCAATATTGATTAATTTGATTTGTAATTTCTTGTTTAATATTAAACTCATTTTGGCCTAATGAATAAACTAAATCCTCAAGATTACAACCAAATGATGGAGAACCTAAAACTTCAGTCTTCCTAGTAAATAAAGTGGTTTCGATTTGAGTAATTAACTGCTCAATCTCACCATTATTCTGTAGTTGTGTCGCGTTGTAATTCGGGTCACCTATGTATTTAATATAAAATTCCATTTATATATGTATTCGGCTTAATTACGAGTGAAACATATAGTCTACGCCTTCGTCGCCTTTGATTTCTTCTATTATCGACTCTAATTCGGTGTCTCCCATGTCTTTAATAGCATCATAGTCAAATTCTACATTACCCGGTAATGCAAACTTGAATATACCTAACTTAGCACCTAAAGATTGCTTTATCTTTGCAGAGCAATATCTAAAGAAAATCTCATCTGAATAAAGTGCACAGTCTGATATAGTTTCATATACATGTAGTATACAATCTCCTTTTGGAGTATCTCCCATTATTTTCAGCTTGCCATTTAGTCTAGCATACTGAAAGCTAATAGGGTTTTCTAAAATCTGTCTTGACATATCAGCCAATGACGCATTTAGTACGTAGTATTGTAATTCTTCAGCAGCTTCAGCCGGACCGGATCCGTCATACATACCTCTGAATAACATTTTATCTAGTGAGAAGTCACCACCGCCCTGGAATCTAACATCCATACCTTGGCCTGTTCCATTAAAGCCAGAAGATAAATCATGTACTCCAAAAACTGAATAGACTGCACCTCCACCATCTGCATTTGCTCCTGGTAGATTTAAGCATCTATGTGTTTTAAAATATTCAGAATCAAAAACATTGTTAGGAACAACATAATAGTTTTCTAATACAGAATCTTCATATTGCTTATAGAACCACTTCTTAGCCCTCTTAATAATGTTAACGATTTCTCTTTGTGGTAAATTAACAGGAACCATACAAGCACCGGTTAAATCATCACCTAATTCTTGTAAAAATTCGTTTAAGCAGTTTTGCCCAAAATCTCTTTCGGTGCTTAAGCCTGTGCCGTTACCTTCTCTAATTTCGCTCATTTTTACGCTTTAATTTTTTTACTTACAATGACTTCAGTTTCATTCGAGAATCTAGCATGTGGTCCCACATAGCCTTCTCTAAAAATTCCACCTTCCATCTTACCTTTAAAGATACCGTCTTTTCCAAAAACGTAACAGTTCTTTAAAGTACAACTTCCATGTACAAAACTAGACTCAACTTTTGAATCCATAATTTCAGTACCTTGGTAGAGGTTTGATCTTAATATCTGAGCTCCAGTGATTTTACATGAGTAAATTCCACAGTTCTCAATATTACCAGATAACTCACAGTTTACAAACTCAAACCCATTTAATATATATGCGGTTTTAAATTTACCATCCTTAACTTGAACTTCAGAATAGTCTGAGTCGTAGTTAATTACTCCCTCTTCCATACCTCCATGCGCTAGAAGATCTAAAACTTTTGTCTTAAATCTAGCCCATTGAACTTCAATTACCTGTGGATTATCTTGCAAATCTACTAGTATATGTATCTTAGGCCAATGCTTATTTACGGCGGTATAGTCTTTTAACATCTCCATAAGAGGTGCATTCTTCTGTAAAATCCTTTTCATCTCAATTTTATTCTCAGGAGTGAACATAGGATTAAAGCAAGATTTCCATACAGACATGATAAACATTTCTGCTAAATGTAAAATATCATCAGCTTTTTTCTCATAATCTTTACCACCAACATATCTAAACTCTAAATAATTTTTTTGAGCTTTTTCAAAGTTAATACCATAATATTTAGTATTGGCAAAAGTAAAGTTATCTGAACTAATTAAGTTTTCATTATAGTAGAAAGCCTCGTTTTTAGGCATAACCCATTTAATAGATTTTGCATAGGTTGAATTTTCTCTGTTTGGAAAATATTTGTAAACTCTCTTTTCATCAAACTCTAAAATGAACTTTAAAATATTCATTTTAGAAATCATCATTTTATCCCCTAGATAATCAGGATTAAAAGACATATTAAGGTGGATAGAGGCACGGTCAGTTGTATAACCATTCGCTCTAATCCATCCCAACATTTTAATAATAACTATTCTGGCATCACGATATTGCATGGCACCAGTAACTAGTTCGACTAGCCCTTTACCACCAGACATATCTGGTTCCATTTTGAAAACTTCATTGCTTGGTTGAAAGTCAGAATGCGCTTTATCCTCTAGCCTAATCTTACGATTAAGTAGTTTAGATAAAGACTTCTGAGTCTCTTCAAGTTCTAGATTAGAATAGAATTCAAACTCGACACCAATTTGGCTTCCGTTCAGGATCGAAATTCTACTAGAGTCTCTGTTTAGTTTTTGCATATTGAGAGTATAATATTAACTTTCAATATATATCAAACTCTTCTGAGAGAGTTATTGGGGCATCTTCAAGAATACCTTCATAGTCGCCTCATCAATTCTAGTGATCTGAACGGTTATTTTATCACCAGGGTTAAATACGGACATAGTTTCTTCGCCTATTTCACTGATATGTAGTAATCCAGTTACTCCATCTTCTATATTAATAAATAAACCATAGTCTTTTCTAGACTTAACAGTTGCTTCTACAGTAGATGGTATCGCATATCTCTTAGAAATATTTATCCAAGGATTAATTTCAACCACATCTTTTTGAGTCAGTGTAATTTTCTTATTACTAATAATATCTTTTACCTTAAACTTAATTGGGTCTCCAGGCTTAATCTCTCTACTTTTAAATCTAGTTAGAGTCTCTTCGTCTAAGTCATTGTTGTGAATCATACCTGTTAGACATTTACTAAACTCTACGAATACTCCGTATTTAGCAGTACCTGTAACTGTACCTACTTTTTCTTCATCGATCGTTTGTTTTAAGTTTTCAATCTCAGATGGAATTAGTGCCTGTAAATATTTTCTATGTGAAACTACAATCGTACCTCTATCTGCAGAGAAACTAACTGGTACCACATAAATTTCTTCACCGACAATAGAACTAAAGTCAGATAATTTATTTATACCTGCTAATGAACCTGGCATAAAGCAGTTGATACCTTGTACAGTAACTACATAACCACCTTTATCAATCATGTTCTTCACATGGCCAATCCAAGCTGTTCTACCTTCATCAATTGCATCTCTAAGATCTGTAAACGTTTTATGTTTTACACCACCTGTAATCGTACCTGTTAAAGTACCTTTAGTATCTGTAATTAAAACAGCAGTTTCATCACCAACCGCAGACGCTTGAACTTCTGCAGATTCTTTACCAAACTTAACATAAACAGATTCTCTGTAGCCTATGTCAACAGTAATCCAATCTTTATCAATACCATAAATAACACCATCGTGTATCTCACCCTCGTTTATGACAGGCTTAATATCTTTGCCGTAGTTCTCCATCATATCATAAAGCTCTTGGGCATACGGTTCTCTTGAATAAACCTTATCACCATTGTTAGTCTTTATATGTGGATTAGGAGTTCTATTCCTAGTTGGACAGGTACCTTCATAGGCCTCCCAAAGGAACTCTCCATTTTCATCATAAAATTCTGCGTGTGGGTCTGCAGGTGTTTCTTCTTTAGTTGTAGTTTTAACTTCTACCTGCGTTTGTGTTGGTTGAGTCTGTTCTTCGACTGCGAGTGTTGTGGTTGCATCTGCTCCGATGCGTTTTCTTTTTGCTGACATTTATTTTTTGTTTAAAAGGTTATTGTATACCATGTTAGTATCATATTATATATCCACTAAAATATTCTTTTTAGGTGGTTGATACTTTTTATATATCATCTTCACAGATAGGCACAAAAAGTTCTTCAACCAATTTCTCTGCATGTTGTTCCCATGGCCTAGCTGCCCATGGTTGGCTCCAATCATATATCGTATCATTCCATATTATTATATCACCCATATCTTGTAAGAGCCTTCTTTCGAATTGATATACATGTGCTAATTCATGAAATAAAGTTCTTTGTAAAACATGTACAGAATATATGCTATTTAATTGAATAAGATAAACACCTTTAGTAACTTCTGTTGTTAATCCGATTATGCTAGGATGTAAAGGTCCCATTTTAGTTTTAACTAATGGTGGAATTCTAGGAGGTGTAAATAGAATAGAATCTGTTATGAATCTTAATGTACTTTCATTATTAAAAACTTCTGCAACCGTAGGCATTTTTCTAAAGGTTGGAACTTTAGATTTTTTTGGTTTGAGTTCATGTACTAATTGAAGACAAAACAAAAACAAGGCTGATATAAACAGTAGTTTTTTAAAAATAATAAGAGTATGTGATTAGGTTATTATATGTATCTAAAAAAGTTGACATTTTTAACAAAAAAAGCCGCGTAAAATTTTTTTATGTCAATTATTTTTCGTATATTAGTACTGTAATTAAAAACAAACAAAAACTATGGCTTATATTAAAAAACACACTAACGACGTCTTGGGAACTTCATTCACAGTCGAACAAAACATTAAAGGTAAAATGCATAAATTTTACGTTAAAGATCTTGGCTTAGACTGGGACAAAACTAAGTACAAATACAGAAGCATCTCTAAATGTGTCGCTGGATTCTTAACTATTAACTCAGGTGAAGGTTATCTTTGTAACTTATTTAGATACGAAAAGAACAAACTCTTCAATGTTGAAATTCAACTTCCTGGTTCGGACTTCTACGTTTCTGTTCTTAACATGAAAGGTAACAAATTCTTACACATCGACAAGACTGTTGTTGAGAACTTGACTATCGGAGATATTCACTCAACTTTCCCTAACATGGCAGATTACGGTCACTGGAAATCTATCGGTTCTAAAACTTGGGCCGGCTTAGCTTACGGAGAGTTAAAAGACTCTTTTGAAAACATAACTTTAGTAGAAGCATAATGGAACAATTTAACTATAAGAAAATCAAATGTAACGGTGTTGGTGGCTATGGCTACCAGGCCGTTCTTAAACACAAAGATGCGATCTTAGAAATCTGTCAAGATGTTAGAGATCTTATTGGTATTGAAAAACTATGGGAACTAGCAACAGTAGATCCTAATGTTGATTATCACCAAGGAAGAAGATTTAATTCTGTAGAAGATAATGCATATAGACTTATTACTGGAATTGCAAAGCATGTATCTGAGTATATACCAAGCAGTGAGTTAGTCGAGATGCACGTAGGAGCCATTCTACCGATGTTAACTATGGAAGAAAAAGTAACACTTGTTGCTGATGCTTGTAGGGACTGTGCGTCCGCAGATCATTGGTATACTTTCGAAAAAGACTGGGGTTAAAATACAATAGGTACAAAACCTACCATTGGGACTGGTCCCGCAGGAGTTGGAATACCACCAAGATATAAAAGTTTAAATTCAAGTAGATGCAGGGCATAAGCTCCTGCAACTGCTGTTGCTGTAGCAGTCGACGCTGGTTGTTGAGTTCCAGGTGTTGCAAAAGACTTACCTGTATTCCAGGCTCTTCTTAGATTGTTTGCTAGACGATTTGCACTTCCATAATAGATTGGAATGTAAATTCCTGTTAATGGCGCTGGAATTAATGCCGGTGGTGCAGAAGGAGTCGGTTTAAATGGTTTAATAATACATGCATACCAATATGCAATTGTCACTCTAGCCATCATCATATAAGGATCTCCAGAATAAGTCTTACCTCCAGGTGTTGAACCACTTGGGTCCCATGGATGTGGAACTTCAGTCATTGGCTCTTCGCAGTTTTCAGCAGCTTTAAGTGCACATAGAACTCTATGGTATTCAAATTTATATTGAGTACCTGCTTCGCCACCACTAAAATTATCTCCATTCCAACCTAAGGCTAGGAATGCATAGGTAGAGTTTGACTTACCCATAAACTTAAGATCGTCACTTGCTCTAGCAGCTGCTTTTAATTTACCTTCAGGTGGAGTCCTTCTCCACTTCTTTTTATACTCAGCATCTCTATATTTTTGTTTTACCCAATTATGAGGTTTAGGATATTTAATACGCTCTTTTGCAAATAGAGCCTTCTCATTATTAATAACATAGATACCATTACTTACAGAAGTTAGATTAGTTCTTAGGCCAGGATAGAATGTAAATGTTGCAACTACATTCATAGTTAAGATTTTAGGTCTTTGGTTTATATACTGGGGTGGAGAGTCTTGTTCAAAGTCACGCGCAACCTGAATTTTATAGGGATTTATAGGACATACTGCTGGAGTAACATCCACTTCATCTTCATTAAATAATTTTGGAAACTCAATATCTTTTGTAGCAGTACGTGTAATTCTTTGTTTTAATTCAGAAGTCTGACCTAGCCCAAAGAATGCATTATTTTCATCTTTTGGATGTGCAGCTAAGATTCCGTCCTTAACCATTTTAGATACATTATCAGCTAATAACTTATAGTCATAACCTGCATTTTCAATATCATTTCTACAATTACTACTAATATTTTGATATACGCCTGAATTATTAAATCCACCACTATTATTACCAGTATAATTCTCTTTACCTAAGTGACATGCCCATACAAAATATTCCCACCTTGCATTTGCATTCGTCATAAACTCATAACCCATTAGAATTCTATTAGCAAATATTACCTCTAATTCTTCTTGGCTCTCAGCTCCACTTAAACATGGGAATTGATAGAACTTAAATTTAAACAGGTTATAGTTCTGTATATTCTCACCAGATGCAAAAGCGTTAAATGCTTTATTATTCTCTACTTCTAGTGCAGCTATAGTTTCTGCATCAGGTTCTTCAACTTCAGGACAGAAATCAGCATAGGCAGGATGTGACTCCTTACCCATCTCAATTAGATTACCATCCTCATCATATTGGTCTTGTAAAGGTATATCACCTTCTCGTAAAAGTCTTTCGAATGCAATACCATACCCTTCTTTTAAAAGCATCTCAGCAGCACCATTGTTAATATGTAATTCTCCAACATGTGTTTGTGCAGCATTCTTAACTGCATCTAAATAATGTTGAGCAACCTGTTTACCAAAGTCATATCTACCAGAAAGTGGATTAACATCATTAGCATTAACCATTGTTGCAGGGTTAGTTGCTAAGACTGCGTTTGCTGGATTACCTAACGGAGTTTTACCACCACCTATAATACTTATTGGAGCAAAAGGAACTGGGTTACCATCTCCATCTAGCTTAAAGTCTTTACCTAAAACTTTAGTCGCACCGATCTCAGGTGTTTTGTAGGAAATCTCTGCACCCCCAGGTTTTGTAAACTTCTGACTTTGTAGCGTACTCGCTAAGTCCTTAATAAATGGAGGCCACTTTGCAGGCATAGCTTACTTGTTTCTTTGTTGATAGTTAATATGAGTACCGGATAATTTTGCTACTGTTGCAGGAGTAGGTGGCATTGGTGGACCTGATGGTCCAACACCAGTTGGATGTATATGTGCATTATAGTCATCTAACCAAGCTTGTAGCCAATCTTGTAAAGATTGACCTCTTACTGCTGGTTCAGTTTCATCTGCTCCAGGTTCACCTTCGTTAGATATGAATATATCTCCACAGTCCATAAAGATTTTGGCATCTGTTGAGATCTTAATAAAACCTTCTTCGTCGATTTGCATCATAGGTCTTTCTTTTGCACCCTCACCTCTGGTAATTACTAAGCCATCTTCTGGTGAGTGATAAATTCTTACATTACGTTCTGCATCGTATACTAAACTAATTACGTTATGTGGTTCTCCTGATGCTTCAAGAATATCTGCCTTTAATTCATCATTCTGATCTACTTGAAACCAGTATTCTGGGTGGTAGATATTTCCGTTGTCAAATCTTATTGCAACAATATCTCCAACTCTAGGTACAACGTGCATACCAGGAGCCTCCCTATTCTGTGGAGTTGCCCATGGAATAGAGTCGTTTGGAAGTTTATCAAATTTACCGTATACTTTTACTCGTGCCCTACCTTGAAGAAGAGGGTCTTCAATATCAACTACCTCTCCTAACCAATGAGCATCACGTAAATTATCTCTAAATAATTCTTCACTGTTATTCATATACATTATCGTTTAAGTTACCATCCGGTGTTGAGTCTACGCCAGCCTCATGTATTCTTTGGTTTAAGAATCCGTCTGGTGATGAATCAATTCCCATTGGGTGAATTTTCTCATTTATGCCGCCGCCACCGCCGCCGCTTCTTGGATCGTTAACGCCAAATAACTGGCCTATTTGATTTGCGATAGCATTTATACTACCAGATTGAACCGCATCTAATAATGACCCGCTAGATACGCCATGTACATTACCTAATAATAATTTACTAAGAATAGAATCTTCCGCTTTATCTAGTAAATCACCTGCAATTCCGGTAGGTAGACCGTGTACATTACCAATCTTAGAATTCTCTTGAAATGTTAAAGAGTCAACAGTACTCTGTATTCTACCTTGAACACCTCCAATTAGATCCTCAGCTGCTCCTTCTAATTTTCCTAAAGTTCTCTTTTTAACTTGTTCACCAATTGATTTTAAATCAATATTTGGTTTTTTAATAAATGGAGATTTCTCGGTCTGTGTTTGTGGATTTTGAGTTGCATCAAATGGTGTATATGAAAGTTCACCACCTGTGCCTTGCGCCGCTTGTGATAAAGGACTATCATCTACCTCAGTAACTAGATTGGCACCCAGCCTTTGGTTAATTTGATTTACAGCACCCCACTTAATTGCAATTTTAGGCTTCTTCGTCTCTGGGTTTTTACCAAGATCTGCAAACATTGGAGCGATTGAATCAATGTCAAACTCACAATGTGAAAAATTAAGTTGGACAAAAGGTTTAGCTGTTAAGCTTAATTCCTGGTTAATTGGTTCTACTGTTCCACCGTTACCAGAATTTTCTGGGTTATCAAAGAAACCTAAGTCTTTAGCACCAGTATCTTGTTGAAATGCTCTAACCTCACTGACCCATACTTGCATTTGAAAATGTCTTAAGTTTGGTGGAATAACTTCTACCCATCTTACAAAGTCATAACAAGCTCTTTTATATAAGTCCATTAGACCGATTGCTGTTAATTCAACATTTTCCTCTAGGCATTCAATTTCTAGTTTAGGTTTTTTTGCACCCCACCAAGGCTCTTGTAGGTTTTCGTATGTCATTGCCTGGTCAACACCTGAAATTGTTTGCCAGAACCAAGGTAATTCCTTGTTAATTTTTAGAAGTACTTTTTGAAAGTTTTCAAGAGCAGTAGAATATTGTTTAGCGTAGGTTTGATTTAATACATTTTTTAAGTAATCCATAGCAGGACCTGCAAATAGAGGTGACTCCTCCTTGTTCACGGTATCAAATACCAGAAAGAAGCTAAGATACGTTGGATCTTCGTTTATTTTACGAAGCAACGATCCTTTTCTAAAATCCTGTTGTCTTTTAAAGTCTGCCATGTATTATCTATCTCTCTTTTTTATCCCTCTAAATTCTTAATCCTTGTCGGCCACTCTCTTCTAATCAAAGTAACTACTTGTTTTAAACCACCACCTGGTTCATTAATAACATAGTCAATATTCTCTATAATATAATGACCGCTTATGAACCTATCCATTACTTGTTGTGCATCATTTGCATCTTCTGCTTTTCCAGCATCAAACGGCTGATCTGAAAAACCTGCCTCTTCTCTTTTGTAATCACCCTGTTTAGATGCTTCAACTCTAACACCATCATAGTGATACATTATTACTGGAATCTTTTGAAACTTATAGATCGAAGGGTTGAATGAAGATAAAGTCACTTTAACTTTCATCTTCTCAATTTCCAATTGATTCTGCATATTATGGAGTTTAGAGAAAGCTGCATTAGGGTGTGTATTACCTAGGCCATCTTCACCAGCATTTTGTCTACCCATGTATTTATGTTTTACTTGAGTCTCATATCTATTATCCTTCTCATTACCTTTTAACGGTGCCTCAATATCTGGTAGGTCTTCAGTTACTAAAGCTTCTACTTTAAACTCTTGTAATCTTTCACCTTTGTCAGAATTATTATCATACACCTGGATGTTTCTAGCATATCCTGCTGCGAGGCTAACTTGAGATGAGTTGTTTATCAATTCATATCTGTCAACATAACAGGACATACCGTTTGTATCTTTATGGTTGGTTAACATTAAAGGTACTTCAACTTGGTCGCCCTTGTTGTCACCACCCTCTTCTTGTTCTGACCCCTCTGACATTGAAGCTGCAAAAGATGCAAGAACTGTCATCACCTCGTCTAATTTTGGATTTGGTGAGTTAAATATTTTATTGATATTCACATAGGTCAAATAGTAATATTGGTCTATGTAGTATTTTGTAAAAGCATCATCCGAGATATAAGAATCTTCTACAATTTCTTTTATGAAATCTGCATAAGTAATATAAGCCTGTAGCCTTGGTTGATTATCATCAGGAGCCTCTACGTTAGTTGCTAGTCCTAATTCTAAATCCCTAGCCACTAATTCTAAATGGTTTAATGAATTATCAGCATCTAAGTTTTGACAGTCTTCTGCAAATAGTCTAGGTATTTTTGCAATACCATCTAATGTAATTGTAGGATTACCACCCTCAACTTCTGGAGAAGTTTCAATCTCAACAATATCAAAATCCATGTGAATAGACTTAAACGTCTCTTGATGTTTTGAATTAAGTAGAATAGTAAAGAAATCTCCATCGCGAGGATATGACTCTACCTGAAATGCATTCTTATTATCTTTAACAGTAACTTCACATTTAGGTACAACACCACTACAATCTAAATCAAAAGATAAAATATCCTCCGGACCGAATTGGTACGAGTTAACTAAAATAAAAGGTTTTAAAGTACCTATTGCTTTAGTCTGTTTAGAACCGCCTCCGTCTTCACCGAGATTATCAATCTTAATTTCTGTAGGTAGGATAGCCGGTTCTACAACCGCTAATAAATGATTATCTAACTCCATATTCTAAAGTTTACTTACAAGGTGCACCGTCGTTTGCGATGTCATTAGCATTACCAGTAGACTCTGGTGCAGTACCGTCTCCTGCAGCTCCACCAGTTTCATCTGCCGTTCCAGCGCCTATACCAGCATCACTAGTAACACCGCCGCCTCTGCCAGCTTGATTATCTAAATTTTCTTCTAATTGACCTTTAGTCAAACCGTCATTACCTTCATCCACAACACCAGTACCATTAGTATTTCCTAATGCATCTTCTAAATCATCAATCTGTCCTTCTAACTGATTTATTCTATCTTGAATTAATTGATTTGAAAGATCTGAAATTATTGATTCAGTTACCTCATCGTTCTGGGCTTGTGCTCCTAATATAACATTTCCATCTGCAGTAAACTTATAGTTCTTTTTACCGACTGGAATTACATTAGGTGGTAATAACACTTCCTTATTATATTTCTTTTTTAGAGCATCTAGTCTATTCTTGTCTTTTTGACTTAACTTCTTGCCCTGTACAAATTCGTTTTTAATCTTATTGTCTTCAAACTTCCTTGGTCTATCCAGTTTATAGAAAGGTACTGTATCTACAGGTATTTCTAATTCTTCACCTGGACGTAAAGAAAATGGATCTGATATACCATTCCACTTAAGAATAAGATCTGTCTTACTATCAGTGTTATAGTGTTCCAGAGAAATTAAGTCAGCTCTACCTATCTCATCTTCCTTTACGATATGAGTAGCTATGATAGGAACAACTTCTTTATTCCTAAACATCATAGTCGGCTGTGCTAAGACATACTTAACGCCATCTAAAGTTTTATTTAATAATGTTCTTAAATCCATCTATTATCCGTGACCAAAGTTTGATAATTTTTCTGCAAAGCCTTTAGTGAATTTGCCTCTATCTTTATTACCATAAGCTGATACATCTACTACAGCATCTAAATCTACTGAGCCTTCAACTTCTGGTTGTAAATAAACTCTACCTCTACCAGCATTAAACATACTTTCAATTTCACCTTTATCTCTAGGTCTTGCTGGTTTTAAGTTCATTGTTAATTTTAATTTGCTAGGAAAACCTTCATAACTTAATGGACCTTCAAATTCTACCGAAGAAGATTGTAAAGCCAAATTACCACAAACCATCATCGGGTTCATAGGATTACCTACTGTCATGTGCCATTGTCCGGTTGGATCTCCAGTTAAAAATGCATTAATTACTGTACCACCTTGAGGGCCATTCATTAATTTCATTAGACCTCCACCAACAATATTATCTAGAATCTTAGAATCACCTAGTGCATTTATACCCTTACCACTTAGTAGACCACTCGCAGCTTTACCTATATCATCAAACGCCGCACCCATTGAAGATTTTAATTGTGTAGTTAAAGAGCCTAAGAAACCTGAATAGTCTCCATTCTTAAGTTTTTCATAATCACCAAAAGGTTTACCTACAGAACCACTTCCAGTATATCTAACTGCACCACCCCAGAAAGGAGCATTGTTATATGTTAGTGCTAAGATGTTTGACAGTTGGTCCATAAACGCAACCTTAGGCGAAGTATTTGCAATACCTTTAATATCATAGTGGAAGACCAAAGTAAATTCACTATTGAATTCTAAACCTTGCTCTCTAGCTAAAACTTTCTTAATAACATTTAATGGTCCAAATACTTTATTAGGATATGTTTCTTTCATAGGGTCAAAACCACCACCTTTATCTCTAATTGTAGCTGCTTCTGATGCAGACTTACCATTAAGACCGGCTTCAACTGCACGACCTAACGATGATGAATCCATCATTGCTCCAAGCTTACCTCTACTCTGTGCATTACCTTGTACTTCTTGAATTTGAGACTCAACATCTTTCCATCCAAAACCAGTTCCAAACTTTAACACCTCTTTCATATCGTTACCTAATTCAGGTGACATCCATGTTAGAGCTCTAGCTAAATCTGGTTGACTTAAATCTATATCTTTACCCTTAGAATCTTTACCCATTACATTCATAATATCATCACCGCATGGATATGCAAAACGTCTTAGAGTAATTAGGTATTCATTTGAGATTTGACCATAATGTTCTGTTGCTGCAAAATCTTGAAACTTATATGAATATCCAATACCACCATTTTCTTGTGAATAGTTTACAATTCTTCTAGCAGTTGGGTTAAGAAGTTCTGCTTCACTACCTTCAGTAACTGCTTTGTTATATGATTTATATGCATCCTGAGCGCCAGAAACTCCACCGGCTCTGTTATTGTAATTATGAATAGACCATTTATTATATAGCGATCTAACACCTTCACCTAAGTTAATATCAGGCTCGTCGCCGCCAGGCTTAAAAGTTCTAGAACCTATAGCAGTTTCTCCATATAAAGATTTACCGCCACCACCATCGACAGGGTCAACAAAAGTTGTATGTCCATGGGCAATAGCTTCATCTCCTCCAGTTGCAGGTTCAGTACCTACTACCTCTTCATCTGGAAACTTACCGTTTCTAACGATCTGCTCACCAGTTGCAATCTCGGTATAAGAGAACTTCTGAGGAGGTCCAGGAAGAATTGAATCAAGTGTGTATTTAGCAGCCATTAAAAATCCTATTGTTTTTTATATATATCTGTGCAATATATTACAGTAATATGTTTAGACCCACTCTCCGCGGTCCATTTCATCGTGATTAGGTCTATATAGTACAGAATCTGCCCAATCAGCATCTTTAGGGTATTTATCACCTAAAAACTTTTGAAGTGCTTTAACAAACTCACCCTTTGTATGAAAGTTGTAATTACCAGTATATGTAGTTCGATTTGATAGATTAAATAGATCTCTAATATTAGTCTCTACCTGAAAATCTTGTATCTTGTTAAAGAGTTTATCTTGTTCAGCTTTTGTCTTTACACAGAATACTGAATCTACAACAATTAGATACTGTTGCCATTTATCACCGTTAAAGACTCTATCTTCTAGTTCTTTAACAGTATTATATTCCTGTCTCTTTAGGTTAATCCTAGTATCTTTACCTTCAAAGTTTCTAATGAATCGACCACCAATTAAGTTTCTCTTCAGAAAGTTAATTGGGTCATAGATCTTTCTAATCTTAATTTGATACTGTGGATTGACGTCGTCGAATTTAACGTCGTGTATCATAGCCCTTACAGGAATCAGTACATTAGGTGCTTGTGTAGTAGAGATTAGAGCTTGAATTAATTCACCTTTGGTAAATATCTTATGCTTAATCATGGTCAATGAATCTTACGTTATCAAATTTACTCAACACACCTCTTT
>VMHT01217419.1_pt1 | contig 15902 bp, 12 predicted proteins | sample 4693611 | NCBI WGS metagenome assembly VMHT01 (sample SAMN12280063, study PRJNA550983) | marine metagenome | isolation source: seawater sampled from same location over 5 years 0.02-0.2 micron viral filtrate | place: USA: collected off the coast of southern California halfway between the port... ... | reverse complement strand
TCCTTTTTTCATCTACTGATTCTTGAATAATATTCTGTTGTGTGAAAAGGGGTATTGGACTAACAATTTTATAAATTATAGTTGTTCCATCATCAACATCTGCTGGAGATAGATCAGGGTTCAGAATACTGGTTTTAATACCAGATATTGAAAATTCTTTAGTAGCCTTAAATGAATAACTTGTAGCAAAACTAAAAGCAAAATCCCCAGAAATATAGGCTCTATTACATACAGCCATGATATTTTGATTTTGACCATTATTCGCTGTATTAAACTCTATACAATCAATTATATCTGTTTTTACTAACCAAAAAGGAAATACTAATTTAGAAGGTAAATTTGAAGCAAAAGCTAAATCAGGGTCAGCATTTAAATTAATATTTGTTACTGCTCTTTGTCCAGATAAATTATAAAATGGTAATCCATTATCACTTACTCCGAGAGAAGTTGAAAGAGCTGTATCAAACCTTAAATTAGTAGTTAAAGGATATGGGAAAAAGTTAGGATTAGTTACTGGGATCACTGTATCATAATTTTTATTATTAAAAAGAACATCTGGCAATCCATTTAAATTTATTAAATTGTTATAATCAAATCCTAATCTATTTAAGAGTGAATTTGTGAACTTAGTTTTTATATCTGATGGAGAGTAAGGATTAATTTCTACAGGGGTATTACTTTTTGATATTACTGATATATTTCTTAACCCTAATCCACTTTGTCCATAACATGTAAATGGTTCTATTCCTGTTCTATTTGTTGAATTATAAATCGCTTGAGGCACTTCTTTATTACTAGTAATTATATTTAATCCTGCCCCTGGGTCGGCTGAAGTTCCTGTTCCAGATGATAATTTATTACACCATGATAAATTAGTAAAAGCAAATCTTCCTCTAGTTGGATCAAATAGAAGCTGAGCTTCAGGGGATCCTATATTCATAAATTTAGTATAATCGCCAGCGTTGCTATCTGAACCAGCCTTTTTAATATCAGGATTAGTAACTAATACAGCATCATTACGAAAATATGAAGGATCAAATACACCATATTCAGCCTGACTTATATGTGTATCTCCAGATGAAGGATTGGTTTCCAAAGCTTTCATTACAAGACCAATAACGACTTCATCATTTCCGAATAAACTCCCTGTATTTACAGCTACTAAATTTACATCTAAAAATTGAGAGGCGGTAAAAGCATTATATACTTGACCATTAATTGTAACAGTTTGATTATCATCAATAAATACATTACTCCCAGTAGCTGAATTCTGATCTAAATATTGCTTATTATAAAATTCTTCTTGGAAGAATGTATATGTTTCAGCTATACCAATCTTTGCCCCTGTATTAGGTTGTTGAAATGGATTTTGAACAGGAAGATTCGGAGTGACATTTTTACTATCATCTACCCTACCAATATCTATATTACTTATGAATGCTTTTCTAAGCATAGGGAGAGTATCAATTTGAGATGGTGTAAAGGGAGTTTTACTAAAATTACTTGGAAGTTCAGATCTATCAAACCATTTCTGAGATTTAAGATATTTACTTAATAAAACCATGTTATCACCTGTATAAGTAATATTTGTATAATAAACAAATCCATCATTCCATTTTGAATAAATATTAGCTCCCGCTGTAATAGAAGGAGGTTCATTAATAAAATAAATTGAATTTGTTAAAACAGCCCCTGGACCAGGAGCTGATGAACCAGCTTCTAATAAAGAACTAGATTTAGGAGTTATTGTTCCATTCATTAACCGAGTTCCATAATAATATTTAAATGGATTTTGAACTCCGACATAATTAGTAAAATGACTATCAGTTGTATGATGTTGTTGACTCGCAGGGACCCCATCAATGGAAACACATCCTGATCCAAAAGACGATGTAGCAAGTTGAAAGTTGCTCGGTAAAATAACATTTTGAAAAGATTCAGTAACTTGTCCTTGTTGACCAACGCTTGTATTATTTGGGGTTATAGTTGAAGCATGAAGATCCTGAGTAATTTTATTAGCAATATTAGAAGGATTATCATAACCAGTATCAGCACCGATCTGACAATGTGTTTCTAAGAAATTAAAAACTTGAGGACCAGGGACGATTTTCTGTAGATCAGCAGGTAGAGCTGGGACTCTAGTATATACATCTCTATAATCAGTTATACCTGGGGCTGTATATTTACCAAGATAATATCTAGTTCCACTATCCTCTGAGTCACGAGGGAAATCTTTAGATTTACAATTAGTAGTCATAGGGAGAGTAATCGGGAAACCAGTCTGATCTAAGTAACCAAATGAATCATCATTTACTTTGCCAGTTGGTAAAGCCCAAGTTTGAGTTTGAACACTCAGAGGTAGTTTACATGTGTATTTATAATTATGATGAATATATATCATAAAGTTTAATATTTGTTGATTTGTCTCATAAGCATAATCTTGTAAATTTGAAGGTATTTCTATTATATCAGAGCCAACCCCCTTTGAAGCGATTGAAATCTGTTCAATACTGATATTGTCCCCTTTTTTTACGACGATACCATCGTCTACATTATTGAAAAAAGAACCGTCTTTATCATTCTTAACCTGAGCTTTAGCTTTATTAACATAGATTAATCTTGTATTCATTTATATATATAAATATATAAATAAATAAAATTTAAATAACTGTAAAAAACATAAAAATTTTTTAAATCTTTTATAAAAATTTATATTTCTTCATCAGATTCTGTATCATAATCTTTCTTTTTATTAAATAATCTAGCCTGTTTTATGTATTTCTTCCAATCAATTTTAGTTGTGAAATTTTGATACATTTCAGGAGGGTTTTCTCTATTTTTCAAATATAAGAATGAATAAGGTTTATTAGCAAATTTCTTATAACAATAAATTAATGTATTTTTGTAAGGAGCTGAATACTCCTCATCAATCTTTTCCATTTCCTTATTATTAACAATACCATTCATTAAGATCACAGCATTAGCGTTAGATCTAGCTGAAGGTTGTAACATTTTAAAATTCTGAATAGAGAGAAAGACATTAGAATTAATATGACGATAACGGGTTAACCATGTAAAGAAGTTTTTTGACAATAACCCACCAGAATCATCCGCTACTATAGCAATTCTTGGCATTTCTTTTTTTGAGTAAGACATCTGAGTGGCTATTATATTTTTTAATATTGAATCTTTGTATTCTGTATAACAATTAAAGCAATCTCTGAAAAATCGGCATGAATCATCAATATCTACTGTAGGACTGAAGAAATAGGTATTTAAAAAGGCACCCCTAAACATCGCTTGATTACATAAAATATTCGCCATCAAACAAGTTTTCCCAGATCCACAACTACCAATAATAAGACATAAAGTTCCGTGATTTCTTGATATACTAGGTAAATGTGGGTGGAATTTCTTATCCGATTTATCTTGTATTTCTAATGGTTTTAAAGGTAAGATTTTTAATTCTGAGTTAGACATATATATATATTATAACAGAATATTTATTTTTTAATATTAACTTTAATTTTTGTTATTATATATTTTATAATAATAAAAATGGAGATCGGAGAATCGGAGAATTGTGTTTTTTTTCTCATATATTGTATAAAATTATTTTTTCACCTCCTAAAATTATTCTTATATATTTTATAAGGAAGCACTAATATGGTTTCAAAAATAAAATCGGTGAAATATGGCAAAAATGCGATTTTTTTGTGTGTATACCCCAGTAAAAAAACACCATTTTACTCAAAAAACTGCTTTTTTTTCTTCCTGCCATATAAATGTGAAAGAGGGTAGTTCTTAGGATGATATGGTTTAGATTTAGGTTTTTCTTGAATGGTTACTTTTTTTGTCGTCTTAGGCGGTGGTTTCTGTGATTTTTGATAAGCATCTTTCATTTGTTCATATTTCATCATGTATTTAGCAAATGTATTAAAATCCATGCCTGAAGGTCTTTGAGGTAGTCTAGATTTAACTCTTGAATTATTTACTTCAGGAGGTTTAGGTATTGATTCTACAAATTTCTGATCTAAATTCTTTTGTTCTTCTTCCTTAATAACCTTTTGTCTATGATACCTTTCTCTAGCTTTCTGTCTATTTCTCTCCATGGTAGCCTCTTTTCTAATTCTTCTTTCTTCAGCTTTACGAGCTTTCTCAGCTTCTTTAGCTTGTCTTTTAGCTTCAGCTTTTGCTTTTCTGGTCTCAGCCCCTTTAGCCCTAGCTTTTACTAAATGAGCATATCTGTCTTTTTTTTGATTCTCCGATTCTCCGATCTCCGATTTAAATTCTGAACTAGTTTCAGCCATCTGAGGTTTTGGAATTTCAACAGTTTTTTTATTTGACATAAAAATATCATTTTGTGATTTCATGATCTTCTGATCATTGACAGTTAATTTAACATTCTCTTCAGGAATAATTAAATCATCTTTGAGAGATTGAGCGTTGATGTCTGGTTTAACATCAAGATTGGGAAACAAATCATTGTTCATATATATTATTAAAAAGATAAAAAATATTTTTTAATAATTTAAACTTTTATAAATTTCTATATTATTATTATTTATTCTTATATAATTAATAATAATAATTATTCTGATATATATATATCTTAATATTCAACTAAATTTTTCTTAGTTTCTTCTTTAATTTTTTTTCTAATTTCAGGTTCTTCAGCTGGTATATTAATAGGTAAATAACCAATATCACCAGATCCTTTCTGTCTAAAGATTAATGTAACATCGGTTTTATTACTTAATGATCTTTGTTCTTCATTATTATCATCAGTGATCAGAATATCAATTTTATTTAAATCTATTTCTTGATAATTATTAAGATCAATCCAAATTAAATTAGGAGGACTAAAAGCATATGAATTGGTTACATTACCATCTATAACACCTTGATTTTGTCCATCTTGAAAGACTGGAACGATGTATATCGTCTTATTTTGTGTAGATCTCACACCATTAGCTGATTGAATAGGTAAATTCAATATCTGAATATGATTAGAAAAGACTTCAACATTATTTATATATTTTCCAATACCATCCCAAGTTAAAATCTTATAATCGTTTCCTGGATCTCCATCAATATTAAAGGATAAAGTTGATTCAACACCTGTAGCTCTACTTTGAAGACCCCAAGCTAAACCATGGGCAAGTCCTTGAGGTTCGCCTCTAGTAAATCTTTTAACTCCATTTGAATATACCCAATAATCAGTATCAGCAGTAATAGCTGTAGATAAACATAATAATTGAAAATCTTTTTGAATTCTACCAGTAGCATCAAATCCTTCCTGAACTAAATCGTTGTAACTATCAATACCTACAGCTGTTAATTCTCGTGAAGTTCTAGATGTATCACCTTGAGATAATACTAAATTAGAATGTCCTAACATCCCTTGAGCAAATTGAGAAGTGTCTGATTTCCAATACGATCTATTTCTAAAACCTCTGAGGGATTGATTATTTAATGAATCTGGGTATTTACTAACGCCAGATTGTAAATTGGCAAAATATCCTTTCCATGCTGTATAAGATTTGGTATAAGTATGATAACTAACTGGAACAATATCTCCGTAACTAGTAGGAATTAACATTTTTTCTTTTCCAACAGTTCCGAACTCATCACTCATTACATTCATTGATGCTAATTTACACCATCCTCTTCTTGGGTCTTGATTATTAGCTGTATTTGCTGGATCATCCCATGGTAAATAAGGCGTATCAGTGGCTGGGTTATAACTAAGTGGATCACCATCTACAGCTAAAATAAATTCACAACACATGGTATACGGTGTATCCCATCTAAATCTTAAAAATAAATTTACGCCAGATCTACCTCCTCCATAGGTATTAAGTTGTCTTTGACTTGGACTTGCTCCAATAGCCCAATTTGGTTCAAATTGGTGGTGAGGACTACATGCTGTATTTGTTCCTTGAGCTAAAGATGGTATATATAGGGGTTGGTTTACATTTCTATAAAGAGACTCAGCCATTGAACCACCATCTAAATTTGATTGTAGAACTTGAGCTTGAAGGAATACATGATTAGGATTTATTTGAGAATATCCTAATTTAACACCGAATAAATATCTACATTGAGCGTTATTTCTATCAAACATTTTTAAATTTCTGTGTCCATCAGGATCATTATCATCACCAACATTAAGATCAACTTTTTTTATAAAATCATAAACCGAAGCAGTATCTCCCATCACATTCCCATCAGCATCTTCTCTATCATAAAGACAAGCTGAAGGAATAACACCAGCAAAAAAGGGAGATGAACCAATACATCCAACTAGATCAGATGAACCCATAGAGCCAGCACTATACTTACTTGAAGCTTCAGCAACATCATTGATTTCCATCCCCATAACTACATAACCACCACTATTATTTGCTCCAATATGTTGATGACCTGAAGCATAAGTATTGTTAGCTACATCTGGCGTAGTAGAACCAACAGCTCTTTTAATACACATTTTATTTGCTTGAATAGCCCAACCGTTATCTTTAGAAATACCGTCATCAGCTCCTCTATAATACTTATAATATTCACTAACAGGTTGAGCTACTGGCAAATCAATATTTTGTAATTTATCATTCCATAAAAATTGAGTATTAAAATAACTTTGATCGGGCATCAAATTCATCCAATCAGTTCCCCCACCGTTAGCGTCAGCAGTTCCTAAGTGAAAACCCCCTATTGATGTAAAATTATATCTAGGAACCCATGAGTCAGTATTATATGGGGCAATATCACCTAATGCTAACCAATTAAGACTATCATCAGTATCTTCTATTATATCTTGATCAGAAATAATACCCCCAGCATTATTAAGAGCCTGGTAATTAATTTTAAAACCTCCAGATTGATAAACATTAGGACCTAATGGGAGACCAGTAGTTTGAGCAGGAGATCCATCTTGTGGAATAAAAACAGATGTAAAATTTTGATAAAATACATCGTTCATCAGATCAGCTTGTTGTGTAACTCTTAAACCAGATTTACCTGAATTTTGTAAATACCAATTTAATCCTCCTTGTGGTGTAGAAACTTGAGTTCTTGATTCAGGATTTAGAGGTGGAACGGCATTTTGTGGGGGTTGGACTACTGTATCCTCTGAAACATTATACATATAGTTATTATCAGGATTCATTTCGGTTATTTCTTCACCTAATTCATTAAAAAATTGAGTCCAATCATCAATTAAATCGTTTTCTAACATTTTAACTTCATAAGGCATATTTAAAACAGGCTGACCTGTTAAAGCATAAATAGGTTGATCATTATCTAGATTTACTTGTTCATCTATTGTAAAAGAAGCATTAACTAAAGCGACTTGTGAATTAGTAGGGAGTTTAATAGGTTGAGTTAAAAAATTACTAAACCTGTAAGCCTTCTGAACTCTTCCATTTTTTTGCGAGGTTGTATCATCATTCTTTAAAAAAACTAACGACATTTTATTATATATATATATAGTATATATAATAATGTCATTCAATTTTAAACAAATTGATAAAAAATTAAAAACTTTTAAAAATTCTAAAGTAAAAAATTTACCAAATAATCATGTTGAAAAATATCCTTGGACAGATCAAAGAGGATGTGGTGAAGTATTTGAGGAAGGTCAGCATTATGCGATCAAAAATACTATAGGAAAAAAGAAAAAACAGATTCCTAAAATGAATAAAATGTTTAATAAAAAATAATATATTCACATATATATATATGAGTAGCAACGATATAGATTATTTTGATGACAATTCTCTTCAAATCAAATTAAGTAACATGGATAAAGATGACTTGATCTTACATATTTTAGAAAGTGAGGCAAAAAAGAAATACGCAATAAAAAAATATCATAATACAGATAAAGGTAGAGAAAAAACAAGAAAAGCTTCTAAAAAATATTATGAAAAAAATAAACAAGATATTTTAGAAAAAAGGAAATTAAAATATCTAAATAATAAAAAATAATTAATTAATTTAAATTTAAATTTTATATATAAGTTATATATATAATGCCTACAGGAAAAGGAAGTTATGGATCTAAAAGGGGAAGACCTAAAGGATCAAAATCAAAACCAAAAGCTCAGACTTCTTCTGACAAAACAAATGAAAAACAAGGGATGGAGATCAAAGGTCTCAAAGATAAAGCAAGTAAAGCTAAGCCTAAAGCAAAAGCTAAAGCTAAAGCTAGTTCATCAAAAGGTAAAGTATTTACCGCAAAAAACGGTAGAAAATACATTAAACTTGCTAATGGACAAGCTAGATTTATTAAGGGATAAAAATAGAGAATCGTAGAATCGTAGAATTAGAAAACCACCTCCCATATATTATTTAATTCTCCGATTCTCCGATCTCCAATTATTTTTTATTAACATTAATTATTTAATAAAAAATAAATATATAAATTATATATATATATGAAGTTTCAAATCTCTGAATATACAGTTAAGGAATTTGAGGAACTTACACCTCAAGACATTAATTGGGCAATTGATTATTTAAAACCAACTGGCTCACTTAGTGAAGACCCTGATTATAAATTATTAAAAGATAAACAAAGAGCATTAAGAGTTATTAAAAATAAAAATCGGCTAAAAGCATGTCAAGATATTCATAAAAAAGCATTAATTAGGATAGATTTAGAAAATAAAAAGAAATTTAAGGAAGGTCCTCATAGAAATAAAAAATGGTGGAAAAAATTAACATATGAAAAAAAAGAATATTATACTAATCATTTTCTTGAAGAAAAGAAAAAACAGAAAATGAAAGAACTAAAAAAAATAGAAATGTAAAGGGTCCAATATTCAAATAAAAGCTTTAAAAAATTATTTTTTTTAATTTAAATTTAAAAAAAATAATATCTAGTAATATTATATAAATGAGTGAATCAACAAATTTCTCAGCCTCGGATTATGAAACAATCCCAAGTAAAAGTCAAATTGTGCCAAGTGATCATCAATTGGTCTATAGGTCAGCTCAAACGATTCGTTTTGAGATACCGAAATTTATGGGATTTATAGATCCCAGACAAACTTATCTTAAATTTAAAGTTAAGGTCAAGAATGCCCCAGCTATCTGTAGATTTAGTAATAAATGTGGATGCCACGGATTGATAAATAATCTGAGGATTACGGACATGAATACGAATTTAGTTTTAGAAAACATACAATCATATGGGGAACTTGCTGAAAAGTTACATTATTATACTGAAAATAGATCTATAAGAAATAAAAGGGGTCTTACAGAATTGTTAGAATACGATTCTCGTGATTTTGATGGACCATCTTATGATAATTATCCTTCAAGAAATGGAGATAAATCTCAATTATTTAATTCTTATGAAACAGGAACTCAAGCCAGTTATTCAAGTGCTGGTAAAGGAATTACAGCTACAAATACATGTGAGGTAGCTATGAGACTTTATTCTGGTGTTTTAGGACAGCTAAATTCTAAAATGTATCCCGCAATGTTAAATCAAGGTCTCAGAGTAGAGATAGATTTAAATACAGCTGGCAAAGCTTTAGAGCTATGGTCAGGTGCTGGTATTTGTGAAGATACTGGAGAGGTATCCACTGATCTGGTAGAATCATGTAGATTTGGTATTTTATTCGCTGATAATGCCACTTCAACAGGAACTGATCCAATTGAATTTTTAGATTTATATATAGAAAAGAATCCAGGTTATAATCAGCTTAACTTTGGGTTAACACCTCCAACACTGGGTCCAACTTTAGAAGCTGTTCAAGATGGATGTAGACCTATTAGAAATCAATTAGTTGGAGCTTTGAATTTACAACCTGGCAAAAGACTCCACGCTTTTAATAATGCTAGCCCCGCTGTTTTAGTAGATTGTGGTATTATTACATCGGTTGAATGTAACTCTGGAGAAGATACTGGTGCTTTAGCATATGTAAGAGTTAATTTACAAGCTAACTCAGCAACTGGTGGCGTTGCTTTACCTGTTGCTGATACTCTTCAAGGTGGATCAGGTAGAGATCAAGCTGGAGCAGTAGGTGTAGCTAAAAATAATACAGCTTTTATTAAGAGAACTGATATGTTTGGTGCCACCGCTAATTTTCAACCAGAATTAGAAATTACCGATGTAGAATTTGTAGTTAAGAACGCAACACCTCCATCAGCTTATATAGAAAAATTTGGGAAACAAGTAGGAACTAATGAAGGAGCAGTATATGATTATTATTCATTTTCTACATATAGAAATACAGTTCAACAAGCAGAACAAGTAGCTCAAATTGATTTACCTGTAAATAATGATAGAGCAACTTCTATTTTATCCATTCCAGTGATCAATGGTCAATCTGAATCTGTAGATAAAAATAATCTTGCTTCTACCGTTGATAATGCGAATACATACAGTTTTTTGGTGAATAATAAATTACAACCGACGAGAGCCGTAAATGTTGGATCTTTAAGTGATACTCAACCAGTAGCTTCTCAAACAGCTTTATGGGAAACTGAAAAAGCATTATCTAGTTCTAGACAATTAGTAAGAAATCTGAATGAACCAAATAAAAACTTCATGTTCGGGAGGGCTTTAGCTCGTTATGGTGGTATATTTAATGCCGATGGTAATCTTTCATTAAAAGTTGATTATAAAAATGCCCCTAATGGACCACAACATAATAAATTGTTCATATCTTATGTAGGAGGTTTTAGAAGATTGAGGGTTGGAGCTATGGGTTCTTCTGTAGAAGTGTAAGAATAATATAAAAATCTTTAAAAATATCTAGTCATTTATTTAATTAATTTAATTAATTTTTAATTTTTGTATAATTTTAAAAAAATTAAAAATATATATTATTAATATATATAATGAGTTCAGTAAGTTCAGTAGGACGAAGAGAAGTATTAATCATTAACCCAACAAATCTATCAGATGGAAAATTCTCCGATAGAAACGGGCTTAATCAAATAATTTTAGAAATTCCAAGAGCTTCCAAAGTTTTAAATGGTAAAAGTTTAAGAATATCTGGAACAATGACTTTAAAAAATGGTGACAATGATGCCCCAGAAAATGGTAAGAATTTTTATGGTAATTCAACCACTCAAACCGATCCACCAGAGAAAGATTTCTTTATTGATGGTAGAACAGGATTACATAGTGCTATAGAAACCTTATCAATACAAAATTTAGAAGGAGCTACATACTCCACAATTAAAAATTATAATCGTTTAGTTAGTAGTATTTTACCTCTAGCTAATTCAGTTTTTGATTATCAGAATGGTGAAGATCTAGCAAGTGGTGGATGTGGTAAAGATGGTTTAACAGCAAGAAAATGCGATAAGCCTTTTGATTTTAGTATCCCTTTATACGAGGGACTTTTACAAGGTCAACCATTAGATCTTATGTTAGTTAAGGGTTTAAAAATTGTTTTAACATTAAGTTCTAGTAATTTCGTTATTCATAATAATTTTTGGAGAAATACAGCTTCTGATTCTGGTAAAGCATCTGGAGGAGCTTATTATGAGATCTCTGATGTATTACTTACAGCAGAAACCGAAGTCCCTCCAGCAGAACAACAAGAGGCTATGATGGAAAATAGAAACGGTATTTTTGAATATGAAACTTATACTAACATGTATAATGTTTTACAATCAACTGATCATAGTGTTTCATTGAATATTAATACATCTAGAACATTAGGAGTCATTGGCAATATGATACCTTCTGAGTGGATTAATAACTATAATTACAATTCAAGTCAGACATTACAACCTTTAGCAGTTAATGGTAACAATATTTTAGATAATAGAATTGTTGTAGATTTAGCAACTTATACTAGAGGATCTTTAAGACAACCTCTTGATTTTGAAGTTAAATCAGAACAACCTCAAGAAGAAGGTGTAGCAGATAGTGGTAAAAATTGGGAAGAATTAAATATATTAACTAGAGAATGGTTAGTATCAAGTTTAACTAAATCACTTCAAACTGAATTAAGTAATGCTTTATCTAATACTCAACAAGCTAGATATTCAAGGAATAGGCAAGCGATTGTAGATGAAGATAAAAGACAGCAATATAATATCGGTGTAGGCATGGATTGGATTACAGAGAATGGAATGAATTATAAAGGTGTGCCATTTGGGACAAGAATGAAACTTAAATTTGTTAACAATGAGGACTTAGTCCCCCATTCAATTTTCTTTTATGTTAAACATAAAAACACTATAGAATTTAATAATGGTATGGTTAATGTATTAAATTAAATTAAAAATGTTTAAGAATTTTATAAAGTTATAAAAAATATTTAATAAATTTTTTATATCTTAGTATATTATATAAATGAGTAAAGAAGCTTCAATTAAAGCAATGTCTGATCTTCCTCCAGTCCTTAGAACTGGGGCTTTAGATAGACCTTACAATCAGATAATTAATACTGATATTTTAAGACCTGTTTCAATAAATCAATCTACATGTCGTTTTGTCTTTGATAGAACTGGTATTTTAGATTCCAACACCCAAGTGAATCTCGCTCAAACAGTTGTCAATTCAGCTCAACCAACCGTTAATACAGGTTCATGCCTGCCTACCTCAACAGGAGCATTAGCGATGGTAGCCAGAAGTTGGCTCACAATCGGCGGAAAGACCATTTCTGATCTCAGAGATTTGGGGCATTATTCAACCTATCACCGTTTAGCCTTTTCTTCTGAATATAAAAAAGGGATTATTATCCCAAAGCAAGGTGGTATGGATATTTTTCAAGGATCTATATCTAGGGATCTATTAGGTCCAGGTCCTACATCAAAAAGGTCAAGGGGCTTTGATGAACCGTTCGGCGTATTAGGTAGAGCTTCATCTGAATATGCTGTATTACCTGAAGATAAAATTGTTGATCAAGCTGGAGTAAATGCTAATTTTGGACAACAATCAGAAGAAGGATCTGATATAAGAGAAAGCCCAATGAGACAAATTACTATAGATGAAAATACAACTCCTACTTTTGCTGTAGGTTTGGCTCAGCTAATTCCCTTTTTAAAAGCCCATGGTGGGGTTCAACTTCCATTAGGTCTTATACAGGAAGAGGTCGCTTTAAACATTGAATGGTCTCCAAATACTTTTGGACATAGATTTTACCCTCCTGAAAAAGATCTAGCTGGTAACACTATTACAGCTACTAATTGTTCATCAACTATTGTTGAAAATAAAGTATTTATGATGGTTGATTATCTATTTTATCCTCAAGATATGGGTGAAGTAGCTCAGCAAATGTCAGCTAGAGGCGGTTATAATATTCCATTTACCGAAATTCAAGTAGCTGAAAGAACAAAAACAGTTGTTGTAGGATCTCAAACAGCAAGCTTTAATTTAGCCTTTTCAGGGAAGAGAGTAAGAAATGTTGTGGTTCAAAAAGAGTTAACTGATGGGGCTAATCTCAGCGTTAATAATACAGGTAGATTTAATTCCCTAGCATGGTTAAATGGTGAGGCTTATAATCTACAAATTAATTCAAGAAATTTCTACTCTAGAAGAATAAGAAATGTCGCATTACAAAAACATGAGATGGACATGTGTATGGGTCTTAAAACTAAAGTTCAAGGTGCTAGATACTCATGGGACAATAATTACGACTCAGCAACAGGAAATAGAAGCCAACTCTTCTCAGATCGTGAAGTAAATGGTTATGCTAATGAGAATGAGGAAGGAACTCAACATTGGGTAGGTATTAAATTACAAAATGCCGATGGAATGGGTGTAAGATGCTCAAATGTTCCAATGAATTATTCAGAGGAATTAGTAATTGCTGGAGGTGATAATACTCAACGAAGATATAGATTCTTTGTTGGTATTCAAAGAGTTATTAATATGAGCATGGGCTTGGTAACTGTTATAGAATAAATCGGAGAATTGGAGAATTGGAGAATTGAAGAATAAAAATAATATAATTAATTATATATATGAGTAATTATACTATTACAAATTATACCAAGAATAAGGCTAAGAATCTTAAGGTAACTGTAAAGCAATCCACTAATAAGAAGAAAAAGATAGATGTATTTAAGGATGGGAAAAAAATCGCTAGTGTTGGAGCAATATCGTATAATGACTACCCAACTTATAAAAAACTTAAGGGTAAAAAATATGCCGATGAAAGACGAAGATTATACAAGATCAGACATAATAAATATAGAAAAAAGAAGGGGACTAATTCATATTGGGCTGATCAATTATTATGGTAAAAAAATATATACTATTTATATAGATGCCTTATCAAATAAAAAAACAAGTCAATGGTAATAAAACAGTTTACAAATTATATAATATTAAAAAAAAAGAATTTGTAAAAATTAATTTTAAATCAAAAGAATCAGCTGTAAGTGCTGGTATAAGATACATGAAATATAGGAAAGAGAACCCAGTTTTAGTCGGTAATAAATTACTGAATAAAAGTAAAAAAAAATAAAAACTTTAAATAAAATAAAAATATATACATTTATTATATATGTCTATGAATACTGATAGAGCGAGGTCAGCTTTTGCTGAAAGTGCTGGGGAAATAAATCAACAACTAGGGGATTATAGAAATGATGTAGATAACATCAAAGGACAAAACAAAAATTTAAAAAATACATTTCAAACAGCTAAAGAAATGACAGCTATAAGAGATGTAGCCTCTGAGGCTGGTGTTAGAGCCTTAAAATCATTTGGTGGTAAGTATTTAAAATCAGCATATGAATTTAAAATACCGAAATTAGGTTCTTCAGTTGCTGATCTAGATAAAAAAGCTGGTCAGTTTATTGAAGATAGGGTTCCAGGTGTTCAAACAGCTAGAGAAGGTTTAGAAAATTTACAAAGTAAAGCAGGTCAAGTAGTTGAAGATGCTAAAGGAGCAGTAAAAGATGCTGTTTCTGATCTAAAAGGTAATGTAACCGATTATTTAACTAAGCGAAGAAATATTAGACGATTTGGAAGGGCTGACCCTGAATCAGAAACAGAATTAACAGATTTAGGATCTGAAAATAATCCATATACTGGAGCAGGTGAAGGGAATCAGATGGGACCTAGAGATCCTGTAAATTATGAAACAGTTCAAGAAGATGGTTCAAGAATGGGTCAAGATCAGATGGAAGACCCTGATAATATGATGGGAGAAGCTGAAGATACAGCTGTAGAAGGTCCAGGTCAAACATTTGAGGAATTCATGGATTCATTTAGTAGAGAACCTGTCAGAACTTCTACAGGAGATATTGATTTTGATGCTGAAGGTGAAAATACTCAGATGAGTTTTGAAGATGCTGATGGTCAGAGAATGAGAACTCAAGGTAATCAAGAAGCTTCTGAAAGAGATCAAATGGGAACTGAAGATAGAAACATGGCTCAAGAACCTCAAGCTGAAGAACAAGTAGAGACACCATGGGACGGTGAAGAAACTAAAGAAGCAGATACAGGATTGCCAGAAGGTGAAGGTGATGTAACAGAAGGAGCTGAAAATCTGGATTCAAATGTAAGAGATGCTTTTCAAGGAGATGTTAATGAAGATGCTAAAACTACTGTTCAAAATAAAGCCGATGCTGTAAAAGATGGTGAGGATCTAGGCGATGCTGGTGAAGAAGGAATTGAAGACGCTGGAGCTGACGCTATAGGTGAAACCGCTGGAGAAGAAGGAGCCGTTGGGGGATTGGAAGGAGTTGGGACAGCCTTAGACGCTACAGGAGTTTTTGCTCCTCTAGGTGCTTTATTTAATTTAGCAGGTCTAGCAGTAGAAGGATTTACAGCTTATGAAGCAGGGAAAGGTGTCGTTGATTGGGTAAAAGATGATGTTTTAGGTCATGGAGCAAAAGCTCCACAAGTTGGAATACCACATCCTCAGAAGACATTAAGTCAGCAAGGAATGATGGTAATCCCAACAACTGACAGTATA
>VMHT01202441.1_pt1 | contig 15902 bp, 9 predicted proteins | sample 4693611 | NCBI WGS metagenome assembly VMHT01 (sample SAMN12280063, study PRJNA550983) | marine metagenome | isolation source: seawater sampled from same location over 5 years 0.02-0.2 micron viral filtrate | place: USA: collected off the coast of southern California halfway between the port... ... | reverse complement strand
TTAGGATTTAGCTGGAATAGTACTTCAAAAGTTCTTCAGATCACTTCCATGTCCGCAGCACTAACAGAAGCAACAGTTACTATTAGTGCTAGCTATCTAGGCACTACTTTAACTAAAACATTTACTATAACTAAAGTTAATGCGGGATCAGCGGGAGACGAGGGAGAGTCCGTAAACATTATATTTGGTAGATTCTCTACACCTCCGAATGCACCCGCAGACTCTACTAGTCCTAACAATAGTATTGGATGGTATGATGATCCTCCTGCAGACCAAGGAAATCCTTTATATGCTTCGAGAGGCACAAAAGCTTCAGGAGCAACTAATTTTGTCTGGAGTACCCCCTATAGAGTTGATGGTGATTCAGTAGCAGAAGTCTATGTTTACTCTGATGTTGTTACTGGAACCACAATACCAACTCCTCCTACGTCGTCAACATATAACTTTAGAACTAGTACTCTTACTATTAATAACGCTAGCTGGAACAAGAATCCTCCAAGTCTAGTAAACGATGGAGACCAAATATACGTGTCCGTAGGATTAGCTGCAGGCACCCCTAGAGGCACCCCGACCGTTACTTTTGGGCCTGCAGCACGATATGCAGTGAAAACAGATGGAAACGATGCAGTAGTATATAGTTTGAATATAGTTCCTTCAGTAATCAAAAAGACAATACCAGCCACTGGTTCTGCAACTTTTGATTTTACTACTCTAAATGTTTCAACAATTAAAACAGCAGGAACTACTGTAACACAGTCACCTTTGCCTGCAAATGAAGTAACTATAAAGGCGTATCTAAATTCAGCGAACAGCGCCCATGCCACTAGCAGTAATGGTAATATGACTCTTACCTCATCTGGTGATTATGGTTCTGCTAGTTCAATTAAATTTGAGCTAATCAAAAACAATGTTGTTATAGATACCGAAACAGTACCTATTTTGGAACAAGAGCAAGGGGATCCGGGCCCAAGAACTATTCAAGGATACCTGTACTATAGAAAAACAGGACCTAATCATGCATTCGCTCCATCCGCTCCTAGTGGTAATACATATACTTTTTCAACAGGAGTGGTAACAGGCACCGATATTAATGATGCAGCAAATCCCCCGAACAATGTATGGCAAAACCAGCCTCAAACAACAAATGCAGCGGCACAAGAAACAATCTGGACTGTTCGATACTACGGAACAGAAGCTTCCTCAGGAGCTACTTCAATAGCTGTAAATTACTCAAGTGTTGTTCAACATACTAATTTTACAGGAATAGTTACTTTTAGCTCGGGAACTCAATTAACTGATGGTAGTGTTACTATTGACCCACTTACAGCAAATGAAGTAAATGGCACCTCGGGAGTCACTCAAACAATAATTGATGGAGCAAATATAAGCGCAGGTTCAATTCGAGCTGGAAACTTCGTGGGTGATGTTACTGAAACTTATACGCTTTCTTATGGAGATCAACAAGCAGGTATTGCAGCATCTTTTACTCAATCTAGTACTAGCACTTTTCACTTTTACATACCGGCCCCTAAAGATAATGGTACAACGCTGAATGGAGTCTCTGCAAATGTTGCGAGATCGCTTTTTGGAAATATGCACGTAGTTTTAGAAAGTAGTAGTCAGTATATTATTCGTGCATACACTGAAATTTTCTTAAGAAGCGGAACAATATTTGGGCAGGCAACTGGTACGATGTACAGACAAAACTGGAGTGGCTATTCTTTCATTTCTTCCTACCCAGTGTCCCCTTTCAGTGGTTCCGCGCTTAAGTATTTAGAGATATATGGAAATAAAATGGGCGAACTAAATACTGGGGGGCTGCTCTATAAACATGGAGGTACAGGAGGCTACTCTCCTATAGTTAGTTTAGAGTATTTTCCTACAGGGGCTCTATACCACGGCTATGAGTGTACTCGAGTCTACTTTTATAGTAATAATAGTCTTAGTTCAAACAATAGAGCCAATCTTAAAGGTACTTTTAGTCCTAGTTACATGATTTGGGAACATTGGCCTAGTACCTATAACACTAGTTTATCTACCAGTCCTAGCATAGCACAGGTTTCTATGCGAGCCAGAATAGGGGGTATTTATAAAGCTTCTGGGCCTGGAATTTGTGTAATGCCCATAAACTTTAGACTGCCAAAAAGAGTTCATACGTCTCCAGTTCAATTAACTGCAAAAACGACTATTGTACATCATACAACTAATAGTGTTAATAATAGCACGAATCCAACAGGAGGCTCTACCATCCCTGTATCCGTGCGTTTTGTAGGAGGAACTTTTGGCTATTCAGTATAAGGAGAGAAAATATGTCTTTTAATTGGAAAGTAACAGGAATGCTAAAAAATTCTGATGGTGGAGTTTATAGTGCTCATATTCACTGCTCTAAAGCAGAAACTATGGATGGAGTAGACCAGGTAGCAGATTTTGCTTATGTACTAACTTTTGAGCCCGATTCTACTTCAGCAAATTTTATTCCTTATGAAAGTTTAACCGAAGAAATAGTATTAGGGTGGGCGCATAACGGGGACTCGGAGTCTAAAGCCGAGGAAGACTGGATATTAGAAGTTGACGACTTGGGATACCCTACTATGGCCACATATGACAATTACAGTCACGGAAATGCGGATCCTAAAGCCTATGTAGAAATGATAGTAGAAGGTGAATTAGCGGAAATAAGAACTGCTACTGCACCTGCAGTTTTACCTTGGTAATCATACCCCCCAAAAATAAATCTTGACATTTTATGTCTGTATTGTTATAATCATTTTTAATTAAATATAAAAGCCTCCTCGTGAGTAAGTTAAACCTCAATGGATATAATTCAAGTAGTAAAAGGCGATACAGGCCCAAACCTTAGAGCAACTGTGACTCGCTCAGACACTGGAGGAGCTTTTGTAGGGACGAGTAACTGTATCTTGAAGATACGTAAAAAAGGAACTACAGTAGTAATCTCAACGATTTCCCTTAATGCAGCTGCATCTAATCTTGCTACAGGAACATTAGTATTTCCTTTGTCCTCTTTCTTGACTGATAATAATACAGTAGAGGGATTTTATGAGGGAGAAATTACATTTACTCTGACAGATAATACTACTATGAGTGTATTTGAGCTAATAGACTTTAAAGTTAGAGAAGATTTCTAAAATGAAAAAAAGTTTAGTATATAAAGAGCCTGTTAAGCTATTCAATGTCCCTGAACGAGGCAAATATTATTCAAACGGCCCTATCCTTAATACCAGTAGTATTAGTATCCCAGTATTTTTTAAAAAGTCCTCGGATACTCCTCTACTTGCAACAGTAACGGTGGTAGGCACAACTTAAATAAATGTCTGATTTTAAATTAAAATTTTCAATTGCAGAATTATTATCAGACCCAGAAATAGCAGAAGCAATAGATAATGCTCCTAGACTAAATTCTGCAGAAAGAAATGCTGAGCCTTTGGTACAAGATGTTTTAATTCCAGATCAGCCAGTACTTTTTTCGTTTGATTCAGATACTCCAAATTTTTTAGATTTACGTTTGGATATGTTCGTGACTCGTAGACACAGTATATTAGAAACAGAAGTAAATGCTATAGATCTTTCACAAATACTTAGGATCTCAAAAGAAAATCCAGTAGAATTATTAACTACTATTGATGAAGTGGTAACAGAATTAAAACGCGGTTTCCAAGGAATGAAAGATCGAATACTTGTAAACGCAGAAGCGGATACTCTTTATGCAAAACAAATATTAAATTTTGAAAATGTACAAGCAGCAGACATAGTCCAAGACTTAACTTTAGACAAAGAGTTTTTAAATTCCGCAAGTACAAAAACCTTACTACAATTATTTACTCGACGATCTTTCGATTTTGATGTAGAAGTAATAGAAGAGATAGAAACCTTTTTACAAGTAAGACGCGAGTTTAAACAGCTTGTACATGTAAATAATACTAATTTATTTAGCGGAAAGCACAATTTAATACGAGATACACTAACTTTACAGGATAGTAATACTCAAAAGCCCGGAAAGGGCGGAACATTAAGCTCTGCTCAAACAGAAATATTTGTAGAAATACTTAATAGAACAAAAGCATTTAGAGAAAGAATACATACAAGACAATTAGTAATTCCTGCAAGAGCTAGAATTGAACGAGATAAAGTTAAAACAAATGCAACTGATATTCGATTTTTTCGAGGGTTAGGAAAGTTAGATGAAGCATTCGTAGAAGAGTTTGATCCTGCTTTTTTAGTTGGCAAAGGCTTCAAGGAAAGATTATTTACAAAAGAATCGGCACTAACTCCTAAAGCACGGATAGCAGAAGAGTCAATAGGTATAAAAGATTTTGATGAACGAGATGTATTTAAGGGAGTTCATAATAGTGATCTAGCTGAAACTTCTATGAGTAGATTCTTAAAGACTTCTAAAGGTTTCACTCATAAAACATCCATAACAGATACAGACTTAGTAGCTCGAGCAAGAATAGCAGAAGAATTAATAGAGCTTAATTTAGAGCAACGTAAAAAATTAGATAAAAATCTTGAAGAAGACGTTGTTTTAGAAAGTTTCAGAGACTTCATAGTTTCTTTAATAAAATCAAATAAAGTAGGTATTTTAGATGACACTATAGTTGCAAAAGCAGACATATTTGAACAAACGTTAAAAACAAATATGTTTACTCAGCTAAAAGTAATTTTACCAGAAATTGATGAGGTATTACTTAAAAATTTACTTAGTTTCAATCCAAAAAGTAATCTTAATACTAAAGCAAATGTATCTAATGAAGTAATTTATGTAGGTAAGTCCCAAGAAATCTTTAAAAATATAGTAGAAACTTCTTTTGATATAGATTTAAGAAGAATTGCAGACCCAAAAGACTTTATAGCTTCAGAAGTATTTAGCCGAAATTCATTTAGTAAAGTATTAGAACTTGAAAGTCAACTAAATGAGCTTATAGTATCTAAAAGTAGAGTTCCTGATGAACTTTTAAGGGATACAATAAAAGCAATTAGTGAGATACATTTCTATAAATTTGGGCGAAAATTGTTTGAATTTATAAATACAAGATCTACTGTACGGAAAAAAACTTTTGCGAATTTTAAAAACTCTGTCAGTACAAAAAATCATGAAGAATTACATAGAGTTTTAAGTGAAGGTATTACTTTCGAGAATGCGCAAACAAAAGAAAGTTCTACTATTCACTCAAACAAAAATTTAGTTGTAGATGTTAATTTTATAGAAAGAATACGAAAATTCTTTGCTAGAAACGATATTAAAAGCAGCGCTAAAGTAAGTCAATCAATTATTCTTGCTCGAGGAGTAAAAGACGCTTTATTAGAAAATAGCACTACAGCAGCACTAACAGTGCGAAAAGGATTAGTTAACCGTTTAGATACTGATATAGATGTAAATGATCCGAATCTAAACAAATTTATAAAAGAATTACACGTGGATACAGCATTTACGAGTATAAAAGGGTCCGCTTGGAACAGGGACAAAGAGTATCTGAGCGGCCCATACTATTTAGAAGCATATGTTTCTGATTCACCTGCTGCGCCAGGTGCGCCTGGCTTAGCAAGCCAATTCTAAGGAGAAATTAAATGTATAAAGACGATTGTCGATTAAAGGGGGTTGTAAACCTCGTTCTTCGAGATAAGGACGGCAAGGTGAAGCAACATAAAACAATTCGCAATAAAGTAACTGATTATGGTATTGCACATATGATTGGCCGCATGATTGATGATAATCAAGATAAAGCGGGAGCTCATATTATGCCACGCATGATGAGTCATATGGGCATCGGTGTAGGTGCTGCAGGTCAAGATGGTACTCATACTACCACATCTACTCGAGATAGTAATAGTGTTCAAAATCTATATGAAGATAGAACTTTTGGCACTCTTGATTTGAAAAAAGCATCTGAAGCAGCAACTTTTGATAGAATGCTGCAAAATGAGCGAGGACGTCGAGTTCAGCTCATGAAAGATAGTAGTTTAGCTTCTGATTATGCTATTGAGCAAGCTCTTAACTTAACAGCTATTACTGGAGGAGGAGCTGTATATCAAGAAGTAGGCGGTGTAGGATACTTTGTTATTAATAGTACAAGTGCAAATGCTGCTCAAATTAAAACTTTTAGAACTCTTCGTGGCGGAGATGCTCTTCGAGTGGTTGGATTACGAGAGACCGCATCAGGTACTCTAGTAGAACCGGCAGATAGCATGCTTACTATAAAAGAAATTATTAGTGGTAAAGATGCAAATGGAAATACTTTATCAGGTGCGGTTACAATTAAGCTTGATGCAGTGCTTGGTAACGAGAAAGGGCAGTCTACACTTCTAAAAAATAATACGGATATTGCTAATGGAATTTCTGCTGGTACACTATTTTTAGATGTAGAGTATGTTGGACGCTTAAAGAATAAGTCAGAGGAGAGAGCCGATCTTGGATTAAATACTGCTGCATTAATGCATCCTACTTTTGACTCTACGCGAATTCATATGGATTTTGGCGGACAAAAAACCTCAACTGGGAAACCTGAAAGTTTTGCGGTTACTACTTTTAGCGGTGGCTCAGGCCAATCTCGAGGCCCATTCCTTGTTGATGCGGGCGCTTCTGGTCCTTTTGAAAATGATATAAAACTTCTTGGTATTCAAAGAGGTCGAATTGGAGCTTTTTATGAGCGTGAGATTGAAAGACCTCGACTGTTTAATACTGATAATAGTGCGTCAGGGTTTCCAAATGCTGCAGCTTATAATGATACTTCAGGGCAAGAAACTCCAACTCTAACAGGATATTCTGTTCCAATTACAGGAACAAGTCGAGCAGGCTTCCCCTTCTTGGGAACTAGTGAAAACAAACCGGCGGGTCGCGCAGAGGGAGAAGATAGTTTCCTTTTAGGCACTGTATTTGAGCAGTTTGGCACCTCGGTAGATGGTATTTTCCAAGGCTCTGAACTTGGTGGAAGTATTGTAGAGGATGCAGGAACTCAAGCTGAAGGTTACCCAAAAAATGAAAATAACTACGGTGTAGTTGGTGGTTTGCAAAAAGTTGGCAACGCTGTAAATTATACTATTCCAACTGCTAATCTACTTAACTATAGCTCAAATAATGTTTATACTGCGAATGCTCAAGCAGGAACTAAAAAAGTTGGCAAAAGAATTGTTTATATTGGAACTTTCAAGGAGCACAATCCTCGTCTTGAAACAGACTATAAGCCTCTTACTGAAGAAGGCATGACAGGTTCTACAGCAAATACTGCGTATACACATATTAACTCACCTCAAGATGGAGTTTACCCGATTACAGAAGCGGGTATCTTTAATCATCACAAAAAAGATGTAGGTATTTTCGATATTTTCAATCGTACGATAGGAAGTTCTCCTGCAAATAAAGCAAATCAAGATGCTAGAGATGCTAATCAAAATACTGCGATTACAGGGGCTAATCAAACGATTCCTTTAACAATTGGAAAAAATGTTGAGCACCAAGAAGTTAAGGACGTATTAACTGGAGGCAACGAAAAAGTTATTGCAAATGCTCGAGGCTTTACCCAAGGTCCGATTACACAAACAATGCTTTGCCGTACTACTTTTGATCCTATTAACAAAGCTGTATCGGATACCCTTCAGATTACTTGGTCTGTTCAGCTTACGGATAACAGCGTTTCATAAGAGACCGTAAATGAGTTCACCTACCTTTCCCGCAGGTCCGTCTAATGGACAGGCTCACACTGAGTTCGGTATTACTTGGAATTACAATTCCAGTTCCGGCCTGTGGGAAAGTGCTATTGGTGAAAATACAACTGTAGTTACTAAAAATAAACTTCAAGAGTACACTTTTGGAGCAACAAACCTTACTGATGTTGCCTCTAAATTATCCCATCAACTTTTAAGCATTGAAGAAGTTGATAGTAATATTGTAAATTTAAAACAAGCACTATTAAATTCTGAATTTGAGTTTCAAAGATTAAATACAGGTATACATAGTCGTGTAGATACTGGGCTTGCCCGTATATTTACACTAGAAAAGCAGCTAGGAGGAGCAGCGGCTCCTGGAGCAAATGAAAGTACAAGTCTTGCAGCACTCACAACTTCGACAAAAACAAACTTAATTGCTGCAATTAATACTTTAGCCCCGAAAGCGGGGCCTTCTTTTACAACTAACGGAAATATTCCTGCGAGTTTTGATCATTTTCCAGACCTACCAGTACAAAGTTCAAAATCTATATTAACCAGGAATACTGTAGCACCTTCAGATAGCCCTATTTTTACAGGGGCTCCGTCAATGACAGCAAGTCCGGTTTTAACGGATGAAAGTACAAAAATTTCAACAACCTTGTACACAGCACAAAAAATTAGAACGGAATTACAAAATACTTCAGTTAGTATTGTTCCTGAAAATGCGAATGTAGTTCTTGATTTAGGTGCGTCTGGAAAAGAATTTAATGATATTTATATTAAGGGAGATATTCTTCCAAAAACAGATCAACAAAATATAGGAAGCGCTACACAGCCTTTTGGAACAATATTTGCAAATACTGGTAGACTTGCAATCAATACTCTGTTTATTGGTGATGACTCAATTTCTGGTAATGCAAATGGAGGTGTAAATCTTCCCGACGGTACTTCAATTGGAGACGCAGAAAATGTAATCTCTAGTGGAATTTTTTCAACTATACTTGATGAGAAAATCTCAAAAGCTACAGGATACACTAAGTTAAGAGGTACTTTTAGTTCAGCAGGCTCAGTAATATCTGCAAGAACTCCGGTGTGCTTAGACTCAAACGGCGAATTAGTAGATGTAGTAGGCGGAGATCTAAATTCTTTTATAGGATTTACAGAGGCCCGAATCGAAGGAAATGGAAGTGGATTTGTAATTGTACATGGCCCCGTAACAGGTTTTAGTAATTTAACGGCAAATAGTGTTTATCATATAACTACTGGGGGAGTTTTAACAGAAACCTCATCAAGCACGACAAAAAAGGTAGGAATAGCAACAAGTACAACAGAGTTATTTTTATTTAGTACACCAATTGATCCATATATACTAAATAAAGATAAAGTAAGTTTATCAGATTTTTCTATTTCTACACTGGCAGCTAGTTCTAATGGTGGATTGAGCTATAATGCTGCAACAGGAGTGTTTTCTTTTACTCCTCCAAATTTAGGAATTTTTGCTGAAAAAGCAAGTCCTGCATTAACAGGTACTCCAACAGCACCTACTGCAGGAGTGGGTGATAATCCTTCCACGCAAATTGCTACAACAGCATATGTAACAAGTAAAATTGCAGCAACTGCTCCAAGTCAGCACAACGCAAATCTTACAGGAACACCAACTGCTCCAACGGCAGGTACAAGTGAAGAAAGTACACAAATTGCAACAACCGCATATGTTGCAAATAAAATTGCAGCTACCCCATTAAATACATTATCAGATGTTGTTATAAATAATCCTTTAAATGGACATGGAATCGTATATAATTCTACTACATCAAGATTTGAAAATGGACTAGTAGGCGGAGGCGGTGGTGCAGGAATAGACTTTATAGTGGATGGAGGTACAGCTACAACAGCTGCAACTTCTATTCAGATAATACTAGACGGGGGCAGTGCATAGTGGCAATAGCAAGAATACAACTAAGACGAGATACTGCCTCTGCATGGACTACTGCAAATACTGTTCTTAATGCGGGCGAGCTCGGCTTAGAAACAGATACTAAAAAGATAAAAGTTGGAGACGGTACAAATAGTTGGCAAAATCTAGACTATATTGTGTATGAAAAAGCTTTTTCTGACCTAACGTCTACTCCAACCACTATAGCTGGATATGGCATTACTGACGCATTTGATGGAGCTTTTAACAGCTTATCAGGTAAGCCCACAACTGTAGCAGGATATGGTATTAGTGATGCACTTACTGGGGTATCTTTTGCTCAAGTAACAGGCAAACCAACAACTGTAGCAGGATATGGTATTAGTGATGCTCTAACTTCTGTTACTTTTGGAATAATTCAAAATCGACCAACCACCCTAGCGGGATATGGTATTACCGATGCTTTTGACGGAGTATTTAGTTCTTTAACAGGTAAGCCAACCACCCTAGCGGGATATGGTATTACCGATGCTTTTGACGGAGTATTTAGTTCTTTAACAGGTAAGCCAACTACTCTTGCTGGGTATGCAATTACAGATGCCGCTCCGCTGGCCTCCCCGGCTCTTACAGGAACTCCAACAGCTCCTACCGCGGCAAATGGTACAAACACGACTCAAATTGCTACAACCGCATTTGTTAATACGGCACTTACTCCGTACGCAGAAATAGATGCAACTGCAAAATTGTACTTTCAAGAAACTGCTCCTACAATACTGGCATTAGATGAAGTATGGCTTGATACTAATGCAGGAGCGTTTTATAAAGCTAGTCCAGGCTCTTCAACAGTTCCTCTTGATAGTAGTTTAGTTTCATCTTCTTCAGCAAGTGTAACTATTCCTGCCGCAGGAGCAACAGATACAAGATTAGAACTATCTGCGGGTACTCCTTTTGGAAGTATAACCTTCAATATTCCTGTATTTCTAGAAGCTTTTTCTTCTACAGGCAGTAATCAGCCTACTTTAGGCACTTTAACATATCACGATAATACTACTGCGACTGCAAATACTACAAGTATAACTAGAGCTTCTGGAAATGCTTTAGATAAGAAAGTAAAAAGTTTTACATACTACTCCGGCGGTATAAGTAATTCAAATGTTTCCCATATGACAATAACAGTTTCTGGGAAACCTGAATGGCAAGTACAAGAAAGTCATATTCAATCAAAAGTTGATGCAGTAATAGACTCTGCTCCAGGAGCTTTAGATACTTTAAATGAATTAGCTGCTGCTCTTGGGGACGATGCAAACTTTTCTACAACATTAACAAATACCCTAGCAACGAAAGCCCCTTTAGCTTCTCCTGCTCTTACAGGAACTCCAACAGCTCCTACTGCTTCAGCGGGATCAAATACAACTCAAATTGCAACAGCAGCATTTGTAACAGGTGCGATTGCAAGTAAAATTGCACTTACAGATTTAAGTGTAACACAAAACTCTGCTTCCGGAACAGGAGCATTGTCTTATAATAACTCAACTGGAGTATTTAGCTATACTCCTCCCTCTACAGTAACTTTTGCCAATATTAGTGGTAAACCTACAACTGTAGCAGGATACGGTATTGCTGACGCACTCACAACAGGTGCAGATGCAGATATTGGCAGTAATGATTTTATTACAACTGGAAAAGCATATTTTGCAAATATGTTTGCCAATACAAACAATCTTCCAAGTGCTACAACATATCATGGCATGTTTGCCCATGTACACGCCACTGGAGCAGGATACTTTGCCCATGGAGGTAGCTGGGTACGCTTAGCAAACCATAGCGAATTATTTAGTGGATCTTTTACAGCTCTTAGCAATAAACCAACTACTGTAGCAGGCTATGGAATTACTGATGCATTTGATGGTGCATATAGTAGTCTTACAGGAAGACCCACTACTTTATCTGGATTTGGTATTACAGATGCTGCACCTTTAGCCTCTCCAACCTTTACAGGAACTCCTGCAGGTCCAACTGCTACAAGTGGTACAAATACAACACAGCTTGCTACTACAGCATTTGTTCAAGCCGCTATTTCAGGATTTAGTGCTGGTGCAAATGTATCCGTATCTACTTCTGCTCCAAGTAGTCCGGCAGCAGGAGACTTATGGTTTGATTCAAGTGAGCTAATACTTTATGTATACTATGCTGATGGAACTTCCAACCAGTGGGTGCAAACAAACCCAAGCTCTGTACAATCAGGTGGTTTTGATGGTGCATTTAGTAGTCTTACAGGAAAGCCTAATACTATATCTGGGTATGGGATAACAGATGCTGCGCCTACAAACTCACCAAGTTTCACAGGTACACCAAGTGCTCCGACTGCATCAAGTGGAACAAATACTGGACAGATAGCAACAACAGCTTTTGTACAGCAAGAAGTATCTTCCGCGGGTGGCTATAATGATGCGTCTGTAAATACTCACTTAAACAGAAGTACTGCGGCAACTGGAGAAGTACTAAGCTGGAATGGTAGTGATTATGATTGGGTGGCGCAGCCTACAATTCCTGCTCAAGAATTTATTAAGGCATATAGATTTGATGGGACACTATCTACGAATACTGGAACAAAAAGACTTTATGTACAAAAAGCATATACTTTAAAAAGTGTTCATGCTTATGTTGATACTGCATCTGCAGGTGCTGCAATAAATATTACTATAAATAAAAATGGATCAAGTCTACAGACTTTAAGCATAACAGCAGGAGCTACAGTAGCAAGTGTAACTTCATTAAATCACTCAGTTGCTGCAAATAATTATTTAACAATTGATATAACTCAGGTAGGCTCTTCAACAGCGGGCGAAAATTTATACCTAGTGTTTACATTTAACTAAGGAGAAAATATATGTATGCTAAATTAGTATTCCCCGGCGACACCAAAACAGGGGAGCAGGTTAGGGACATTGTAAGGCTAATTACAAGCTCTACATCAAGTACTGCAAGCCTTTCAGGACTTGAGTTTATTACAACCGCACAATCTACAGTATCGGGCGGAAATAGCGGATGGAGTTTACACTCTAGTTCGCCTTCTATTCCAAGTTCGGGAACAGCTGTAAGTGCAGCAGACTCAAACTTTACACTAGAAGCTCCGTGTGTGACGAGTGGAAAGACAAAGTACTGCAGTATTCATGTAAATGGAAGCTGGACTCATGCGGCTGCAACTCATACAGGGGATGATTTTGCATTTACACTGGCAAGTGTTGTAGATCCTGGTGCTGCTACCGAATTAATCAGTAATGGCTATAGTAGTACGAATTCTGCTTATGGCGAAAACTATGGAATCTGCGGAAATACAGAGCATTCAGATCAAGGAATTCACATCTTTGCAGATAACCGAAGAATTATTATTCATGGAAAAGATGGAAAAAACCATACTGTAACATTAATTAATGGAGAATTTGCTGAAACCGATACCACAACTCGATATACTCTTGTTCCTCAAGCTCAAATGTGTTTAAGTAGTATGTATCATATTTCAGACACAAGAAATGTTAGTTATCGAGGAGATACTTATACTCCTTGGGACAGCTTTAGCTATACAGTTCCTTTTATTAGCTTTTTAGAGTCAATGTACTCTTATCAAAGTGGTTGGACTGGAAAAATAAGATTTACAGGGTGGCATCAATATAATGATAGAGCTACTTATGGTGGAAAATGTCGTTATCGTAGCCGTATTGACGATGGAACTCAATATGGAGATTCAACTTTAGAGTCCTCTCTTGGCTACGGAAGAGCACATATGGGGTATGAAATGCTTGATTGGCCTCAAATTTATATGTTTGGGCCAAATCAGTATAACCAAGGATGGAATGATAACTCTAATTATGATAGTAGATTCGGAAGAGCTGCCTCAGGTGCTGTAGAGTATGATTCAAGTGGAAATGCAGGACTTGCTTTGTACAAAATGTGGTGGTCATCCCCTTCTTGCTGGAATTCAGATAAACAAGTTTTTTCTGATCTTTGTAATATTTGGAGATGTGCAGGCGGTCTAGGATCAGACGGCGACACTGTAACTATTGGTAGTAATACTTATGTTTATTTACAGCAGAATCCTACAACTCCTGATACTCTCGGCGGATTTTTAATTAAAAGGACTTAATTATGGCTGCTTTGCAAATTACTTATGGAGGCTCTTCCTATAATATTACTCGACTAGATGTGCAAGATGTTCCTACGCCTTCTCGGGTTCTATTACAGGGAGGGCAAAATTTGTTTACAAACAATACTACACGACTAGATGTTCAAGATACAGTAGCTCCCACTAGAACTTTTGCGCAAAATGCACAAAAATTATTTGAAAACAATACTTCACGATTAGATATTCAAGAACATATAAGCCCTAATCGTGTGTTTATTCAAGGAGGGGTTGCGAGTCCTAATGCACAGACAACAGGGGCTCCAGCATCAAAAGAAAGCTGGGAGTAATCATGAACTTGACAAAAACATATACAAATTCTGACGACAAAATAACTCATGTAGAGATAACTCTTTCTCACATAGAAGATGAAGTAACAACATCAGTATCGGATATATTTGAATTAAGGGAGCCTTTAGATTCAATTACTGAGACTGAAGCAATAATGGGTGTGGGAATCTGGTGGGCACAATTACGTGCTTTACAAAAAGCACTACAAACAAAATTAAGTCTTGCATTTCACACGGAGGCCACAGTTTAGGAGTAGCAAATGTCAGCATATAATTTTCCAAATAGTCCGAGCAATGGAGATACTGTAAATGTTGCAGGTATTGTTTATACCTATGACTCTACAGATAATGCATGGAAAACCGGAGCAGGTCAAAGTCCTGCTATACTAAGTAATGGTACTACTCCTAGCTTGGCTTCTGGAATTACTGCTGCTGAAATACGTACACTTATTGATGCTTCAGCTGACCCAGTAGACTTATCTTCTGTAGCTCAAAATATTATTCCTGATGCTGATTCGACTCGAGATTTAGGTACGAGCAGTAAAAAGTTTAGGGATCTTTATCTAAGTGGAAGTAGTTTGCACTTAGGCAGTATAACAATTGAATCAGATGCAACTTCTATAGTTCTTCCTCAATTAAAGATTGGTACAGGCGCTAACCAAGTAACTCTAAGCGGTTCTGGAGGCGCACTACAGGCAGGAGGAGCTGGAATTACTTTTGCAAGTCTTTCTGGTAAACCTACAACTATAGCTGGATACGGTATTACTGATGCTCTCACATTAGGAACTTCAGCTACAACTGCACTTGCAGGAAATACTACATTCTCCTTTGCAAGTCTTACAGGTAGGCCTACTACTATAGCCGGGTATGGTATTACTGACGCTCTCACATTAGGAACTTCAGCTACAACTGCACTCGCTGGCAACACTGCTTTATTTAGCGGAGCATTCAGTGCTCTTACAGGTAAACCTACTACTATAGCAGGCTATGGTATTACTGATGCACTTACATTAGGAACTTCGGCTACAACTGCACTTGCAGGAAATACTGCTTTATTTAATGGCGCTTATAGCTCTTTAACTGGCATACCTACTACCATAGCACATAAAAATGCAGACATTGATATTGGTAGTAATGATTTTATTACAACCGGTAAAGTTTTATTTGCAAATATGTATTCAGCGCTTTCTGATTTACCCAGCGCTACAACTTATCACGGCATGTTTGCTCATGTACATGCTACAGGAGCGGCATACTTTGCACACGGCGGAAACTGGATAGAACTCGCAAACAAAAGTTATGTAGATACTCAAGTCTCTGCTCTCGTAGACTCTGCTCCTGCAACACTAAATACACTAAATGAGCTTGCAGCAGCACTAAATGATGATGCAAGTTTTTCTACAACAGTTACAAATAGTTTAGCTGCAAAAGCACCTTTAGCAAGCCCTACTCTTACAGGCACTCCAGCAGCTCCAACCGCAGCAAGCGGTACAAATACTACACAAATAGCAACAACTGCATTTGTAACGGCAGCAGTAGCCGGAGCTTCTGGAACATATAATAACGCAGCAGTAGATACTCACTTAAATACAGGCACTGCTTCTACAAATGAAGTATTATCTTGGAATGGTAGTGATTATGACTGGGTGGCACAGTCTGGGGGAGGAGGGGGAGCCTCTGTAACTACGTCAGATGCTGCACCAAGTAGCCCAAGTGCAGGAGACTTATGGTATAATACAAATGCTGGTGGTTTATTTGTATACTATACTGATGCAAATTCTTCTCAATGGGTGGAAATTGTAGGTAAAACAGGTGCTACAGGTGCTACAGGTGCTGCAGGTGCTGCAGGTGCTGC
>VMHT01174546.1_pt1 | contig 15902 bp, 20 predicted proteins | sample 4693611 | NCBI WGS metagenome assembly VMHT01 (sample SAMN12280063, study PRJNA550983) | marine metagenome | isolation source: seawater sampled from same location over 5 years 0.02-0.2 micron viral filtrate | place: USA: collected off the coast of southern California halfway between the port... ... | reverse complement strand
GCTTTTGTAGTTTTTGTAGATTTTGTTGCGAGTATAACAATTCCTTTTCATTTTTTATTTTTTTTTGAATTTTCATAACAATTCCTTATCAATTCCGCCACGAGCGAAGCGAGTTCTCATTCAAATATCTTCTTTAATCTTTTTTATATAGAGTTCTACAACTAATAGTATCACTATGTATCTTAATTAGATTATCCGTATTGATTTCTCCTTTCGGTTCTTCAATCATTTTAATCTTTCTCCAACCCTTTTCTTCCAAATCAAACTTTTCAAGAGTTTCATTAAATACATCAATTCCAAAATCATCCATAATACTCTTCAAATAACAACTAATAATATTATGTGAATATGGTTTAATATCAATATACGGCACTTCTTCCGCAATCTTTTTTTGAATTCCTTTCAAAGTCATAGGCATAGGCACTTTCAAAATAGTCATTTTGAATTGTGTTCTTTTGCTTTGTAATTACTCTTCTACTATAAACTAAACTTCAATCAATTTTTTTAGAGTTCATTAAAGTTCTATATTGTTTGAATGTTTCATTCATCAATCTCACCAGGTTCTTTCCAGGTTATACCTGGTAAAAATCGCTTCTATACTAAAAATTGATTGAGGATTTTCATCTATAACTATATCATTACAATACTATAACATATAACAAAGCAATACAACAAAACAATATGCCTACTTTCTTTAACGGAACCGAGTTTGAGACCACATACGACCAGGTGCGAGTGTCCCCTAATGAGAGTTATGAGGACGATGGACGAAATGGTTTTCACGCCAGGTTATATGATACTATTGAAAAAAAGATTATTATTGATGCCGATGTAGGCGTAGCGAATACGCTTAATCTTACTGGGGGTCTTTGTCCGCAATACCATAATGAAATTCCAGACGCTCACTTCCTCTTATATAAAGAGAGAATGAACCGACCAGATATTACAAAAGAGGATATTGAGTTTATCTTTTGTGAATATACATCTATGCCTAAAAAATTTGAAAAAAGGGTAAAAGAAATTGTAAAAGATGAAATAGAAACAAGAATTATGCGTAATCATATTGATATAGGTTTGCTTGGATATTGTTGCCGTAGAATTGGTGATTATATGGCGAGATATGAAAAGAAGCGTTTTAGTAAAAGAAACACTCTTGTAATTGGTAGTTTAGGCATTCGTGAAAAGAATAGTAGTGAGGTTTTGTGGTTATTTGGAAATGGCGGAAATGTGCGGACTTGTGAGACTATTTAAATAATTGTAGATTTTGTAGATTTTGTAGCAAAAAATAAAAATCATTCATAAAAAATATAAAAAATAAAAACCCTTTTTCTATTCCAGGTTCTTTCCAGGTTCTTTCCAGGTTCTTTCCAGGTTATACCTGGTAAAAATTACTCAATCATATATAGAACCCTCATTTTATTATAGACTTTTAATGAATTCTATAAAAATTGATTTTTGAAACGAACAACAATCTACTCAACATTACCACGACAATACAATACAATACAATACAACACACGACATTATGAATTCTAAATCTAACCCAGTTGATACTTACCAAAATAAGATGGTAGAACTATTCAAAAGCAAAAATCTTAAATATCGTTATGTAGTGAATGAAATAAATACGCCCAATGATAATGATATGTTTGATATTGTAAATATAAAAATGATGACTAACCTTCTTTCTACTATGTTGTGTGTAATGAAAGAGCAATGTTTTGATATGATGAAGAAAGAAAAGTCCTATTTAATTCCTGTAGTTAAAAATCCTAAACTTAATATTACAGACGAATTCTATAAGGCATTCGGTAGTGATGATGAACTAATTATGACCTGTGTAGGTGCTGTATATGGTAAAATCATTACCGAACATTATGATGATATTTATGCGAGTATTAAGGATAATATTGATAATGGTTGTGATTTTGAAAAACTACCTGGTATGGTTTTTGAATAAATAAATAAAACAACATAAACTACAAAAACTACAACAAAAAATAACTCACTTGATAATAATAAAAAATATATAAAATACTTCTTTAAACATATAATATTATATAATTCTCTTTTTTTATTCCTTCCTCTTTTTAACAAAAAAAATAAAATAATTATTTTTAATTACTACTTAAAGTCATTCCATATATGTATTATTGATACTATAAGTTTTTTTTGATTTGATATATATACTTATATATCTATATATATCTTTTTTTATTCCTTTTTCTTCCTCCTTCTTTCTTCCAATTTTATTTTATAACCATCTAAAAATGCTCGTTTGCTTCTCCTTTTACTATTTTCACAATCGGCGTGTGCGTATTTAAGATAATTATCACCTATTTTATTAGGTTTTTTGATTTTTGATTTCAAATATTCTTCTATAAGATTTAGATATTCTTCGTTTTTCTTCTGTCTGTATTTAGTATCTTCACTCATTTTGTCTTGTTGCGTTGTAATGTTGAGTAGATTGTTGTTTTGATGAAAAATCAATTTTGAAAAAACTGGTGATTTACATTAACTTTGAGTTTTCTGCTTTCTTCGTTTTCGGTTTATCCACAATTATAAAATATCCAGGAATGCTCGTAGGGATTGCGTTGTAAGTCATTTTGTAGATTCTGTAGTTTTTGTAGTCTAATATTCTATATGGTATGGTCTATAAACTTTTAGGTTAAAAAAATAATTTCAATTTTTTTGAGGGTATATATAAAGGATATGGTTAAAAAACTAATAGAACTATTAAAAGAACTCTATATAAAAATAAAATGTGCCTTTTGCTGTAGGAGTAATTGCTCTATTCAAGTAGGAGAACAAGAATCACACCCTACAGAAACTACAAAATCAACAATAATCTAATTTCTTCATCTTTTTTAATTCTTCATCTATAGTTTTATTTTTTTTATTTCCTAAATGTTGAAATATTACTTCAAATATATAATCTTTTATTTTCTGTATATCTACTTCATCAAAATCTTTTATTGCTGTAAAAAATCTATTCTTTGCTTTGTAATCTAAATATGTATTAAAATCTTCATTTGTTCCTAATTTCTCTTCCATACATACTATATCATATACTTTCTCCAGCGTTTCTTTATAAATATCTCCTATTGTTCTGCGTGGTCTTTTTAACTGTGCTATTACTACTGAATGTCTTAATCCATAAAAACTATGGACTTCGTGTTCTAATTCAGCACCATTAAAAAATACAGGATTGTATCTTATATTATAATCTCCACGACCTTCTATATATGTTTCTCCACCTATATAATCTCCTAACCCCATCAATAAACTTTCACCATTATTTTTACTATCTTTATGAGGAGGACATTTAAAATTCTTATTTACTTGTATTAAAACACCACTATCAAAATCAAATATATCGCCCCATAATTCTTCACAGCATTTATATATCTTTCCTTTATTCTTTTTCATACATAATGACGGTAATAATGGTTGTTCTGTTTTTCCTATATGTAATGTATATCCTACATTATTACTACATACATCTCTTCTCATTTTACTATAACTTTTATCAGCATCTTTGCTTACTATTGTGTATTTATAATCTTCAAGTGCTTTCAATAATTTTCTATATTTTGGAGGACAATTCTTTAATAATTTGATATTATCCTTTTTCTGTTCTAAAGTTAAATCATCTACATAAACTCTACTACAATTCATATTTATAAAATATAAAACTACATTAAAAAAAATATATAAACCCAGTCTAATTCTTTCTTACCGCTGCTATAAGTGTAATTGTTTCAGCAGTTATTTCATTATTATCTTTTACTGCTCTTACATATCTACACGCTACATCGGTAAAACTTACAACAAAATCGCCACTTGTGAAATCAGGATATATTGTATTCGTTCCATCTCTGTAATATGTTGTATTATCTGTGGAGAACTCTATATAAATAGGGTCATTTGTATTTGTTGTATTTCCTACAATTTGTAATACTGAATAATCTTGAAAATCTAATACTCCACTTGTATTATTTGTTGAACTCGCTGCGAGTGATTGAGAACTCCATAAAGAAGATGTAGCAGAAGTTTTATCGCTATTTGTTGTAAGTGCGGATTGGTCGCTTGATAATACTACTGGAAATGAATTAGCACTTGTCGCCTGTCCTTTTGTGAAATCATCAATAACCACTTCAAGATGTCCTGAAGCATCTGTCCTTAATACATCAAGAGTTCCACCATTATCACGACCATAGCATAATACTTGCTGTGCGTTTGTTAAAGTTAAATCGCTTCCTTGTGTAATTTTACCATCTATAGAACTTAATGAAGAATTACCTGAAACTTGATTCGCACTGGTAGAAGCACCAGTAGGGAGAGGGAGTGCCGTAGCACTTATAGGTTGAGTAGTAGCACTTCCATCAACATTTAAAGTAGCACTACTTACTATATCCACTTGGACTTCCGTGCCTGATACTGCCCCAGCGATAGTTGAAAGGTGTCCGTTCGCTGTCGCCTGTGCCGATGATGTAGAAGCACCACTCGGTAGAGGGAGTGCCGTAGCACTAATAGGTTGTGTAGTAGCACTTCCATCAACTAATAGTGTTCCTTCAACCGCAGTTTCAATTGCGGATAAATGCGAATTCGCTGTAGTCTGTCCGCTGTCTGTTGCTAAACCAGTTGTATCAATAGTTAAGGCATTTTCTACTGATACTTTTAAATTACTACTTCCATCGTGTTGTAATGCTGCTACACTTCCACTTCCATTTGTCGCATAAATTAAAGTATCCGCTAAACTCATCTTTGATTTGATAATATCTAATTAGATTTTTTATGTTTAGTCCATAAGTCTTTATCAGCAGTTTTTTGTGTTTTTCCACCCATTACGAATGAATATACACGAGCAATCGCCCACTGCTCTTTACCCATTTTCGCACTACGAGGTGCTTTATAGTCCTTTTTACCACTTTTCAATCTAACAGATGCTATATTATTCTTCCACGCACCTACTCCTCTATTATATACTTCTTGTAATATACTCTTCTTAACTCCAGTTAATTTACTTATATTTGCTAAACTATTTGATTGTCCTTCTTTCTGTTTGTATTTCTTATTGAATTTTTGTTTATTAGTTAATACCATCTTATAGTATTATGTCCTATTTACTTTTTGCCCCTTTTTCTGTATTTTTACTCCTTTTAACCCCTTTCTCAAGGTTTTTGTAGTTTTTGTAGTTTTTGTTGATTTCGGCATAAAAAATATTTGATTCAATCTTGGCGTATTTTTATAATTTGGTTCTTGTTTATTATGTAGGTCTTCGGCATCTCTTACTTGCTCTGTGCTTATCATTTCAGGTGGAGGCACATCTTCCTCTTGTTCTTCTTCTTCATATAATAACATATTAAATGATTTGATAAAATCTAAATCCATTATACTATAAAATATACACATATACTTTTTATAAAATAGTTAAATCAAAAACAATTATTCAAATTTTACAATACCTTCAGTTTTAGGATACTCTGCCTTTACTTTATTTTTTACAGGTCTTTCTGTCTTATAATTACTTCCATATTTTTTTAAAATTCTTTTCATTATTTTTAATTCATTCTCCTTTTTTTTTATTAAATTGATATATTCACTTTCATTCTCTTTAAAACATTTTCTATGAAAAAAAGTTAATCCATCGTCGTCTGCGTTTATTCCTTTTAATCTTATTTTATCATTACATATTCTACATCGGTATTCCATCTTCTATATACATAATTCATCTAAATTTACTTCTTCTAATTCATCGCACTTTATTCGTGATACTAATTTTACTATACTTGGTTCTTCTAAAAATTGTTGTTCCATTTGTGCTACTTCATCTTCTATCAATTGTTCCTCTACTTGTTGTTTTTGTAGATTGTGTATATTATCTATATGAATATTACTAACTAAATGTTGTTTTAAATGCTTATTTGAAATTATCCTACCACATTCACATTCCAGTTTTTTCATTCCTTTTTGTCTTGTCTTCATATAATCTTCTCTTTTTTTTGCTTTTTGTTTCTCGTGATTATCAGGGTCATAATACCATTTCTTCCATCTTTGATGAGTTTTTATTTTTTTATCTTCAAGTGATTGATATGGTGCTATTTCATTTAAAGAAGGTTTTAATAAATTGTAAAAATATAACTCTCTTATTCTTACATCTTTTTTCTCTTTATACTTTACTGTTTCCAGGATTTCTACAGAAAGATTTTCAAATCCTACTTTTCTAATAAATTGATATAATTTACAATTTCCAGTTTTACACTTTACTTTATGGTCGTGTAATCTTTTTTTTAAAGGTCTTAATGTAGAACCTATATAAAAATCATCACCATAACTTAATTTATATATAAAACCAGTCATTTCACCTGTTAAAAAATCATTGATTAACTTTTTTCCTTCTGTTCTCGGCATCGCTTATTTGTTTAATAGATAAATTAACTACTGATTTTTATTTGTATGTAAAAACGCACTAATAACAAAATATACAAAAACTACAAAATCTACAATAATTTTGACTTACACTTTTCTAAAGTGTTTATTTCTTATAACTATCCTTTTTCTTTTCTTGTTCTGCTTGTAATTCTAATAATGCTGGAATATTAGATGGACTTCTCTGTAATGATAGAAATATAGTATTATCTTGTCCTAAATTATCTGCTGGAGTATAATCAGGTTTCAATATACGGATTTTTAATCCTTGAATAGTCATCGGCATTCCTATATGTTTATATACAATAGCATCGTCGCTTGAACCATTTGTGTAATTATCATTTTCATAATATCTTGATACAATACCTACTATATTTTGTTTTAAATCTACTCCACTATTTATCTGTGTCGGTATTCCTTCTACAGCAATCAAATAATAACCAAAAGCAACATTAGTCGTTTGATAATCGCCCTGTGCGAAAATCTCTTCTTGTTGTGGAGCAGCAATAGGGTCGCTCATCGGTGATGTAGTAAAATCAGGTAAAAGTCGTGGATTAGCAGCATTTTTATTTACACAACTATCTAAACCAGTTAAAGCACCAGTCATATTTATTCCGTCTTGTAATTCTATTACAGTTGAATCATTAGGGTCTTGAAATACCATAAACTTCGCTGGAAAACCTACGGCACTTGAGTTCTCTTCAGTAAAACCTCCAGGTATTAAATTACTATTGAATCCAATAGCACCATCATTTCCTTTTTTATTACCTCTCTTATTTAAAAAGAATAAGTTAAGTTTTGTTCCATCAGCATAAACAGAGTTAATAGATTTAAATAAAATACCACCTGCTTTATTCTGTAATCTTAATACACTTCCAGTTAGATTTTTAAATTGTATAGATTGTTTGCTATTATGATATAAACTAAAGTTGATTGAATTCCATTTAAATTTTTCCAAACCTATATCATATTCTAAAGAAAAACTATCTGTTCCAAAATAAACACCATCAGTCGCAGCAGGAGTTCCTTGTCCTATAGGATTTAATTTAAAAGCACTTTCTCCATCCATCGCATTAACCCATACTGAACCTTTCGCATATAAACCAGTTGAAGCAGTATTATAAAATCCTTGTTCTGTAGATGCTAATAATTGATTTAAACCCATAGGGTCTGTTGTGGATAAAGCATCAATCGTAGATATATGGTCTGCTTCACTTGTAATTCTTTCTGCTAAATCGCCAGGTGAATATGTGCCTTTTGCTAATACGATACTATGTGTTCCTGTAAAAGGTGTATATTGTAAAGAAGTAGCACTCGGTTTAGATAAAGTAGTTTTTATAGTAGTTTTATCTATATTCCATTCACTTATTTCATCATTCGTAAAATCATCAAATACAATAGAAAATGAACCATCAATACAAGTAATAGGTTGATTTCTTCCTCTACTCCAATACCAAGTTTTAGAACCATCTACAGAAGTATCAAATTCTAAATTATTATGGATTTTTTGAACTTTATTATTTGTATCGGTATATTGTAATGAAAATCCTACCTGGTCGCCATCTCTACCTTGTCTTCCTGTAGCATTACATCTACAAGTAATATCCTGTAAATCTTGTGTAGGGTCTGCCCCTGCTGGAACTTGTAATACATATGGTCTTAAATCTAAATCACTTGTCGCCCAGGCAGCACCTCCATTCGCATTTGAATAATTATCACCAGTAAAAGCATTTATTAAATAATAATAAAAATCAAATGTAATTGTTAAATCCTGGTCTAATATTATATTTCCACTTGTAGTTGCTCTACTATCTAATATTGCTTTATTCAATATCAATTCATCACCTTCCATTATTTCTAATGGTTGTTTTAATGTTGTAGTCCAAGAACCATATTCATCTCCTAATGATGACCCATTCTTTTGTGATGCTTGAAAAAATGGATTTATATTATTCATACTCATCTCTTTTTATATACATTATATATTGATATTTTTTTAATATTCAAAAGTATCACTACTTCCTAATCTCCACCATTCTTTATAAATACTAAATGTTTCACTATCCATATGTAATACTTCAGGTAATTTATAATATAACCATAAATTAGGATTATGTGCCGATAAATAACTAATACAAGTAGAACAAGCAAATACATCTATTTTAATATTGTGAAATTGTGAAGCAGATGCGACTAACCATTCATCGTAATATTTTTTTATATCTTCTCTACTTACAATTCTTTCTGTAGTTTTTGTAGTTTTTGTGTCCGCCATATTTTATATTATAAATCAATAAAATAATAAATTAAAAAAAAAACAACATAATCTACATAATCTACAAAAAGAAATCATATAGTATTTTTGATATAACTTTTTTCTAAAAAGTTAAGTTATGCGTATGAAATTGCGTAAGAACCATTAGGAGCAACCTGTAATATCTTTCTCACCTCACCGAAAAAATTACAATCTACCGCTTGATTAAGTTTATATTCACTTGAAGGCACTGCTGTATCGTGTGCTGTGGTGCGTTTAAATATAAATTGTAATTCATTTACCTTTTCCGCTACTAAAAATGCTCTGTAGTCCTGCTCTCCTAATGTCGCTTTAGGTTGAGTTCCAAGAACATCTCTCGCATCTGCGTTCTGTGGTAAGTGGATTTGATTCAAATAAGAATTACATTCACCGAAAGTATCTACAAGTTCTCCTAATGCTTTATTAGGTGTATCTTGACCTGCTCCTGCTTCTAAATTGCGTCCATTTATTCTCATATTTGATTGTTCTCTAAAAAAGAGTTGCGACCCTAATTTATTAAGTTGTGTGGAAAATTGACCTGCTGTTCCAGTTGTAGGGGTTTTTACTAATAAAAGTCTATTTACATATTTATTATCATAACCCTTTAATTGTTTAGTTTCATCTTGTTCTAATGTTTGCTCGGCGGCACTGGGGTTTTTACCATTTAATCTTACAAAATCGTGTTCTAATTCCATAAACATTCCTCCTTTAAATCCTGAAAGTAATTTGTTTTGAGTTTCAGGGTCAGTCATTTCATCAACAATAAGAGTAGGGTTAATATTTGTTGCTTGATTTGCTAATACTCCTTGTTTAAATTGAATAACTAATCTCATATCTTTAAAAACAGATGTAGGTAAATACATTAAGGATTGAAGCATAGGTAAAAATCTTTTTACATCTAACCATCCTAAAGCAGTTGTATCTACAGCAGTATTATAACTATTAGCAGCATTCGTAATATCTAATAAAATATTTCTAACTGCCCCTGCTGTATTATCATCTACCTCTTTCTTTTCATATCCTAAATTATTTTTCATTAAAAAATGTTCTAAATCTCTATTTGTGTTATTATCTTTAGCGTAATTGTGAAAAGCAGAATATTTATCAAATTGAAGTAATTGAGAAAGAACATAGTTATTATCATAAAGATGGACGCTTTCAATAAGTTCTCCTACACCAGCACCTACATTTATATCCTGTGCTGTGCCTGTAGCAGATAATCCAGCAACTCTCATATTTGAAAGAAAAATAGAATTCTTATTAAATCTCCATTCTACTCTTGAATTATTTATATCTAAAATTGGGTCTAAAATGCGTGTGGTGAGAGACGACGAATAAAAACTCATTATGTATTTGTATATATTATAATACTATTATAATTTTAGTAAAATCCTTTAATAAAAAGTAAAATAAACTATTTTAGAAAAAAGTTATATGAAAAATACTGTAAAAAATATTTGTAGTTTCTGTAGTTTCTGTAGCATTAGACCATCATAAGAGAATGGAAAAACATATGAGCGGAAAATCCATTTGCTCCATCTACAGCACTATCTAATTGAATATTAAGACTATCATTAACAAGTGAAATATATTCACCGAAAGATAATCCTACACCATAAGATTGATTTCCTTTAAGTTTTTTAAGCGTCATACTGGAATGTTTGCCTCCATCTTTCATAGAATCTAAATAACGGAGTAATACTTCTTCTCTATTATTGATAGGATATTGAATGCGTTGAGCGGTTGAGTTATTAAAAAGAAATTGAACTCTTGTTGTTTTAGGTAGAACTTGACGACCTAATGAATTAGTTTCATTACCACCCTCATCGCTTTGTTTAATAAATGAAACAGCAACAGAATTACACGCCGCTGGAACTTTAGCATTTAAATTTGAAGCACCTGATAAAATTGCTTGACGAATGTGATATTTAACTTTCATCGCAACTGGTTCAACTGGACCTGAAGCAAGAGCGGTCTTGTAATGTAATTGAATATTAGACCATTGATAAGATGTTGTAGCACTAACTCCATCGCCGAATAATGCTCTTTGATGGCGAGCAAGAGTAATTACAACACGAATAGCACCTGTTTTACTCATTGGAATCATTACATTTCCTTCACAATTGTTAAGACAAATATTAGGTTTGTATGAAAAATCGCAAGGGTCATTCAATACAGGTGCTTGACCTGTTGAATTAGTTTCACGACCAGTTAAAATCAATTCACTCATTTCACGAAAAGGAACTTTTAATTCACACGATTTAGAACCTACACACATATCATTATGACTTGATTGAGCGTCTTCTTTCATACCTTCATAGCGTCCTACTTCGTTTGCTAATTCAACTTGTCCTTTAGTTTGAAAAGAAGTTTGAATTTGTGATACAAAACTGGCGATGCCGATTTTTTCATCATAATAGATTTTATCTCCAGCAGCAACATTCGCACCATTATTCAATACACGAAGATTTCCTGTAATACGAATTGAATTACCTACAAGATTTCTTGCTACATCAGGAGCAATAAGAAAATCTATATTATCATATTCGGTGAATGTTTCTTTATTGTTTTCAGGTATAATTAAGTTCTTTTGAAATTCTAATGAGGACATTATAATAAGTTTATAATATAAAAATATAAATTATTTTAGAATTAACCATACTATAAAAAATAAAGTGAAATACTTTTAATATTTTTTTTTTAATATTTTTTGATTTTTTTGATTTTGTAGTTTTTGTAGATATTGTTGTTTAATCAAATACTCCATTAAAGGTAATATTATTGTGTTCTATAATCCATTTTATCTTACCTTTATATATTTCATAACTTTCTTCACCATTAAAATCACGAATAAATTTATCTAAATTTATACAGGTATTATATTCCTTAACTCCATCTTTTTCACGAAATCTTGTTAAAAGGAGTTCGTCTTCTTCATCACTGTGTTTTATCTCAAAATCCTCTTTTTCACAAAAATCAATCAAATCACTTCTTTTTACCATCATAATCAGTGTATCCTTACCTAATGTAAATGTTTTTCTAAACATATCGCTTAAATTATTTAACGCTATACTATTAAAAACTGCTTTACCTTTAAAATCCTGAATTTCTTTATTTTTATCAAATGAAGCAGATAAGAAACAATATTCTAAACCTAATAATTCTATAACTTCTCCGTGAGATTTATCTGGATTACTTGAGATTGTTTCTTTATAAAATCCTATAGTTTCAGTTATAATTGCGTTTGATACAACATCAAACATCTCATTTGTAGTTGAATAATTTGAATAACCATCAATAGTTATTTTAGGTTTAGTTGCGTCATTTATAAATTGTGGAACACTCCAGGCATAGTTTTGAAAAATGAGTGGAGTTTCTTTAAGATGAGCGGAAATTAGTCTTAAACGATGAGTATAAACTGGTTTGTTTTTTTCTTCTAATTTATCATTTAGATTTTTTAGTAAATCCATCATTCTAATATAATTTCCTTCTTGAATCTTATCTTTAATTTCGTCCATCTGTTCTACCATTTCCTCCATCACATTAAAGTCATCATTACAACAAGGGCAAGTAGCAGACATAATGCTGTGTTATTGTTTTATAGATTGTTGTTAGTATCAAAAATCAATTTTGAAAAAAGTTTTCAATTTTTTTGAGGTGCTACAAAATCTACAAAATCTACAAAGCGACACGACGAGCGACACTCTTGTATAAAAGAAGTTTATTAACTCCACCAGCACCAGCAGTTCCATTTATATCAACTTGTAATAATTTGCGTTGTGGTGTAATAGGTAATGGATTGCCTAAAAATACTATATTTTTTGAGGTCGCAGCGGTATATCTATCATCATAGAACTCATTAGAAGCGATATTCTTTTCGTGTAAATTACGAAGAGGCATAGCACCATTTAGGAGATACATACCTATTCTATCATAATATAATGGAGTGCGTGGAGATATTTCAACTCTTCTATCTGTAAGTGCTACATTATTGTTTCTTAATCTATAATCTTGATATTGAGTTCCAGCAGCATTATTAGAACAAGTTAAATCACTTGTAGTATCAGGGAGGCACAATAATACATTAAACGCCTCTGCTTCTACATTATACATACGAGAGAATGATACTTGACCTGCTCCACTATCTTCTTCATTAGTATATGTATTATAAACTAATTCATCAACAGATTCCATTTGTGTATTTTCTACAACTACGAGTTGTGCTTCAGTCCAATCTAATGATAATGAACCAGCATCAACACCATCAATCGTAATAGCAGTTAGAGTTTCACCAGCAGCGAGATTTGTTATAGTATCAGCAAGGGTAAGTGTAATTTTTTGTGAAGCAGGGGCATATGCGATATTAGTAATAGTGCTTGTTAGTGCTGGAATACCAGCACCCGCTTTCGTTCCTGAAACCGTTATTTTCTGTCCTACCCAATATGGAGAAGCATCAACATTTATAAAAGGTTGAGAACAAACAATAGTGGTTAAATCACCTACACCAGTAGCACTATCATCAAATACAACATTACTACCTGTTCCAAACTGAAAGTTTAATCCAGCAGCACCTTGACCTGTGCCGTTTCCTTGTAATTGAGAAACAATCCATTTATCAAAGTTCATTTCCAAATGGAGGCGTAGTTGTCCTAATTTATCACAAGGGAGAGCAGTGGAGCGTCCTAATTCTAATAAATGACTCATAGGCACAACAACTTCTACTACATTTTGAACTGATTTTGTTGAACCTTCACTAAAAAACTCAACACCAGGAGCAACTTTAATATTTCCTTGTAGATTTCGTTGATTTAGTTCCTTATATGAAATTCCTACACAATCCTCTTCATTATCGGTATAAGCGTATAATTGTTGTCTTAAAACATCATTTCTTCTAATATCTTCTAAAACACCAGCAGTAGCACTTGTGAGGCGAACATTCTTAACCAAGGCGTTATTTTTAAAACTATCTTGAACGGCAGTAGCACCTCCATCATTACTCCAGTTAAAAGTCCAATTATAAACACCTGTTCCTGTGCCTGAACCAGCAGCATCCGTAGATGAAATATTTGCTCTTAAATTAACATAGGATTTACTCATATCATATTGTTTGCCTCCTGGAATATGAAAATCAATGAGGTTCTTTTTTGCGGTAAAACTTCCTGATTGAATAGATTGTATTTTTTGAACTACTTTCATTTTTGTATATTATAGAATAATATTTTTAATCTTGAAAAATCTTAAATATAAAAAAGATATTGATTACCAAAGTAATTTATTAGCATAATAACCAGGACTTCCTACTACTTTTAGATTTTTAGCGTGTCTTGATTTATATGCTTTCCTGCGTTTATCTGCGAACTCCTTACCTTTCTCTCTTAAAAAAGTTCCAAAATCGCCCATTCCTCTCGCACCTATAGATGCTACTTTCTTACCATTTTTGAATACATCTAATTTCTTCTTTTTATTGCTACTTACTTTAACAACTACACCTAACTTCTTTGCTTCTCTTCTTGTATGTGCTGTAATAATATAACTCATTTACTATAATCATAGAAAATCTACAAAAATCTACAAAAATTTCATTAAAATCTACAAAAATATTTCCATTTTGTAGTTTTTTTAGCGTAAATTCAAAAATTAAAAAATAGTAAAATGCTTGATTCTATATCCTAACTTCTTATTAAAAAATACTAATACTTAATAACTTCTTATAACTACATATACCTAAAACTACAAAAACTACAAAAACTACAAATAATAAAAACTTACTTGATAATAAAAAAAAAAATTTAAATAATATATATATATATATATATAGAGAGGCGATATATACTCGCACGAATAACAATATTCTATGTAAAAATGTGCCGTGAGAAAGGGTATTTAAAATTCTTGTAGTTTCTGTAGTTTTTGTAGATTTTGTAGTTTTTTATATTGTTTCATTTTCCACCTCTTTTCTTCCTTGTTCTTCTAAATCATTCCACCGTTTAATTTCTTTTTGTCTATTTCTTTCTATCATAGTATCTAAATGAGTCATCTTCATTTTAAACCATTCTTCTTCTTTATCTTTTTTTCCTTCATAATAATCTAAAAACCTTTTCATCATTTTATTAGTTTTTTCTTTCTCTTTTTCTTCTTCTTCTTCTTCTTCTTCTTCTTCTTCTTCTTCTTTCTTTATTTCCATTTGTTCTAAACAATATCTAATAAATACATTTTTTAGAGGGTTATTATCATTCATAAAATCATATCCGTAATATCCTTCGCACATTACTTCTTGAATGAATCTATCAAACAGATTTTCTTCTTCAATAAATTCCATAAATGCCTTCATTTTACCCATAACGCCGTGTTTTTGTTTAATAGATTGTTGTTAGTTTCAAAAATCAATTTTGAAAAAACGCAATCAATTTTTTTAAGTCATAGCAAATACAACAGTATTAAGAAGGTTTTCAATACCAATCTCATCATATTCATCAACAGTATATAACTTTCTCCTTTTAAATGATTTAAAGTAATTTTCATAATCCTCACATAGTTTATCAAAGAAGTCCTCGGTTTCTTTATCACTCCATTTCATAACCTTTTGAAGAACCTCCAATCGTGTTTTAATACCAGGATTATCCATAATTGCGTGAGTTGTCTAATTGTTGTTAGTGCTTCTTTCTTATGTTAAAAAAATAAAAATCAATTTTTCAGGGCATCATCTTCAACTGTATTTCAGTATAACCTGGTTCTAAATGTTTTAGATTTCTTTTGTATTTAATATAATTACCTTCATTTCTTTTATATTCTTCACATTTTCCATAGTATTTTCCATATTTTTTTATCATTTGATAAGGACACAGTCCTTCTAATTTTCTCGTTTTATACCATATTCTATTACTAATCAATCGTAATTCTCTTTCTATTTCATCTTCCTCTTCTTTCGGTTTTGTTCTATATCCTACCATTTATATATGGTTGTATAAAAATGTAAAAAAACTACTTAAACTACAAAAACTACATATATTTTTTAGAAACCCCCTGCTCCTTTTACAACTGATACTAATTCTTGTGCTGGTGCTGGTGGTTTTACAGGATTTTTAATACTATCTGCTCCTTCAATTCCTCCTATCAATCCTCCTATTCCTACAAATAGACCTATTAACGCTGTAAATGGGTCAAAATCTAATGCTGC
>VMHT01080178.1_pt1 | contig 15905 bp, 14 predicted proteins | sample 4693611 | NCBI WGS metagenome assembly VMHT01 (sample SAMN12280063, study PRJNA550983) | marine metagenome | isolation source: seawater sampled from same location over 5 years 0.02-0.2 micron viral filtrate | place: USA: collected off the coast of southern California halfway between the port... ... | reverse complement strand
GACTCGCGCGTGTCGTGGTCCATGTTGCGAAATTCGGCCGTCGTCCACTGGCGGACGTCGCCCTTCTCCTCGCACACGTCCGCGACGATCAGCCGCGATATGCGCACCAGCGCGTCCTCCAGCGGCCGCAGCTCCCGCATCGTCTCGACGACGTGCCCGTCCAGCTGCTCCGCGACGCACGTCCGCTTGCGCTTCGACGGTTTGGGCGTCGGCGCCTCGCCCGGCCGCAGCGCCAGGGTGGCGCGCAGTTGCGACACGGTCATGCGCTGCGGCGTGCACGTGAACTCGCCATCGGCGCTCGGCGGTTGGGTCTGCATCGTGCGCGCCAGTTCGAACGCGATCGCCGATGGCAGTCCGGCAATCCAGCCGTTGAAGTTGTGCAGGAAGGCGTCGGCGACGCGCGTGGGCACGGGCGCGTCGTCCGGCAGGTTCAGCCGCGCGAGGTCGGCCGCCACCGCGCGCATTTTTTTTTTTTTTGGAGCCGTCAGGAAAAGCGCGTGCGTGGGCGGGGGAGGAAGAGGCCATGTGGTGGGACAGCTGCTTCCAAAAATCCTCCTCCCTCCGGTCCGTGTCGGAGGCCCTCACGCGCGTGGAGCGGTCGCTCGTCGCGCTGCGGCGCGACGTGGAGGGCGTGGTGCACGAACCGCCCGACACAATCGAGTGCCGCGTGTGCATGTGCTGCGCGTGCACCGTCGTGTTCGCGCCCTGCGGGCACGTCGCCGCGTGCGTGCGGTGCGCGGCGCGCTGCGACAACTGCCCCATCTGCCTCGGCCGCATCGAGGCGCGCATTCGCTTCTACGTCGCGTAGGCGGCGGCGACGAAAAAACTGTGTCGCGCATCGGTAACAACGCGCGCGCGCATTCGGCAGTATGTGCAAGTGCTTGCACGACTGCGCCGTCACGTGCGCGCTCGCGTGGTTTCTCCTCATCATCTGGCCGCGCCGGTGCTCCGAGCCCCCCTCGCCTCAGAGGAGGAGCACGCCGTCGCCGCCGTGCTCCTGCGAGAACGCGGCGTAGTGCCGCGTCCGGCGCGCCCCGTCGAAGACGCGCAGCATGTCGTACTGCCAGACCACGCGCCCGTGCTGGTCGTACACGACGCGCACCATGGTGTCGTCGTCGACGCGGTAGAACCACAGCGTCGTCCGGCGGAGGCGCAGCCCGGGGATCGTCCACATGTCGTTGCGCACCCACCTGCCGCCGTCCCACGTGGTGCGCGTGCACACGAAGCACTGAAGCACGTAGAGGCCGACCGACGCCACCGAGGCCGTGCGCGCGATTGTGCGAAACGCGTTGCTCACGTACGAGGCGTACGCGCCGTCGCTACGGCGCCGCCACGTCATGTCCTCGGCCGTGATGAGCTGGATGGGCAGCCCGTTGCGGCGCATCCACCAGACGCCGCGGAAGGCCGCCGGGCAGCCGGGCTTTTTGCGCCGCAGCATGCGCGCGAAGAGCGCGTCGTCGTCGTCTCCGTAGCGGACGCGCGCCGACGAGCACGGACACCCCACGAGACGCATGCAGCGCGTCATGGGGTGCCGCGCGTGCACGAGCGTGTCCTCGCGCGACGGCGCGTCCGTGGGGGTCGCCTCGGCGACGACGCGCCCGATCGCCGCGGACGTGCACTGGAAGACGACGTAGAAGCCGCAGGCGTGCGCCGCCGCCAGCGCGGCGTCGGCGCGCCCGTACGCCGTCGTCCACAGCGCGGCGTACAGCGCCGCGGGCGCCGGCCAGCGCTCGCCGAGCACGTGCTGCGCGCCGAGCGCGTACGCGACCGCGACGTACGCGTACACCCACGCGCGCCCGCCGAGGAGCGCGCCGAGCCCGGCGCCGAGCGCGCCGGCGACGACCGCCGTGCCGGCGTGCAGCGCGTCGCGCAGCCGGATGCCCGCTTCGGGGTGGCGCATGCGCTGCATGAAGAAGGACGCGACGATGGGGAAGAAGAGGTAGGAGATGGGGTGGGCGCGCATCTCGATGAGCGACAGGTGCGTCGACGACACGACGAGCGCGGCGGTGCCGAGCATGTCGAAGGCGGGGTGGTCGAGCGTCGTCGTGCGGCTCGTGGCGAATGAGGTGAAGGCGATCAGGTTGAGCGTCGCCCACGCGACGTGCACCGGCACGAGGAAGGCGACGCTGCGCGACCCGCGGAAGCAGGCGTCGGCGAGCCCGTCGACGAAGGTGTGCACGGCGATGAGCGTCAGCGGCAAGACGGTGACGTCGCCGTGGTGCGTGTGCCACGTCAGCCACCCGCGGTTCTCGGCGTAGTGGACGAACGCAAAGTACCAGAGCGTCGCCGAGCCGATGATGGCGTACAGCTCGAGCGTCAGCGGCGCGTGCGCCCAGACGATCGCGGACGCGCACGAGACGCCGAAGGCGGCGGCGTAGACGGCGTGGCGCAGCACGTGCTCGCGCTCGCCCGTGCCGAACCACTGCGCGAAGCGCAGCGTGGGGGCGAGCACGGCGAGGGTCGGAAGGACCGACAGGAGCAGCTCGGCCCACGAGCCGCCGAATCCGTCGACGCGCGCCAGCAGCGGAAGCAGGTACAGCAAGATGCGCGTGGTCATCTATTCTATTGCCGTCGTGGGCATGGAAATTTTTTTTCATGCTCCGCCCCCCCCCTCCTCGTCCACACACACACACAAACACACATCGCGCCGCCCCCTCCCTCCCTCCTCCCTCGGCGCGTCACGCGTCGGCGCGCCCCGCCCCGCCAAAGTATGGCGACGCGCGCACCGACGAGAGGCTCGCGCGCTCGCTCGGGCGCACTTTGAGCAACGCGTCGACCGCGGCCCTCAGCCACTCGTCCTTCACCGCCGGATCGAGCGCGCGGCCGCCGCGCCACCGCACGTATCGCTCGTCCGTGTCGTCCGCCCTTTTTCCCCACGGCTGCGACCAGGTCGCGATGGCGTACAGCATCACGCCGACGCTCCATGCGTCCGCCGCCACGCCGTCGTACCCCTCGTCGTCGCCGGACGCGACGATCTCGGGCGCGGCGTACATGGCCGTTCCGACGCCGCCGAAGACGGTCGCTGCGGCGCCCACTTTGACGACTCGGGCGTACGCAAAGTCGATGAGGCGCGGCGTGAGGTCGCGCATGAGAATGATGTTGTCGGGCTTGACGTCGCGGTGGGAGACGCCCCGCCCGTGGCAGTGCATGAGCGCGTCGAGAATCCCCGGTCCCACGTGCCGCAGCAGCGCGCCGCGCTCGGCGGCGTCGAGCGCGTCGCGCGCTGCACCCTCCTGATCGACGTACTGTATCAGGTCGCAGACGCCCACCTCCAGCCCGAGGAGGTCGGGCCGCTCGTCGGCGTCGTAAAGGACGCGCACGATGTTGGGGTGCGCGCCGAGCCGCCTCAGCACGTCGCGCTCGTTGCGCATGAGCCGCATCGATATCGCGTCGGGCTTGCTCTGCTTCCACACCGCGTCCTCCGACACCGTCACGAGCGCGAACTCGCCGTCGTACACCGACGGCATGGCCACCCTCTCCCTTTTTTGGGCGGCGGAGGGGTGCGTCCGTTGCGGGCGGGCTGTCTGCCGGGGGGCATTTTTTTTTTTTTTTTTGGAAAACGCAGCCCGTCGGCGCGCGTCACTCGTGCCAGTCCGGGAGCCACTCGTGCGCCGCGCTCGCGCGCAGCGCCGCGAGGCTCTCGGCGACGAGCGCCTCGGCGAGGCGCGCCGCGCCGTACGCGCACACCCATCTCCACGTGACGTGCGTCTCGACGCACGTCAGCCCGTGCTGCGAGCGCAGGCAGCTGACGCGAATGCGCATGTATATAGTATAGATTGCCCTCCTGCGCATCGCAAAAAAAAAACCCCCCCGAGTTCGCCTAGATCTGCACGGCTTCATAGGCGCGGCACGGTGGTGCTCGGTCGCTCAGAATGACGTCCAGTCGTTTCGCTATAAGTAATCTTTGGAGTGATTCTCTTTGCAGACTTGTAAAGGTCTCTAAAGGGACGGGTGATTGCAAAGCACAGCATGACGTGCGCGCGCGTTTGCTGTACGAGGAGCTTCAGTGGCTTGCTTGTTTGCCTGCTGGCTTGCTTTACCACACTCGTGGCACCAAACACATGGTCCGCACAGACACACTCGAGTAACTCGCGTCGCACAAATCTCACGTCCACGCACGCGGAAGCTTACCCGCGAAAACACAGAAAGTTTGTCCGGAACCCTTTTTGGCAAGTCCGCTCTTCGCCTCCTCCTCCTTTTCTCTCTCCAGACATCGATTACTGGTTTCGCGTCACGACGGGTGAGTAAGCCCACGCAAGCTCGTGGGAAGGAGGGAGACGGGAGGGGACCATTGTTGTTGTTGCAATTGCATGCGCCATGCATAAAATACCGTCGACGTGTTGCCAAAACAAAAAAAAAACGGTCATCATTGTTTACAGCGATAGCGGTTGCGGAGGCGGGGGAGAGCGCGTCGAGGTCGAGAATCGGTCGCGCCGTCTCGGGCGCCGAAGCCTTTTTTTTTTGTCGACGCTCGCAGGGAAGGCTTTCCCCCCCTCCTCCCTCTTCGCATGGCTCGCGTGCGCGCGTCCATACTGGGCGGCATCGACGGGATCATCACCTCGTTCGCGATCGTCGCCGGCGCGCACGTGCTGGGCAGCCCCCGCAGCGTGCACGTCATCGGCGTGTCGTCGCTGCTGGCCGACGGCGTCTCGATGGGCATCGCGGAGTACCTCAGCTCGTCGTCGGAGCGCGCGACGGTCGACGGCCCCGATCCGCGCGCGCTCGGCGCGCTCTGCTTCGCCAGCTTCGTCGCGGGCGGCAGCGTGCCGCTCGCGGCCTACGCGTCGCAGTCGCTCGGGGCGAGCGCGCTCTTCGCGCTCGCCGCGCTCGCCACGCTCGGCATCGGGCGCGCACGCGCGGCGCGCCAGCCGCTGTGGGTCGCCGTCGTGCAGACGACGGGCATGGGCGCCGCCGCCGGCGCCGTCGCCTACGGCGCGGCGCAGGTGGCGCGCCGCGTGGGCGGGTGACGACTCTCTCGCGCTTCCAAAAAAAAAAGAGAACCCACGAGGAGGCGGGCCGCCTCTCGCACACAGAGAACCCACAACCCGCGACGCAGATATATATGCTGCGCCCCGACCAAGTGCGTTTGAACCTCGCGCGCCAGCTCGCCGATCTAGCGAACAAGGACAGCACGAACACCATGCTGGCGGCCGGTGTGCACCACCTGCTTGTGCAGCTGCTCCGAGGGGGTCCGAACCTTTCAACGACTGCGATCGCACTGGGGGCCATCCGCCGCATGGTCACGCCCGACGGGCGCTATGAGGCGGAGCGCTGTAAGGCGATGGACGACGCGTTGTCGTCGTCCATCGCCTCGGTCGAGTCGGTGCGCGACGTGATATCGTCGGTCGTGCCGTTGCTGGGCGCGAGCAACCCGATGGTAGCGAAAAACGCGACCATCATCCTGTATGAGCTTAGCAATCATGAGGCTGGCGGGGATGAGCATCGCGGCGAGATTCGCGACGAGATTTGTCGCGCCGGCGCCATTCCAGCCCTACTGGCGCGGATTGATCTCGCCACCACGACGAGCCACACGGTGCGCCTGGAAGCGGTGCATGCGCTGGGCATGCTGGTGTTATGGGCGCCGGCGGCCGCCGCCGTCGCCTCGGCGGACGGCATCGGGCCGCTCCTCGCGCTGCTGTACGCGAGGCCGCCTGACGTTTGCGACCGGATGGTGGAGGTGGCGGTGACGTCCCTCGAGAATATTCTCAAAGGCGCAGACGAGCAGCAGATCCGCTCCGCCCTCGCCGTGCTGGTCGACCGTCCGCCACTTCCCGATAATGTCAACGGGATTAACGCGATGCTCGCGTACCTGGCGCCGGCTGCGACGGAGGCTCTCACCGCAGCCGAGGCGGGCAACGACGTCGCCGCACTGCAGGCGGCCGTGAACCTTGCGGCGGTGGTGCGCGTCGCCGACGACCGGCTGCAGCGCGCGCGCGCCACGCTGGCGGCACGGCGCGCGCGGCGCGCGTCGCTCGGTCTCGACGAGCTCAAAACTCCAGACGAGTTCGACTGCCCGATCACCCACGACGTCATGCAGGACCCGGTGTGCGCGTCGGACGGGCACACGTACGAGCGCGCCGCCATCGAACGGGTGCTGGCGCTGCCCGTGGCGCGGCGCAAGAGTCCGCTCACGCGCGCGACGCTCTCCGCCGCCCTCTATCCCAACATCGCGCTGCGGAAGCGCATCGCGGCACACCACCAGGACATGGAGGCGGTGGCGGAGACGGCGGCCCAGCGGGCCGTCGCCGCGGCGGCCAAGGAGCAGGCGGACCGCGACGAGCAGGCCGCCGAGCGCGAGCGCGTGGTCGAGCTCGAGCCCGCGCCCCAGCCGTCGCCCGAGGCGGACCTCCGCCTGCTGCGGCCGCCGACGTGGTACGCGACCGTGGACAAAAAAGGAATGGACGGCGACGACGACTCTGACATCCGTCAACCGGGGTGGTGGAGGATGATCTACACGGAATACAACTTGCGGTGGACAGAGCACATGAAGTCGCTGCCGGTCACTACTTGGGACGAGAGCCGCGATGCGCTCCTGCCGCCAGGATGGCGCTCGAACTACGCAGATGGCACGTGGTCGTACTACGGGCCTGATTTTTTCAGCTTTGGCGATTCCTTTGGTGGCGTCCCTTTCCACACCCGGGTGGCCTACGTCAAGCACGCGTGGTGCCTGCACTGGTGGGACGAGGACTCCTCGCACTGGAGCGGCTACGATCATCCGAATCCCAACAAGCGCATGCGACGGTAAAATGGAGAGAGGGAGGGGAGGGGAGGGGTGTGGTGTGTGTGTAGAGTGTGTGTGTGTAGAGTGTGTGTGGGTCGCGCCGTGCCTCGCCGCCATGCACGCGCGCGGCGCCGACGCGCTCACGCCGCGCCGCCTCGGAACCACCGCGCACTACCGCCGCTGCGGCGCGGAGGTGGCGGGTGCGCCGCGGCGCGCCGGTGCCGCCGGTCGCGCGCTTCGCCGAGGTGCTGCGCGGCATGCGCACGCACGCGTACTGCCTCGTGCCGCCGGGCGCAGGTGGCGCGCCGCGCGGGTGGGTGATGCGAGCTCCAAAAAAAAGACCGAGGGCGGACGCGACCCACGACCGTGCTTCCAAAAAAAAACGAAAGGCGCGCGCAGATCATGCAGGCGTGCCCCGTCTACCTCGGGTGCAAGGACTACACCCTCGAGCGCAGCATCTACACGCGGCAGGGCGTCGACGTGGCGCTGTCCAAGGTCTCCGACCGGCTGCGCCGCCTCTGGTCGTTCGAGGAGAAGCTGTGCGAGGGGGTGGACGTGAAGACCTTCAAGGGGGCGCTCGTGGCGCTCTGCGATCTCGTCGGCGCGAACGAGCTGCGCCTCCTCATGATCGACCACATGCGCATCTCGCGTTGGGAGCGCGAGCTCGACAATCTCCCGTCACACACGCCGTCCATGTGCATCAAGATTATTGCGGTGCACAAGCGCGGGTTCCAGCGCAAGATGCGGTCGCGGCGCACGCCGGCGCTCAGCTTTTACGTGGCGGTGCAGAACAAGCACGTGCGCGCCTGCAACGACGCGGCGCTGCGCTTCATCGGGGACCGCACGTCGGATGCGTGCTACGCGCTCCTGCGGATGCAGGGGTCGGCCGTGAGCGAGCCTACGACGCCGCGCGACGCAATTCGTCATCTTTTGCGCTAATTCTCCACGAGGACCTCGGTGGATGCGAAAGATATGAGAGCCGTGATGTACACTTGCATAAGGACAAGCGTGAGATCCATCATAGCCTTCTCTCCAAAGATTTTCATCGCGACCACGTGGATGCATGCACACCACAAAGTGATCACCGGCAACGCCGTCAACGTGGCCAACACACTATTTTTGCTTGGCAGATCCATTGTCCAAGCCACACACATCGTCCATGCGGTAGCCGCGAGCAGAAATAGCGACGCCAGAAGTGCGTGACTCGTCATAGCCTGCTCTCCGAAGATTTTCATCGCGCCCGCGTAGGCGACCCCAAAAAACACCGGTAAGAGCGCAGAAAGCACCACAAACGCGGCCACCTTATAGTATTGCTTTCGCGGGGACTCCATTTGTTCACATCGCAACACACTAAAATATTTTTGGGCGAGCGGGGCATGCGCGCCCGCAACGCTGCACTTAGGCCCCACCTGCCGGCGCTCGCGCGTCGGCGCGCCGTCTGTGTCTCATCGTACTCGGATGCAGGTGGGGATTCAGTTTTGGATCCACGTCGTGCGCCTTCGTCTGCAGGCTGAATTCGTTGAGCACCTTTGAGGAGGGGGGCACGGAGTCACCCGGGGCGCGACAGCCTTTGCCCCATTCGCAGTCGAACTCTCTGCACTCTCTCATGTCCGTGTACGGGTCGCGAAACTGACCTCCGCCGTCGTTCACGTACGCGTTCGGGACTTCGCACCCCTGGCACTTTTTGAAGGAACACTTTGGGCCCTTGACGTCGCCGAGGGTGGAGTCGAGCCACTTTGCGGGGTGCGTGTAGCACCACTCTTCGCACGGCTCGGCGTGCTTGAAGAATTCCTCCCCCCTGCTAAAGAAATGCCACCCGGCGGCCACGTGGCGATCCCTCACGACCGACAACTTTTTGTTGCCGTCTTCGATGTCCGGTCGCGTAATCAGCATGCACTTGCCGCGGCCGTCCTCGTTGCTCCTGAAGTTGATGCCGACGCAGTCGTCGTTGTTCTCGCAGTCGTGCGCGCACGTCTCGTAGTCCACGCCGCCTCTGTATTTCTTCGTGCGCAGCGCGTGGCGGGGCTCGATGAGCGCGTCGCTGTAGTGAGACATGCGACCGAATGGTTACAAGGGCAAAGATTTTTTTTTACGACGCGCCGGGCGTCAGTGTGCGGCTAGACGCGCGCCCTTCGCGCAGGCTTTTTTTTTTTCTGTTTTGCCGCCCAAGCGTCGCTTCACCGCCCACGAGAAGCGCATCGTCGCGGCGCGCCAGGCGTGGAAGTGCGGGCGCTGCGAGGAGCTGCTCGCCGCCTCGTTCGAGGTCGACCACGTCGTCCCGCTCCACCTCGGCGGCGAGGACAACTACGAGACGAACGCGAGCGCGCTGTGCCGCGGGTGCCACGCGCAGAAGACGCAGCGCGAGGAGGTCGAACGCATTCGACAGCTGCAGCGCCTGCGACGGGGGCGGGCGCGGCGCGCGCCGCTCGTGTGCACGGCGTGCCAGTCCATACTGTCGCCGTACTTTGCGCACACCTGCGACCCGTGATCGCCTCGGCGCGCGCGCGGCTGCCGACGGCCCGCTTATTGTCGTGCAAATTTATTCATGCTATCAGTCATTGTACAAAAATACAATGTGATGGACAACGACCCACACGTCATGGAGGGCCGCGCCAGAGGTGTCCAGTACATACGCGCGGTGTTGTCACTAGTGCTCATGCAAATGACCTGACACCCTCAGCGCGATTTTACCATCCACATCTCAAAGAGACTATCATCACCGATATGACGCTGCCTCGCTACTTGACACGACACTCGGTGTTGGTCAGCTGCATGCCGCACACCGCCATCCCAGACGACGACAACCATGTGTACGATACGCACCTTTGCGCGTGGGTGCCGGTGCACACGATTGCGCCCCGCCCGACGACGCCCCGCCCGACGACGCCCCGCCCGACGACGCCCCGCCCGACGACGCCAGCCAGTGTCATCGACATGCGGAACGACTGACCGGCCTCGAGGGAGAGAAGAGGAAAAGCCCCTCTCAGAGAGTCTTTTTTTTTCTTGTTCGGTCAGGACGATGCAGCAGATAGCGGGCATACTTGGCATCGTCGTCTTCCTGACGTGTATCTTCAGTTGCTCGGCAGTGAAACATCAAGTACAAGCACTTCCCGATGTTGGAAGAAAAGTGCAAGGGAATCGGCGCCGCAAATCGTGGCGACAACTGTTGTTACCAAACCTTCCCTCACGAGCAGCCGCGCAGGACCTGCTCGCGCGCGCGCACGAGCTCCGCCCAGACGACCCGGGCGTCGAAGGCGCACTGGTCGATCATCGCGGCGACGTCCGTAGTCGAGAGCCACGGGGCGGCGTACGGACTGCCGTGGCACCACTCGGCTTCCACCGCGAACGCGCGCACGTCCTCGATGCAGACCTCGACCGCGGAGGGGCGCGTCGCGCGCGGCTCATCCGCCGCCGCCGCCGCCCGCGCGCGCGCCCAGACGCCGTCGAGTATGAGCGAGGCCGCGCCGCACGCGCGCGACAGCACGTCGCCCACCCCCGCCCACACCCGCGCCGAGTACCGCGCGAGGCGCACCTCGTGCGCCGCGAGCTCGAGCGTTTCGTTGAGCGAGTTGGCGGCCAGGCCGCGCACCGCGGCCATGCACAGCAGGAGCATGCGCCCTCCGCCGCGCGAGCTGCCGAGCCCCTCCCTCCTCTTCGGGGCGCGCCACACTGACGCGCGCGCGCCGACCGACCTCCTAATTCTTTTTTTTTTTTTTGGACGAGCAATCGCACGACCGTGTCCTAGGCCGCGCACCGCGGCAGCCGGTCGCGCATGGCCACGATGTCGGGCATGCCGCGCACGACGTCTTCCATCGCGGCGCGCTCGGTCTCGTTCGCCAGCCCGCTCGTGCCGTGCGCCGTGTCGGTGACCACCGGCCGCGCGGAGACGCGGAGCACGCGCGTGATGTCGCCCACGGCGTCGTCCACGCGCGCCTGCGCGTGCTCGAGGCACACGTGCCGCATCGCGTGCGGGTAGCGCGCGACGGTCGCGTACGCGGAGAGCATCGCCGGCAGGTCCCAGCACGCGGCGCGCAGCGCCTCGGCGCGAAGCCCGTCGCGCACGCTCGCCGCGTTCAGGAAGTCGCGGTACGTGCGGTGGCGCCGCGCTTCCGCCATGCGGTCGTACACGACTGCACATGCGGTTGCTCACCCACGTTCCGCTCTCCATCCCTCTGCGGTGGTAGAGGTAGCCCGAGACGACCACGTGCACCGGGTCGCGCACCATGAGCACGAGGCGGTCGGTCGTGACGTTGATCGCGTCGCCGCCGCGCGGCACGTTGCCCCACATGCGAAAGCCGCGCAGCCGCCCGTCCCAGTTTTGCTCGCGGTACACGCTCGCGCTGCACGCCGACGCGACCTCCCTCGCGAATATGGTGCCCGTCTTGTGGTTGGGCATGAGCCAGCGACTCATCCCCGCGCCGCCGCCCGTGGTCACACAACATACAATGTTTTTTCTACGCCTCGCATGACAGCATGTGTCTGTGTGTGTGTGTGTGTGTGTGTGTGTGTGTGTTGCGAGTCCAATCGCGGACCTCACGCGTCCGCCGCCAACCGGACAAAGGCGACGCACTCATAAAAGCGCTTGATCACGATGTTGCCGTCCACCTTGATGATGATATCGTCGCCGTCGACGCCGAGGCACTTGCCCACCTTGGTGGCGTAGCCCCCGCGCACGATCATCGCCGAGCCGTGCTTCTCCGGGCGCGCGGGTTCCACGTCTGCGCGGTGCACCCGCACCGACCGCGCGAGCGCCTCGTCGCACAGAATGTAAAAGTGCTCGCCCACGCGCCCCGTGACGACGAGGCGCTCGCCTCTGTACACGACGACCATGCCAGGGCGCAGCGCCATCGATTGGATGACCTTGTTCAGCAGCGCCTCCGTCGCGTCCAGCGGGTCGTGCACGCTCGCGGGCACGTACGCGCACGCGTAGACGCCGCCGCCCGGGTTGACCGCGCGCATCGGCGTGTACTGCACGCGCGTCAACACGGACGCCACCTTTCGCAGGTGCCACCTGCCGGCCGAAGCGACGCCGTCGCCCGACGCCACCAAGAACGTCGCGAAGCAGTCGTCGAGCGAGGCGATGGCCTCCATCTCGACGCTGCTCACAAAGTAGTTCGGCCAGAGCGGCTGCCGTTCCGGAAGCACGACGCAGATGTACTTTGCGCACGGGAGGTAGATGACCGGACGCCTGCGCCAGTAGTAGTCCGTGCCCGAGAGCATGGGACGCGCGCCGTGGTCGCGGATCGCTTTGTACATGATCGTCGACTCGTGGCCCTGCATGCGTCCGAAGACGAACGCCTGCGTCGCGTCCGCCACTTGCGGCAGGCAGCCGTCGACGAGGTCCAAGCGCGTCGCCTCCTCCTCCGCGCACACGCCGCCGTGCGCGGGCGCCGCGTCCCTCTTGCGCTTCTTCTCGCGCTTCTCCTCGCGCTTCTCCTCGTACCGCTGCAGCTGCACCACCAGCTCTCCTAACCTCAGACGCATCGGTCGGCTATCGCTCCCGTAGCAATCGCGCATCCACAGGAGGAGGCTTATGTTCGACAGCAGCTGCAGCACCAAGACGCGTGGTGCGAGGCAGGTCGGGTCGCCAAGCCAATCCGAGGTCGACACGCCGGCGGGCCGCATCTCAAAGATCTCGACCGCCATCCGCCAGATGCGCGCGGCCTTGGACGGCTTCGACTCCTCCCCCCCTCGCTCGTTTGTTTTGGAGCTGCGCATCGTTTCTTTTAGACCGGGGAGGGAGAGATCCCCCGTGCGTCCGCCACGTTGTTTTGGAGCGGCCCCCTCTCACTCCCGCCCTTTTTTTTGGAACGGGCCACCTCCGTCCAAAAAAAAAGACGCGCCGCTCGGACCCACGAGGGATCGGCACGCCTCCGTCCAAAAACAACTCGACCCGTCCCAAAAGAACGCGAGCGCGTCATGGGCGTCGGAGCCAGCACGCCCACCATCGTCGGGAATGCGCCTCTGCACGCCCTTGTCAACGATCTGCCGGACGACATCGTGGCGCTCATCGCGGCGATGCTGAGCCGCCCCGATCCGAACGCCTACATCCGGATGGCCTCCACCTGCCGGGCGCTGTGGTCGTGCCAGGCGGTGCGCGCCGCGCGCAAGAGCTACGAAGAGCGGCTCTACGCGAAGCTGGCCCACTGCGTCGAGCTGGCGCACGGCATCCGGCAGGTCAGGGCCTCCATCACGTGCAATCGGCCGGAGTGGCGCACGGACCAGGAGTTTGAAGCCAACCAGGTCAGAGACGGCGAGCTCCACCTCACGCTCTGCGGCGCCGAGCTGCCGAGGGTCTACGCGCCGGAGGTCCCGGGCGCCGCGGGCGTGGCGCTCAACACCTTTGCGGCCGAGAAGGCCGAGGCCATCTCGGAGGTGGTGTCCGACCGCCTCGTCGAGAAGTTTGTGAAGGCGAGCTCAACGCTGGCCTGCCTCACCGTCGGCGACGTGACGGATGAGGACGGGAACCAGCTGCTGCCCTTGCTGAGGGCCGTCTCGCTCAGCGGCTCGCTCCGCTGCCTCACGCTCTCCGGCGTCGACCTCGTGGACACGGAGAAGGTGCTCGTCGGCGAGGTCGTCTGCAACAGCCACACGCTCAAGACGGTGTGGCTCGCCAACTGCGACATCACTGCCGCCCACCTGCACTGCTTCGCCGCGATCGGTGGAAGCTCGGTCCAGCTGCTCGACCTCAGCCTCAACCCTCTCACGGACGACGAGGACGGCGCGCAGGGCATGCAGGCCCTCAGCGACGGACTCGTGGCGCAGCCCTCGGCCGGCCTGGAGCTGCACATGCGCGACTCCGACCTGACGCCGACCGCCGTCCTCGCACTGCTTCCGGCCGTGCGCGCGGGCGGCATCCAAAGGCTCGACCTCTCCAACAACCGGCTCGGCGACGCGAGCGCCCACTTCATCGCCCAAGCGCTCATGCCGCCCTGCAATCTGGCGAAGCTCTGGCTCGACGAGAACCTCTTCACGCCCAAGGGCGCGGAGTCGCTGGCGATCGGCCTGCGCGCCAACAAGTCGCTGCTCCACCTGTCGGTGGCGGAGAACCGCACGCTGCGAGGCGGCATTCTGCCCATTGCCCTCGCGGTGCGCGACGGCGCCGGCGCGCCGCTCGAGGCCCTCGATCTCGCCGACATCGACATGACGGAGGGAGACAAGCAGGCGGCGGCCATGGTGCTGAGGGCGAAGGAACTGCAATTCCTCGACCTCACGCGCACCCAACTGGGGAACAGCGGGTCCAAGATGATCGCCGACGTTCTGCCCCACAGCCCTTCCATCAACTTCCTCGGGCTCGCCGAAAACAGGATCGGCAAGAAGGGCTCCATCGCGCTGGCCGAGGCGCTCAAGTGGGTCGTGCCGCTCGAGGAGCTCAGGCTGTGCGGCAACGACCGCTTGGACCGCCGCGTGCTTTCGAAGGCCTTGGGGGGGGCGCGCTGCTGCGTGCTCTCGTTCGACTGGTGAGGCGTGCGACGGTGAGTGTGACGTGTGGGTGACGTGTTGGGTGACGTATGTGTGTGTGTGTGTGTGTGTGTGTTCAGCGACGCCGTCGACCGCTGGTTGAACGCCGCGCTGTCGAGATCCAACTGCACGTCGCTGTGGACGTGGCGAAGTACGCGGACGACACCTTTGTCGCGGGGGAGCCGTCGGACAACTAGACTAGCGTCTTAGGACGTGTGTTCAAAATGATTCTTGTGTCAGTGTGTGCCGCGCTTCGGAGGAGTGCGCGCGCCCCGCGTCACCCATGGTGAATCGATCGCGCGAGGAGATGGCGTTCGTCGCGTACTTGCGGCGCGCAGTAGGGCTCGACGGCACGCCGCGCGCGCTCCGCGAGTGCCTCGACGCGGGCGCGGCCGACGGGTTGTGGGACGCGTGCGTGCGCTTCTCCGACGACTGCGTGCTGTGGATCGACTACGACGGCGGGTACTTCCACGACGCCGATCGCATCGACTGCGACACGCGCAAGACGCTGCGCAAGCTCGCGCGGGGCGCGCACCATCGCGTGCTGCGCGTGCGCGCAGGTGCGCCGACGCTCGCGCTGCCGCCGCTGCCAACGCTCGCGACGCCGTTCACCGACGCCAAACCCCCATGGAAGCAGCTCGAGGACGTGCGCGACGCCGTCGCCGCGCTGCTGCCTCCGGCGTACGCGCACAAGCTGCGCGCTGCCGTGCTTCGTCGCGACCAGGTCGTCGACGGCGTCGTGCACGACGCGATGCTCGCGACGAAGGCGCAGTACGAGCGCGAGTTTGCGACGCTCAAGCGTGCCGTGGGCGACAGCAATGCGAAAAAGATGCACCGCGTTCACGGCGTCAAAACGCTGCTGCGCGCCGGGCTGCTTCTCGACGCGATGTCGACGCTGCAGTGCGACGTCGGTCTGACCACGGCACAGCTCGTCACGTTCATGAGCAACAGTGTCGCCGCGCGCCTCACCGACGCCGGCTTTGTCGAGGCACTGTCGACGCTGCAGCGCGACGTTGGGATGAGCACCGCACAGCTTGTCACGTTCATGAGCAACGGCGTCGCCGCGCGCCTCACCGACGCCGGCTTCGTCGAGGCACTGCTGACGCTGCAGCGCGACGTTGGGATGAGCACCGCACAGCTCGTCACGTTCATGAGCGACGGCGTCGCCGCGCGCCTCACCGACGCCGGCTTCGTCGAGGCGCTGTCGACGCTGCAGCGCGACGTCGGGCTTAGCATCGCGCAGCTCGTCACACTCATGAGCGACGGCGTCGCCGCGCGACTCACCGACGCCGGCTTCGTCGAGGCACTGCTGACGCTGCAGCGCGCCGTCGGCCTGACCACGGCACAGCTCGTCACGTTCATGAGCGACAGCGTCGCCGCGCGCCTCACCGACGCCGGCTTCGTCGAGGCGCTGTCGGCGCTGCAGTGCGACGTCGGCCTGAACAGCGCGCAGCTCGTCACGTTCATGAGCAACAGCGTCGCCGCGCGCCTCACCGACGCCGGGTTCGTCGAGGCACTGTCGACGCTGCAGAGCGACGTTGGGATGAGCACCGCACAGCTCGTCACGTTCATGAGCAACAGTGTCGCCGCGCGACTCACCGACGCCGGCTTCGTCGAGGCGCTGTCGACGCTGCAGCGCGACGTCGGTCTTAGCACCGCGCAGCTCGTCACGTTCATGAGCAACAGCGTCGCCGCGCGCCTCACCGACGCCGGCTTCGTCGAG
>VMHT01182550.1_pt1 | contig 15906 bp, 7 predicted proteins | sample 4693611 | NCBI WGS metagenome assembly VMHT01 (sample SAMN12280063, study PRJNA550983) | marine metagenome | isolation source: seawater sampled from same location over 5 years 0.02-0.2 micron viral filtrate | place: USA: collected off the coast of southern California halfway between the port... ... | reverse complement strand
ATGCTTTTCAAAGTCATCCTCATAATACATATCTACAACTTCTTGTGTGACAGGTGTGCCAACTTCCCAATCATATTCAGGGTCGTTAGGTTGGCAAAGGTGTCCAACTCCTAGAGTTTTATAGCCTAGACTATCCATATAAATTTCTAACACTTCGCCTTCGTGTCGCTTTATTTCAGCTTTGCAAAGTTCTATATTCATTTTATTATCTTTCTTGAAAAACATCTAATCCTAATTCCTCCATCTGTGCTGAGTAAGGTTGTTTTGTAAAAGTATCTTCTCTATCAGAAGGATTTTTTTTAGCATAAGGAACTGGATAATCCTCTGAAACTTCTTCACCTTTAAAATATTGTTGTCTTACTATTCCGCCTGTTGCGTATTGAGGTATAGGAGTAATTCCTTTTTCTTTAATTTTAGCAGCTTCATATAAACTTGTATCTAAACCTATAGCTTCACCTACAGCTTCTCTTCTAGTTACTTCTTTTGCTAAAGGCACTGATGTTTCAATAAATTTTACAGTTGACGAAATAGGTTTTCCTTCAACCGCACCTGTTCCTACACTCCAAAAATCATTTATCATTCCTGCTGCTGGATATAAACTTTCTATAGCATCATCTTTATTATATCTTAGAGAACTAAAAATTTTATCCGCCCAGAAAGGTAGAAATTGACCTGAGAATATTCCTGTATCTCCTAAGAATTTTAAAAAGTTTTCTTTGCTTTCAAAAGGTCTACCAAAGTCTTTTCTAAATTCTTCATTAGGATTTATAGCAACTTGTAACTGTCTAATTGTTGCATAAATAGGTAAACTTGCTAACATCATTACAGCTAATTTAGCATCACCATCTTCTATTCTTCTTAGTAATGAATTAGTTTGAGATGATTTAGCTTGAGCCCAAGATAAAAAACTTCCTAAAAATTTAACACTTGGATTATTAGATTGTGAAAATAATCTTCTATTACCAACTGTAGGAATTAATGCATCTCTATCAGCAGCTTTTCTACCGGCTCTATCTAATAAAATTTTACCTGTTTTATCAGCATAAGCTTCGTCCATATTTTTAAACTGACCTAAATATCTAGCATTTTCTTCTGTTAAACCTAATTGAGATTTTAATTCTCTTAATCTAGCAGGTTTTAACTTACCTTTCTTTGCTAAAACACCTAAATCAAAAGCTCTAAAAGCACCAGCATCATAAGCAAACTCTCTAGCAAATCTAGTTATTCTTCCTAATTGAACTATTTCAAAAAATTTTTCTTGGTATCTTATAATATTTTTTTGAGTAGATGTGTTAGCTGTTAAATTAAAATCACTGACTTCTTTTTGTAAAGCTCCGTTATATCTTCTATTATTCCATTTTCTTCCTAAAATACCATCTTTTGTATTACCGCCTCTTAAAGCTAAAGATTCTGAAGGTTTAACAGCATCTTTTCTAAAAGTTTTAAATTGTCTTACATATCCATTAAAAGCAGATTTGTAACTACCGTTTTGCATAACTTGTACTAAATCACCTAATGAAGGCAATGCAACTTTTACAAGTTTTGTAGTAGATAATAAAGCTTGTATAGTTAGTACAGTTGTTCTCCAACCGTCAGACTGGCTTCCAAATTGATTTAATCCATATACTTTAAAATTAGCATTAACAGTATCTGATATAGTTTTTATATCTTTATTAATTAATGTTTGTAAAGATTTATTAGCTTCTATATCTCCAAATTGACTATAATATTTTTTAAGGTCATTTATAACATCTTTTAACCCTTGACCTTGAGAACCAAATCTTCTGGCAAATTCAGTAACAGGTATGGTATTTTCAAACAATCTTAAATTTGTAAATTCTGGGTCTTGTATAAATAATTGTTTAGCATAGGCTCTAGCTTCTTGGTCAAATAAAACTCTTTCATTATCAAAAAATCTTGCTGATTGAATAATAGTTTCATTATCTTTTGTAACTTTACCATTATTTTTTATCATTCTAAGCATGTTATCTTCTAATGTTTGAGCATTTACAATTTCTGTTCTTCTAATATTATCAGAATTATTCAAATAATTTATAGCTTTTTGTTTTAATTGTTTTGTATCTAATAATTTAACAGTATCATCTATTAAATTTTGATTTTTATTTTGGATTCTAAATGCACCAGTAAGAACATCTATTGATTTTTTTCTTCCTAAATACTTTACCATATCAGTATCTAAAATTTGAGTCATACCATAAGCGTCTTCTTCTTTAAAAAATACTCCAGTTTTAGCAACATATTCTTTAAAAGATTTATTAAGAGATAAAAGTTTATTAGCTACAGTAATAGCTTCTGTATTTTTTAAATCTCCCTTTTCTAAAAAAGAATATTTAGATGTTTCAGGCATTTTATGTTGTTGAACTAACCTACCTGCTGCTAATAATGTTTCATCATCAAAGTCTTGTGTAATATCATACAAAGCTTTTCTGTAGTGGTCTTGAGCTTTAGCAGTTAATTCTTCAACTGATTCTTTAGCAACTTCTGTTATATCAGTAGAAGCTCCTTGTATCTTAAATAAGTCTGCTCCAAATTTTTGAAGTACTGGATTTTCAGCTTGAAGTTTTGCAGAATGACTACCTGCAAATAAAATTTTAGCTTTAGTTCTAAAATCTTTTCTAAAATTTAAATCTAATTCATCTAAAAAAACATCTTTTATTCTAGGAGAAACTTTAAATTGAGAATTTTCAATTCGCTTGTTTGCAAATCCTAAAATTAATCCTGACATAATTGCTCTATTCAAAGCATCATCAGTTTCTCCTTCACTAAAAGTTAAACCTACTAATCCACCTGCTGTAGCTCCAGCTAAAGGTCTTACTAATTCATGAACCATTGCTCTTGTTAAATTTTCACCTAACTTACCTTTTAACTGACCAGCATCGTAAGCTTTTTTCAAAGAATGTAATCCAACAATAGCTATATTTTTAGGTTGCTGAACGAATGTAATATCGTCAATTTCTTTTTGTAAAGTAATTAATTGTTTATCATAATCATTTATACTTCTATATTCATTAATTAATTTTTGTTCTGCAGGAGTTCTTTTAGGACTAATTCCTTTTAGTGCAGGTACTTGAGAAGGTAAAGTTATATTTTCAAAAGTTTTTGATTTAGCTATTTTCTTTTTTATTCTATTTATTTCAGAAATAATTAAATCTCTTTCTTGAAACTTTACACCTAATGTGCTTAAATTATCTTGAAATCTATTTATAAAAGGTTGCGAAACTACAAAAGCATCTTCGCTTATCTCCAACAAAGCTTTTTGTGTTTCTTCCGGTAAAGGTCCTGTGAATACAGGGTCGGTATTTTTTAAAGTAGTGGTAACAGTATTACCATCTTTATCAATAGTTAAAAGTTTTTCTTCTTGTTTAGAAGCTCCTATTTTTTTTGCAATTACATTTCCTAAAGCTGTACTACCTGCACCAAATAAAGAACCTATAGCAACATTACCTAAACTTACATCTCCATATAATGCTTTTTCTCTTAAGGCAACATCTCCTCCAGCCACACCTGCACCTACTGCAGCTTGAGTAATTTTTCCAGCTTTTGCAATTTTAGTCCATGGAATAAAAAAAGTAACTGGGTCAGCAACTGCTACACCTAATCTACCACTTAAAACAGTAAGGTCTTCTTTTTTACCTCTGAACTCAGGATATTCATTTAATATTTTTTCTTGTCTATCTTTTTCGATTCTTTGTGCTGCTTCTTTAAAATTTTCATCTGAAAATACAGACTGTACTCCAGCTTTTAAAAGTCTATAACTACTTCCAGCTATTGTAGGTTCTTGTGCTGCACCGTATTGTATTTTTCTAGTAGTGCTTATACCATCTAATGAAGTATAATCTATTTCTTGTTCTTCTCTATTACTTAAATCATTAATAATACTACCAAACATTTCTTTATCAGAAACACTAACAGGAACTTCTATTTGTTTTTTAATAGGCTCTTCTTTACTTTCAACAATATTTTGTTCTTCTTGTAAAGATTGCTGCATTAATTTTAATTTTTCTTCTTCCTCTCTTTTTCTTTTTTCTTCTTCAGTTTCTTTATCTGTAGAATCTTCTAAAAAGTTTAAATCATTTATTATAGATGTAAAAAAATTATTTTCTTCCATTTAACTAACCTGTTCCAAATGGTTTAAATCCTGATTGTAATGCATTAGCAAGTATATCTTTTTCTGGCTCTTTAAATTTTCTCCTATATAAATCTTCTAATGTGTCAAAAAATACAGGCTGAATTATGTCTAATTTATTATCTTTTAAAACATTTAAATAGATGTCAATCTTTTGTTTATTTCCTTCATTTAACATATTAGAAAAGTTAGTTTGTATATTTCCTAATTTAAATTCTTTTGGTTCTTCCATTCCGGGAAGTTGTAAACTAAATTTTTCATTAGGGTCAAAACTATTTGCAGCTCCTTTATATCCTGAAGCTTCACCATTAATTGTAAAATGATTGGATATAGCTTTTTCTATTCCTTCTCTTAAAAAATATTCTGCAGACTTAACTAATCCTTCTTTGTTTTGTTTTTCAAAATCTAACTCAGCTTGTCTAGAATAAGTTAATATACTAGAAACAAAATTAGTAGCTGCTTCTTGACCTCCTTGCTTGTCATCTTGTAACATAGTATATAGTTTTCTAATATTTACATCTTTATTATTAACTGTAAAAGAATATTCATTCAATGTACTTTGTGCTCTTATATCTGGTTCTGCACTTAAAGCTCTATTTAAACTTGTGCGATGACTAGCTATTGGTTGAGCTGAAACTGAAGATGTACCTAAAACACTAAGACGTTCTTCTTTTGTCATAGGCTCATACATTACTTTATTGTTTATATCAGATAACTCTGTTAAAAATTTATTATTACTTTCAATATCAATTTTTAATTGTGAAGTATCAAAACCTTTAGGAAGTAATAAATTTGTTCCTAATACATCTTGCTGTTCTAATTCAACTTTTTGTCTATCCCCAATTCCAATTGTATTTAAGAGATAACCTCCTACATTACTTTCATTTTGAATTAATTTTGCAGCTTTATTAAGTTTATCTTGAACAGGTTTAACATAATATTTTTTAGCTTCTTTTAATTCAGCTTCAGTTCTTCCAATATTTTCAAAATTTTGATAAAGGTTTAATTTATTTTTATAACCTGTTAAATCATCTTCAATTTTAGAATTTATAATATTTTTAAAAGTATCTATGTCTTTAGGTTTAGCATCATCTAATTCTCTTTTTTTGTATAAATCATATTGTTGCTGCCTAAAAGCATTTTCCCAGTTTACATCGTCTGTACCAGTTCCATATTTTTTCATCATACTTTTATGGTTTGTCCAAAACTCAATGCCTGAATTAAACTGTTCAGTTTTTTTATTTATTAGTCCAATATTACTTTTCCAAAATTCATCAGCTCTTTTTTTAGCTTGTCTCCTTAAAACAGCATTTCCTACTTGGACACCTAGCATTAAACCTGTAAATAGTTTAGCTTTTTTCTCTTGTTTTTTTGTTCTGCTTCTAGCTTGAGCTAGTAAAGATTCGCCTAATTGTTCTATTGCCATATTATTCCTCTCTACCTAATAAACTTTCTGATTCGTTTGTTTCTGGTTTTTCTAATAAACTTGGTTTTTCTGGAGGTGTAAACTTTTCTAATCTTTCTTCTATCTCTTTTGGAAATACTCCAGCTTTTGCTTTAGGAACTATTTTATCTTCTGCTATTTTTATAGCCTGTTCAATTCCAGATAATTGTTCTTCTTCTTCACTTTCATCGTCTTCTTCACCTTGATATGTAACGTATTTTTCTATACCTGCTTTTTCTGCAAAAGAAATAATCATATACATAGTAGGTTCTATTAGTAATAACATTAAATCAGGATTAAACATTCCTTTTTGAAAACCATCTGTAAGTATTACCTGTGCTATATCTGCTATAGGGACTTCATTTCTAACTAAATCCATAATAGAATGATAAGATTCTGGTTCTGTTAATTCTAAAAACAAAGCATCTATTGCGGGTTGTAACTCTACAAACTGTGGGGGCTGCTCCCAAGCATAGGGTGCATCAGGACTATTAGTTAAAGATGAACCCGGTATTGGTCTACCGTTATTAGCTAAGAACTCTAAACCATCTTGGTCAAAGTTTTTATATTCTTTTTTTTCCATTAGTTCATTCCTCTCATATACTTAGTCCATGTAGCATCTTGCAAACCAAAATTATAATCTGATTGTACACTTGCACCATGTATAAATCCTCCAAACATTCCACCCTGACTTTGTAAATTTTGTTCTTCTCTTATTAAGTCTCTTTCATTAAATACTGCACTATAGTTATTTGTAGGACCTAACATATCTACAACTTGTGGTGGATAAATAACATCTCCTTCTGGAGAAATAGAACGTGCTATTCCTTCTTTAACTCCTGCAGTTGCACTACTAATAGTTCCTTCTACTAATTTTCCCGGAGCATCAAGAATTGCTTCTTTACTTTTAGCTAATACATTTTCAGTAAAAGTTTTTTCTGTTGTTTTTTTTGCAATATCTGAAATAACATCATCAGAAACTTTACCAATTGCATCAGGAATAGTTTGAGATAGTTGTCCTTCAATAGTTTTTGAAGCTGCTGTATCTGATATAGCTTTTTCTGATAAGTTTGTACCTAAATCAAACTCTTTCATGTCAGGAGAATTTTTTACAAAATCTGAAGCATCTGCTTTAATACCAAACATTTCTTTAGCTTTTCCAGTTATATTTTGTAAACCACCACTAATTGCATCTGTAACTTTTGTAAAAGCTCCTTTAACTGCACTAGCTCCAGCATGAATACCTTTCATAACTGTACCAGCAGCTTTAGCAAAAAAATTACTGCTTCCAGCCATAGTGGATGCTAAAGTACCAAAGCCTTTAAAAACTGCACCAGCAGCCCAAGGCATTATAAATCCTAAAGCTATTTGACCAACAATACCTAATTTTGCAAAAGGTTTAGCTATTTTACCAATTACTTTTTTAATTTTTTTACCTATTTTTTTAATTGCTTTACCTATTTGTTTAGCTTTTTTTCTAAGCCATCCCATATTTTTCTCCTATTTTATTATACTTTTGGAAATAAACTTGCTATTAAAGTTGTCATTGAAGATACATTGGTTTTCCAATTACTTGCTGAAGCACCTTCATTAGCTAATGCTTGTGCATATAATTGAGCTTTTCTATTTTCTTCATTTTCTGAAGATTGCCAAGTATAATTAGCTTGGTCTCTTAATTCTTGCCATAAAAATGATTGAGCTTGTGAAGTCATGTTAAAAGCATTTTGTGCATTTTGCATAGCAACTTGATTAGCTGCAGCAGTATTAACTGTATTAGCTTGTCTTCTCCATGCTAAGTTAGATTGCTCAATAGCTTGTGCATTAGCTGTGTTAAACTTATCTCTTTCAAAAGCTGTTTGCTCATTAAACTGATTAATTTGATTAACCATAGCAGCATTAGCTTTTTCTAAATCAGCTTCTACTTGAAACTCTAAGGCATCTCTAGCATTTTGTTGTTGAACATTAAATTGTTCTGCTGTGTTTAATTGTGCTGTATTAAACTGGTCAACTTGTGCAGCTAAACTAGCCATAAACTGATTAGTTTGATTTTCACTAGCACTATTAAATTGTCTTGCAGCATTTTCAGCAGCTTGATTAGATAATAAAGTTTGTTGTTCTTGTTGAGCTTTTAACATATTAGCTTGTTGCTGATTGCTTAAATTACTCATGTCCATTTGTAAAAAGTTTTGAGCATTGCTTATAGCTAATTTAGTTCTTTGGTCTGCTGTAGCTAAATCTAAACTTGCCATAGCTGTAGCATTTTGCATAACAGCTTGTTGTTCAGCATTCATATTTGTAATAGCTACGGTTTGCATAAACTTACTGTTAGCTAACTCAACTTGTTGAGCTGTAGTAAATTTAGCCATGTCCATATTAGCTACAGTATTAGCATTTTGCATAGCTCTTTGTTGGTCAACATTAAGTTGAGCTAATCCCATTTGTTGTGCTAACTCTGCATTACGTATATTAGTCTGCATCTGCTTGTTAAGATTTGCAAGTTCTGTCTGTTGAGCAGCACTAAGATTTTCTGAACCAGCTTGATTCATAGCTGACAAGTTTGCAAGTCTCATTTGCTGTTCATTAGATAAATTAGCTAAATCCATTTGCTGTTTAAATGCAGCATTTTTAGATAAAAAATCTGCTGCAGTTTGCATCTCTAACATACGTTCTTGATTAACTGCAGATTGATTAGCTCCTTCAACTTGTGCTTCTATTTGAAGCTCTGTCATGTTTAACTGTTGCTCATTACCAAGATTTTGCATATTTGCTTGTTGTTGGTTTTGAGAACGTACTAAAGCAGCTTGTTGTTGATTTTGCAAGTTTTGAATTCTAACTTGTTGTTGTTGTTCAGCAGTTGTCATTACAGCTTGTTGGTCAAATTGACTTTGCATCACTCTCATCTGTTGAGACATTTGAGCTGTTTGACTTGCAGCATCTTGACGATTAGCCAAGTTCTGCATTCTTAATTGTTGTTCTTGAGTAGCTTGTTGTAAGTTAGCTTGTTGTTCGTTACTTAAATTTTGAGCTGCTCTTTGTTGTAAAGCTTGTGCATTACTTTGTGCCATTGGTAAAGCACTTTGAATTATAGAATTAAATAAAGCATCTCTTCCAACTGTAGAAGCTGTCATTCCTCTTTGAGCTAACATAGCATTTACAGAATCAACAGCAGGTCTAGCCCACATAGGTATTTCACCATCTTCTAGACCACCTAATAAACTTTCCATTTGTGAAGATACTAAAGCTTCTTGTGGTAAAGCAGCAACTGCAGCTTGAACTTCTACAGGTTGTGTATCTATTTGAGCTTCAACTGTTGCAGGGTCTTGTACAACTGCAGCAGCTATGTCTGGTGGTAAGTCTGCAGTTTCTGCAATCATATCTGCAGCAGCACCTTTGGCTGCAGTTCCCTTTACTGCTCTTTGTTTAGCAGCTTCATATCCAACTGTATCATTAATAGCAGCAGCAACACCATCAGGTGCAGTTTCTCCTGTAATAGCTTCACGTTCTTGTCTTTCAGCATCTGGAGTTGGATTTACTTGAACATTAACACCAGCAGTTACTTCTGGAACAAAAGCACCAGCAGATAATACACCGTCTACGTTTTCAGCTTTTGCAGCATTTGCAATATTTTCTGAGATTTGTGCAGCTACTGCAGGTCCTGATAGTTCTCTAATTTCGTTTACTTTAGCAATTGCTTCTGGTGATAATTCTCCTATAGCAGCTTGAACATCAGGTTTATCTGTAATTTGCTCTGCTACCATTTGTGCAGCTTGTATTTGTTCTGGAGTTTTTGCAGTAGCTACATCTTCCATTATCTGAGCTTCTGGTGCAGGACCTACTTCAGCAGTTTCAGCTTCAATAGCTTCTCTTTCTGCCATAGTTTTAGCAACACCTAACTCTCCTATTTCTACTTCTTTAGGAGGAGCTATAGTAGTATCTTGTTGTATAAGTTGTTCTGCTTTTTCTTTAGGTGTCAAAGGTGTTTCAGTATCAGGTGTACCTGTCCCTGTACCTGTACCTGTACCTGTACCTGTACCTGTACCTGCAAAGCTTTGTAAATAAGCATTGTAAGCTGCTTGTCTTTGTTTTCTCCAATTAGCTAGTGCTGTCTTTGCTTGTGAACCTCTTGTAGGTCCTTCATATCTTCCGTACTGCTCAAAAAACTCTGCTTGAGACATAGGAGTACCTGTTTGTTGAGAGCCTCCACCATATCTACTTGTTGTTTGAGCTTGAGCAGCTTGTGTTGCTTGAGCCACGTTTGCCATAGTATTTATAGCACCTGTTAAACCACTACCTCTAGATGTAGGTTTAGCTTGTTGAGGTTTAACATCACCTTCTCTACCAATGAACATTTGGTCAGAGCCTTTTCTACCTATAAAATTAGGTCTTTTAGGAACTCGTCTTGCTTCTATTTCATTACCTCCACCTTTTAATGCTGCTATTTGTTCAGGAGTAACACCTCTTTCTTGTAAAAATTTTATTCTTTCTTCTTCACTTATCTCTGGTAAATCAATTGGCAATTCTACAGGACCGCCTGTTTTTGGAGGAGTTGGTCTTATAGTACCGGTACCACCACCTACACCACCAATAGAAATAGGTCTACCTCTACCTCTAGAAGGTAATGTAGGGTCTATTTTAACACCGGGTAATGTTGGACTTCCTATAGTTCCGGGAGGTAAATCACGAGGTGTAGCAGGTGTTCCAGTTTTAAGGTTTCCACCAAGACCACCAGTTGTAAGGTTACCCGGTTGTACAGATTTTTGAGGTTCTTGTGCTATAGGCTTACGTACAGGCTGTACAGGCTTAACTTGAACAGGTTTTTTAATAGGTTGAACAGGTCTATTTTTCATTCTTTCCATTAATTCACTGGTACCAGTTGTATATTTTTGTCCAAGCCCACCTACAGCAGCTTTAACTCTACCACCTTTACGATAATCTTTTCTTTTAGATTTATATTTTTGTTTATATGTTTTTCTTGCCATAGTCTTATACCTATATTTTACTTGACTTCGAACAGTTTGTCAAGCTTTTCACCTAATTTATCTATTCTATTTATAAGAATATCAAAGTCATTTTTTAATTCTTGTTTAGTTACGTAATCTTTTGCCAACTCTTCACGAGTCTTATTTAAGAGTATATCAATTCTTTTAGCTTCTGACGTGTTTTGTCGAATACTGTAAAGTATTGGAGCCAACACCAAAGTTATAAATATATTCCAAAATAAATAAGGTGTTAGTTCCATACTTATTAGTTAGCTGCTATGTATGCTTTACCAGTTGTAATAGCATCTGTATAAGGCGTTTTATCATCTGAACTGCCTACTATATCAGGCGTATCGTCATTTTCGTCTTCAGGCTCATACGCTAAGATAATTTCTAAATGGTCTACATTTCTTTGTACAACCTCGTTAATTTCATCTTGTGTTAAGTTTGAAACTGTAGGTTCAGCAGAAGCATCTGTATTAATACTATTAATAAGATTTACGCTGTCCATTGCACTATTCAAACATTCGCTTACTGTTAATGTCATATTATTCTCCTTTTAAAGTTTGTATCTCGGCTTTTAATTCATCTACTTGTGATGAAAGCTCCTGAATTGATTTAATTAAAGCAGGAACAAAAGTAGCATATTCTAACGATTGTTTAGTTGTATTTTCATCTTCATCCCAACCACTAAAACTTACACCCAGCTTGTCCATTGTTTGTTTTACTTCTTGAGCAATTAAACCATCAACAAGTTTATCTGGGTTGTCTAAATCGTTTTTATTTTTATCTAAAAATTCTTCTGGGTAATCTTTAGGTGCAACTCTTTTATATTTTCTAGGCTTAAGGTCTTTTATAAACTCAAGACCTAAATCAGAATCTTCTATTTCTCTTTTAATTCTTTCATCTGAATAAGTCGAAAATGCAACTTGTCCTTTAATAGCAGAAACACTTGTATTACCAATAAATACGTTATTAGAAGAAGTAACAGAAATGTTATATCCCAAAGATGTTGCATTTGCTATAGTTGCACTAGCATCTGCTCTATTACCAATACATGTATTTTGAAATCCTGTTGTTACAGTATCTCCAGAATCGTAACCAACAAAAGTATTGTCATCACCTGTTGTTACTTGCTCACCAGACTGATAGCCAATAAAAACATTGGCTTCAGATGAGGTTGCTCTAGTACCAGCATTACTCCCAACCATAATATTATCAGAGCCAGTAAAACTACCAGAATCCGCAGCTAAATCACCTATAATAATATTATCGTCACCAGTAGCAAAACGAGCGGCTTCATTACCTATTCCTATATTTCGATTGCCTGAGGCATTTCTCAGAGCTTCACAACCAACAGCTACACAGTCTGTTGTATCAACACCAGAGCTTTGTAGTGCAACAGACCCAACCGCAGTATTACTATGTCCTGTAGTTACAGCCGCCAGAGAAAGATAACCAACTCCTGTATTATTATTTGCAGTTGTATTAGAATCTAAAGAACTAGAACCAACTGCTGTATTTCCAGTTCCTGTAGTGCTTAAATATAAGGCTCTATAACCAATTCCAGTATTATTATCAGCATCAGATGATGTTAAAGCCTCACGACCAACCGCAGTATTTTGAGAGGCTGTTGTATTTGCATCTAATGATAATGCACCTATAGCAGTATTTGAAGTACCTGTAGTGTTTGCTTCTAAAGCATTTCTACCAACTGCTGTGTTATTACTAGCTGTAGTATTAGCACTTAAAGCACCTTTACCAACCGCAACATTATTTACACCAGTTGTATTAGCATCTAAAGCATTAGCTCCAACTGCTACCATAGCATCACCTGTAGTGTTTGCTGATAAAGCACCATGACCAAATGCTGAATTATAACTAGCAGAACTATTAGAAGCTAATGCACTTCTACCAAAAGCATTATTGTATGAACCGCCTGAATTGGCTGATAAAGCACTATATCCTAGAGCATTATTCATAGTGCCACTTGTATTCGCATCTAATGCTAAAGAACCTACTGCTGTGTTTTCTGCACCTGTAGTGTTTGCAGCTAGTGCTGATTTACCAACTGCGGTGTTTGAAGCACCTGTAGTGTTTGTATACAAGGCAAGTGAACCAACCGCAGTGTTATTGTCTGCTGTTGCTGAAGTAAGAGCATCATTTCCTATCGCTACATTATTGCTTTGTGTAGTATTAGCATCCAAAGCACCAACACCGATGGCTACATTAAGTGAGCCTGTGGTATTTCCTGCTAAAGCAATATAACCAATAGCTATATTATTAACACCTGTAGTGTTTGCTGTTAAAGCACTTAAACCAACAGCAGTATTATTTGATGCTGTGGTGTTTGCTCGTAATGCTTGTTTACCTATAGCTGTATTAGATGAACCTGTAGTGTTGTTTTCTAAACTTTCTGTACCAAATGCTGAGTTATCTGCTCCAGTTGTAGTTGAACTTAAAACATTAAAACCTACACCTGAGTTAGCATATCCTGATGTTAAATTTGTTAATGCTCCTGAACCAATAGCAACATTATAACTACCTGTAAGACTTCCACTATCTAAAGCTGTATCACCTAACGCTACATTAAATGTACCAGTTGGATAATTACCATTAAGTTTAATTGTTCCATCTACATCAAGAGTAGCTGTCGGAGATGTGACCCCAATGCCTACTCTATTTGAGGTATCTATACGCATAGATTCGGACCAAGTAATATCATTACCTGCTGTTCCTGATGCAGCTTGTCTAAATATAGTAGTTCCATCTGCAAATAACATTTGTGCTGCTCTTACATCTTTTACGTATTCCCAACTACTATCACTTCTAAATATAGCGTTGTTACTAAAGAAACTTTCATTACTGTCATTTAATCCTTGAACAACAGTTGTTTCTCCAATACTTACTAAAGGATAGCCTGTATTTGCATCTGAGGGTGGACTTCCTGAAATACCAACTGCTGTACCTGATATGTCTACACCTCTTGAGGTTGTACTAAGAACTGTTGTACCTAAATGTTTTAAAGCAACAGTTCCGCCATTACCACCATCAGTACAAGTTAAATAATCATAACCATCAGAATCTTGTAATTGTAAGTTTGTTCCTCTAACTAAAAGGCTACCAGTTCCAGCTTCTTGTATTCTTGAATTAGACCCATCATGATAAATCTGTAAATCTGAACCTGCTCCAAAGATAGCTTTATCGTTATCGCCAAAGTTAATGTCAGCACTTGTTGTAAGACCGTCAGTAGTTATTACGCCTGTTACGTCTATGCCTGTTGAGGTTGTGAGTAATTTTAAATCACCATCATAATACAGTTTTGAAGCACCACCATCTTCAAAATTTGCATAAAGTTTTGATGTATCAGCATTTGTTAGTCTTAAATCACTTGCTGCTCTAATATATAAAATACCTGTTCCAAGTTCATCAATAAAACTATTATTTCCATTATGATAAATCTGTAAATCTGAACCTGCTCCAAAAATAGCTTTGTCACTATCAGCAAATAATATGTCATTACCATTAGATGCTAAATCACCACCTAACTGTGGAGTTGTATCGTCAACAACATCACCACCACCGACACCACCAACTTGAGAATCTACATAAGCTTTAATAGATTCTGAAGTTGCTAAAGTTGTAGCACTTGCAGTACCAAAAGTATCATCGTCAATAAAGTTAGCGATAGTTATAGTTCCATCTGATAGTGAACCATAAGTAATTGTGCCTGAAGCATTAAGAGTTCCTGTTACATTTACTCCAGTAGATGCTGTACTTAAAACAGTTGAATTAGCTACTTGTAAATTTACTGTTCCTCCAGATGCAGCAGTAATTTGACCGCCTGTACCTGTTGTAATTATTCTTAAATCAAAGTCATCAGAGCTAGGAGATTTTAAATCTATAAAAGCTCCTGTAGTTCCAGATACTTCAATAGTTCCATAGCTTGAACTAGCGGTATTATTTATAATCATACCAGACCCAATATTAAGACTTGTTAATGTTCCTACGCTTGTAATATTAGGTTGAGCTGCAGTTTGTAAAGTTCCTGTAATTCCACTATTAGATGATAATGTTGTAAAACTACCTGCAGCCGGTGTTGCTCCTCCAATAGTTGTAGCATCAATAGTACCACCATCAATGTCTGGAGTATTAATGTCAGGGCTTGTAAGCGTTTTGTTTGTTAAAGTTTGTGTTCCTGTAAGTGTAGCAACGGTAGAATCTATATTAACTGTAACAGTATTACCTGAACCTACAGTATCTAAACCTGTTCCACCAGCGATTGTAAGGCTTTCTGAGTCGAGGTCAATGCTTAAGGCACCACCTGTATCACCTTGGAAATCTAAGTCCTGTGCAGTCACCTGAGAGTCTACATAAGCTTTTACAGATTGTTGAGTTGGCACAAGCGTTGCAGAGTTTGAAGACATATCATCTTCATCTGCAAAAGCTGTTATAGTTATTGTACCGTCTGATAAATCTGTAAAGGTAACAGCACCTGCAGTTGTACCACCGATAGTAACACCATCAATAGTTCCACCATTTATGTCTGCACTTGTTGCTGTTAAACTTGTAATTGTTGTGGCAGCAATAGTACCACCTTCAACTTTGTCACCAGAAATTTGGTCATCTGCTAAAGTTAGTGTACCTGATGAAACGTCTAAAGTTTTACCAGAACCTACAGTTATATCTGAAGTTGCTATTGTAGCACCATCAATTGTACCACCGTTTATGTCTGCTGTATCAGCTACAAGACTATCTATGTTAGCTGTACCATCAATGTAAAGGTCTTGCCATTCTTTTGTAGCACTTCCTAAGTCATATGTACCATCAGTGTTAGGAATAATATCTGAATCAATTTCAGCAGCTAAATTAATACTATCAGTATCTGCATCACCAAAAGTAAGATTACCTGAAATAGTAGCACTACCTGTAACAGTTAAATCACCACCGATACTAACATTGCCGGTAGTAGTAACAGTATCTGTGTATGTATCTTTAAATCTTAAACTTGTTGTACCTAAGTCAATGTCGCTATCTGTGACAGGAATAATAGCTCCATCTGCAATATATAATTGTTGTACGGGTGCTGAAGATACTTCTACATAAAATTCTATATAGTTATTGGTAGTATCTATTAATACTTTGTTATTTGGAGAAGTTTCACCAGCATCTCCAATCAGACCTATTACTGGTCCTTCTGCTGTTGTGCCATCGTGTTTGTGACCACTGGTATTACTAAATGCATTAACTAACTGATTGTATTCGTTATTAAATAATGCAGCAGTAATTGTATCGCCATCTACGAATGTACTTTGTCTTATATAACCTGCCATTGT
>VMHT01116681.1_pt1 | contig 15907 bp, 11 predicted proteins | sample 4693611 | NCBI WGS metagenome assembly VMHT01 (sample SAMN12280063, study PRJNA550983) | marine metagenome | isolation source: seawater sampled from same location over 5 years 0.02-0.2 micron viral filtrate | place: USA: collected off the coast of southern California halfway between the port... ... | reverse complement strand
TTCTCAGTTCTTAGAAACTGGTGCTGTATTTGCCCCTTATATTCCATTGATCATGACTCCATTAGTATACGATCCAGACACTTTCACACCAAGAAAAGGTCTATTAACGAGATATGCTAAGAAGATGATCAGACCAGAATTCTATGGTAGAGTATTTGTTAACGACTTAGCTGTTGTATAATAAACACTTAACATAAGTTCAAAATTAAGCCCGGCTTTTTAGCTGGGCTTTTTTTATTTTACTTTTATTTTTTAATATTTATAACAAAATGCTATGGCAGATTTCACCCTTTTAATAAGAGAACGAGTATTACTTAATGGAACCGAAAGAGGTACTGATTATAATTTAACTATTCCTAATATAGAAAATTATGATAATAGAATAGTTACTATACCTTCTGGGAGCGAAACTACAATATTTGAATATAGTGATAAACCAGGATCAGGTACATTTACTTCAGGCAGCTTTAAATATGGTAGAATATCTAACTATTCATCTACAATTCCTATTAATTTAAAAGTATCTTCTTCTTCAGAATTAATAAACTTTTCAATAGCAGCAGGTGGTACATTTATGTTATCAACTAGTGATATAACAGGTAGTTTAACTAATACATTTACATATGATGATATAATGTCTGTATTTGTAGAACCATCAGGGAGTTCTGCTAAAGTAGAATATTTTATAGCAACAACTTAATAAATAGATTATGAATATTCCAATTTGGACAGGCGTATCAACATTTGCAGCGGGTCAAACACCATTTGGCTTTTATGATAATCAACAAGATTTTAAAACTGATGCTAATAAAGTATCAGATTTTTGTGCTCGTAGATTAGGTTATCCTTTAGCAGATGTAGAATTACAATCAGGTTCTTTCTTTACAGCTTTTGAAGAAGCAATTACAACATATGGAAATGAATTATATGCATATAAAGTAAGAGAAAATTATTTATCCTTACAGGGTTCAAATTCACTAGTAGAAGCTAATAATAAACTTATTAAACCTAATATGGCAGGTATTGTTAGGATATCTGAACAATATGGTGAAGAAGCAGGAGTAGGAGGTAGTATAACATGGTATTCTGGATCTTTATCTTTAGAACATGGAAAACAAGATTATGATTTAGATGCTTGGGCCAAGCAAAATGCAAATTTAGAAGAAGGAGACAGAATTGAAATAAAAAGAATATTTTATGAAATAACTCCTGCAATATCAAGATATTTCGATCCATATGCTGGTACAGGTACAGGTATGATGAATTTATTAGATTCATTTGGTTGGGGTAACTATTCACCTGCAATTAATTTCTTATTAATGCCTATAAATTATGATTTACAAACTATACAGGCAATAGAATTTAATGACCAAATAAGAAAATCACAATATACATTTGAACTTATTAATAATAAATTAAGAATATTCCCCATTCCTAATTATGGGTCTATGAATAGCCAAGAACATAGATTATGGTTTCAATATATTAAAAAATCTGATAGACAAAACCCATATATAGATGGTACTAATAAAGTAACTAATGTAGCCGAAGTACCATTTGAGAACCCAAATTACAATCAAATAAATTCTATAGGTAGACAATGGATATTTGAATATACTTTAGCAATATCTAAAGAAATGTTAGGATATATTAGAGGAAAATATGGACAAATTCCAATACCTGATGCTACAGTTACATTAAATCAATCAGATTTAATATCAGCTGCTACATCAGAAAAAAATGCATTAATAGAAAGATTAAGAGGATATTTTGATGAAACTTCTAGAGATAAATTATTAGAAAGAAGAGCAAATGAAAATGATTTTTTACAAAAGGAATTAAATAAAGTTCCTTACACAATATATATAGCATAATATGGCATTATATGGTAGTCAACGTGATGTAAGTCTTTTAAGACATATAAATAGAGAATTAATAGGTGATATTATTTCTCAAGAATGTGCCTATTATAAATTTAAACTAGATGAAACTAAAGTAAATCTTTATGGTGAATCTGCTGGGGCTAAATATTATTACCCCCCTGTATTATTAAGTTGTTTAATTGATCACCAACCACAATCTTACCCGGATGATGAGTTTGGTGTACGTTATTATAGGAATGTTGATTTTAAATTTTTACGTGATGATTTACTACAAAGAAATTTGGATTTTAACGAAGATTATGATCAAGGGGATTATTTTGGAGCAGATTTAGAACCTGAAGTAGGTGATATAATAATGTATTATGGAGGTTATTATGAAGTAGATGATGTAATAGGTAATCAATATTTTGTAGGCAAAGACCCTAGATACACTTATGGTGGAGATAATAACCCTATAAATCCAGGATTAGAAAACTTTGGTAGTGATTTATCTATAATATGTAAGGCACATTACACCCCAGCAGATAAAGTACAAATTGAAAAAGCAAGAATAAATGGCTAGACAATATAGAAAACCTACACCTAAAACACAAAAAGAAATTTCTTCTGATTTGTATACACCAACATCAGCACAGTATGGTAATCCTAATAGTGCTGATGAAAAAAATCAATATTCCCCTGTTAATCAAGCAAATTTACCTTTTAATAGGTCTGAACAAATGTCATTTAAAAATGACACTACTAAACCATTTACAGTAGGATTACAAGATATAGATGAGTCTATAATGTATTATTTTAATAATGTTATTAGGCCTACAGTAATACAAAATAATGAAAGAATAGCTGTCCCTATTATATATGGTTCCCCTGAAAGATGGAAATCAATGCAAAAGGATACATATTTAAGAGATAAAAAAGGTGCTATTATGATGCCAATAATAGTATTTAAGAGAGACAATATGCAAAAAAATAGGACATTAGCTAATAAATTAGATGCTAATATGCCTAATTTATATACATCATGGCAAAAGTCTTATAATGAAAAAAACTTTTATAGCAATTTTAATTTATTAAATAATAGAATTCCAACTAAACAATTTATAGCAAATGTAGTACCAGATTATGTTACATTAACTTACAATTGTATCATACAAACATATTATGTAGAACAGTTAAATAAAATAATTGAAGCTATAAATTATGCCTCAGATTCATATTGGGGAGACCCAGAAAGATTCAAATTTAAAGCTTTAATAGATAGCTTTGCTACTGTAACTCAATTACAACAAAGCCAAGAAAGACTAGTAAAAGGTACCTTTTCATTAAAAATGCACGGTTACATTATACCAGAAATTATCCAAAAAGATCTTAACTCAGTTAAGAAATATAATAGTAAATCTAAAATAATATTTCAAATGGAAACAGATTCAGTACCTGAAAGATATGAAGCAAACCCCACAATAACTCCTGATGGTAGAACACGAGATAATGTAGATGGAGAGAGTACACCTATTAATGTAAAAGATCCATATATTTAATTTTTATTAGTGTATTTATAACCAACAAAAAGGGGAAAATTCAATGGCTAATCAAGTAAGATTTGTAGATAATGTAGGAGTTAGTGCATTTGGTTCAACGGCCGGTAATGATGCTTTAATTAATGCTGTTGCTAATGAAAATATCATAACTTTTACTAAAGGGGATAATTCACAATTTAGTATAACAGTAGACACAGGTTCAGGGGGAGGATTTTTTAATACTAGTTCTTTAATGATTACTGCTTCTGTAGCAGGAAGTGATCTAACTTTTACAAAAGGTGACGGTTCTACTTTTACAGTTGCTTTACCTTCAGGAGGAGGTGGTGGAAATGGTATATTTACACAAATAGGATCTACAGATCAATTCCAAGCAACATCATCTTTAAAAATTTCAGGAAGTACTTTATTTGAAACTCCATTAGCCCATTCAACTAACTTAACAGCATCTGATGGAGCAGCTAAATATACTTTAGTAGTTAGTGAATCAGTATGGCATCATAATGCCAATGTAGGAGTACCTACCACTAATGCTTGGCAATCAAATTTAGAAGGTACTTTCTTTAATAGATTTGACCACAATACTGACATATCAGAAATGTTAAGATACATGATAGGAGTATTAAGTGGATCTTCTATTGGACCAGATTTTGCAGATACTGAACCTAATACTAATACTTGGGGTAGTGTATCTACTTCATATAATGGGATAGGTGCAATAAGTAAAAATAGCTTGTTTCATGGAGTATTAGGTGGTACAAATTATGAAAGTGGAAGATTATCTATAGATTGGACTAGTTCAGCATTTATAAATTTTACAAAAACATCTTCATATAGAGAAGCACAACAGTATTATATTTCTAAAGGATTTGTACAAGCTAGTGATAGAGGAATTTATGGAAATGATACAGGTACTAACCCATTCCATGGTAGTTATGGAAGTATCCCAAATACTATTTTAAATAATACTAATTTTGGAATTTATGCAGTTTCTTCGACTGCTAATAAAACTGGCAATAGTGCTGTATTTAGTAATACTAATTTTTTTGGGATGGGGGCCCTTAATTCGGGTAATGCATTTCCTTATACCGTTAGAATAATAGCTTCACAATCTTATAGTGATAATGCTTCTAACACAAACCCAAATCAATCTTTAAATACATACCACACAGCTTCTTTTATAGATTACACTATTTCAAATTTTGGATCAACTGCTCAGGGATTATCTTTAGGTAAAATTAACCCCCCTAGTTCAGAATTACCAGCTGCTTTTCAAGATGGAAGGTTTGTTAGTACACCAGGACCAATAACAGGAAGATTTTATACTGGAGGAGCTACAGATAAAACTACTATATCATCAAGTGGGTATTATAAAATGCATGGGGTAGTATCTGGACTAAAAACAGGGTCAATGAGTGTTTTTCAATTTAAAACAAATTCTGATGCAGCTTCTATTTTTTATACACCTAACCCCTATCAATCAAGTTTTACATCTGAAGGAGCTTTAGAAGATATTACAAATTCTCAACCTAGTGCAGTTGTATCTAATGTTAATTTAATAAGAACCGCATTTACAGCAACTTCAAGGTCATTAAGTGGTGCTCCTTATTTAAAAACTTTAAATTACCAATATAATTTTTCTTCAGAAGTATCTAAAAGTTTTGATCCTGTTTATGGAGCTAATCGTAATGGTTCAAATTCTCCTTTAGTTCACTCAAAATCAGATAATTGGGCTAGTTTAGGACCTACTCCTACTTTTACCCCAACTACAATTTCTGTAACCAATTCAGGAGTTCAAACAACAGGAGGTACAGGTGGGGTATTATCAGCAGATAAAAGTACTCAAAGAAGTAATGGAAATATTCCCCATATTAATGATATTTCATTTTTATCATCTTCATATAGTTTTACTTTAAATACTACTTATAATGCTTTAAGTTCAAACCCAACATTAACTTTTACTTCCACAGGGAAAAATTTTAGAGGAACTAATGTAGCATCTAATTCGACACCTCAAAATTTTTATGATGCTACTTTATTTGGTCAAAATTCAGACAGTGGAAGTTTACAAATTTATACTCAAAATCAGGGATATGATAGTAGCACTTTAACAGGATTTAATGAATACTTTACAGGTGAAAATTTTAGAATAAAAATTACAGATGCCTTATTAAATTCTACATATGCTGCTGGAGATAAATTCATAACTAACAGTTTCCAAACAAATGATGAAGGAGATAATGTTATAGGAGTAAATGATTTACAAGTAATTCCTGGAGCATCACAAGGTAAATTAGTTAAACCTGGTGATCCATCTAACGGATATTGGCTTCCAGCATTAAATTCAGCAGGTTATTCATACTATGCTAGAGTATTTGATATGGATAGTGGAGGATCATTTGGTCAACAAGATAATTTAAAAATAGATGTAGGTAATTCTGGAATAGTGCATTGGGGAGATTTAAGTGGTACTAATACAATTGCAGTAGCAGTTATAATGCAATCTTCTACAGCTGCTAGTTTAGGAGGGGGCAATAAAGCTAGATTTACAGATATTAAAAATTCAACCTCAGAACCTTCTCCAGGGGTAATAACGGCGGGTACTACAGGTAAAAATCCATTTAGTGTAGATATTGATGTAAGAACTAATAGTGGTGATGGAAATGGAGTAGAAAATGGGATAGGAACTAATACTAGATTTATAATTCCTTTACTTAGTCCTAGAGGTACTACTATAGATAGTGGAATTTCACAAATTATAGTATTAATAAGATATAAAGGAAATCCTACACCTATAACTCGTATAAATGCTTTTACAAACTAATTAAATAAACAAAAATAATTAATATATTTATAATAAATTAAAAATTACACAAGATGGCTTTTAGTAAACAAGATAAATCAAATAGATTATTACAGAGTAAACGATATACAGTAGCAGGAACAGATGCTGCAGAAGCATACACAAGAGTATTAGATCTCAATGCTTCAGAAATTTATATTCAAGAAGCAGCTATTACTGCAAGTGGTTTACCTTATTCAGGTAGTGCAGATAATCAACTTACTTATAATTCAGGGAGTAGTAGTTTACCTATTGCTAAATTTTACTACAGATTTTTAATGACTCCCTCAGCCACTAAAGTTCAAAGTAATACTAAATACAACGCATTCTTTTTTATCTCAGGTAGTGGATATACTCCAGCCTTTGATCAAACAGCAAACCCTCAAGTTATTCAAACTCATCAACAAACTAATTTCATATCTAACAAATATGCTGAGCCAAGTTTAGCTACTAATAAAACTGAAGATGGTATAAATGAAGGAGGAACTGGATATAATGTAGTAGTATCTACTAATACTTCAGATGATCCTGATAATGCTACCCCAGTAGATGCAGCTAATTATCAATTTGATTATAAAACTGGAGTTTTACAATTTACAACTGATGGTGTTGCCCCTACAACTAACACTCGTGTATATATTACAGTTTATCAATATTTAGGCCAAACCTTAGATAGTTTTGTAGCAGCCTTATCTGGCAGTAGTGGTGGTAGTAGTGGCGACGGATTTCCATTTGCAGGAGATGCTGTTATAACAGGTTCATTATTAGTATCAGGATCAAATGTTGATTTTTCAAATGCTACTTCAGTATCTATATCTACTCTTACAGCTCAATCTGCATCTATAGATCATTTAACCGTAAATACTATAATATCTGGTTCTACAATAGTAACCTCAGGTTCTAATACCTTTGGGGATGGAATGGAAGATACCCAAACGTTAATAGGTACTACAAGAATTACAGGCAGTGCTCAAGTAACAGGATCATTATCAGTATCCGGGTCTTTATCAATTCAGGGTATAGCAGATGTTTCAGCTTCTATTGCTGCTGCTGGAAATAGTAGTAGTGGGGTGACTAGTGGCATTTTTACAAAAATAGGATCTTCAGGAGTATTTGAAACAACAGGATCATTAGCTATATCAGCAAGTACAGCTGCTTTACAAGTCTCTCCAGTAACAGAATCCAAACAACAATCTAATGCAGGAACAGGTGGGGGAGTTTCAAAATATGGTTTAGTAGTAAGCCAATCAGTATGGCATTATTCAGATAATGTAGGTGTGCCTACTACAAATAAATGGAAATCAGGATTACAAGGTTCTTTCTTTAATAGATTTGATCAAAATACAGATACGGCTGAAGTATTAAGATATATGGCTGGCTTATTAAGTTCCTCACTACCAGGGGCAGCGGATGCTTCTAGAAACTTAAGAGGATTTAATGGTATAGTAGCATCAAATTCCGGTGGTTCTTCATTAAGTATTCCAAGTGGTAGAGTTCCTAGAAGTGCTACAAATAATACAATTGTATATTCTGTAACAAATGGATTTACAGCAGATGGAGGTACTTTATTTGGTCAAAATTCAGCTACTACTCAAGGTGGTGAAAATTACATTCAAGTTTATAGATCTAATACATCAGGTACTGCAGGAACTACTTCTAATTCTGGAGATGCTCAATTATTTAATTTAGGAGATGTAAATACTCAAGTAACAGTTTCTGGAAGTTTAAATTTTGTATATCATAGTGGTTCAGCCAAAAAATCAGATATAATTTCATCTTCAGAAGATTCTGTAAGTGCAACAGGAGCGGGAGTAACAAATGGTATTACAATAGGAGATTTACCAGTTCCAAACCCTCAAGTCCCAGTAACATTCCAAGATGGTAAATTTGTAGGTTTATTCTCATCCCCACTTAAATTTTTAGGTACTGGATTAGCTAATAGATTTACTAACCCAACAGCCTCAATGGGATTATATGAAATTACAGCTTCTGTAAAAATTAGAACAACTGAAGATAGTAGTACTAGTTTTGGTGCAGATAGAAAAAGTGAAACATTATTATTCTTTGCGGACAGTGCTGAAATAGCAGGTACTATTGCTAATAATACAATTACGGTTTCTGGACAAGCTTCAGCTTCTATAGGAACCCCAACATCACGTTCCTTATCAGGAGCACCTTATATATTAACTAATAATTATAGATTATTTACTTCTGCCTCAGGAGTATTTAATCCAATGTTTTTTAATAATGCTACTATAGCTGAAATAACAGCTAACGAAAGTGATGAAGGTGTAGGTACACCTGCAAATGCTGGAGGTTTAAGTAAAGATCTAGGCATGAATAATGGAACATTAAATGGTAATACGGGAGATGTAGTATTTGATTCTACTTTTACAACTGCAAGAGCTAATGGAGACATACCTTTTGAAACAGATATTGTAGCTCTTTCTGCTAGTATAGCTTTTAATGCTATAAATTCTTCAAATACGGGAAGAACAAATTTAAGCGGAGGAACAATTTCCCCTGCAACATTTACAGGTACTAGTGCCTATTTTAGAAGAAATGGTACTTCTCAAACTTCAGCAGCAGTATTTAATTTCCATGATGCTGGGTCACATAGCCAATTATTAGCTTCTGGATCAATGGCATATTATGGTAGAGCACAAGGATATGATCCAAATTCAACAAATAGTGCTACTAGCATAACAGAAAATCTAACAGGTGAAAGATGGAGAAAGAAAATAAATGATACATTATTATTAGCTACCCAAGCAGGAGCAGATGATTTTTCAACATATACCAATTTTACTTTAGGAAATTTAGATGATAAAGATTTACAAATAGTTCCTTTAAGAAGTTCTAATAATGGAGAATTAATTAAACCTGGAGGAGGTAAAAAATATTGGATACCTACTATAGGATCGGAAGATTATAAATATTATGCTAGAGTATTCAATACTAATGCTGGGGCTCAAATGGATAACTTGCATGTAGATATAGGACTTACTAGTGCACAAATGGTATCTTGGACAGATCTTAGTGGAACTAATACTGTAGCAGCAGCTGTATTATTTGAATCTACTAATACTACAGCTTTAAGTGCTAGAGGCGATGTAGCTGCGGGTAATACAATGTTATTTGATGCTTATCCTGTTTCAGTAGGAGGGCAATCAGCTCTTGGTAATACAGCCCCAACAACAGGAACAAACCCATTTGGACAAACTTTAAATATAAAAACAAATAACCAAACTGGAAATGCATTTGAAAGTGGTGGTGTGTTTGGAGGTAGTACAAAGATTAAATTCCCATTAATTTCAACACAAGGACCATTAATTACAGATGCTGGAAATAGTGGAAATGGGTTTAAACAAGTAGTTGTAATAGTTAGATATAAAGGAGACCCAAGTACTACGGTAAAATCTATAAAAGTGAATATATCGTAAATTATTTTAAAGAAACAATGGAATGGCTGTTTTCAACAAAGAAACAAAATCAAATAGATTACTACAGAGTAAAAGGTATACAATTGCTGAAACAACTCCAGCAGAAGCATACACTCGAGTAATAGATCTTAATGCTTCAGAAATTTATATTCAGGAAGCAGCCATCACATCAAGCAGTTTACCATATTCTGGAAGTAGTCAAAATAATTTAACTTTAAATTCAGGAAGTAGTAATCAGACTATTTCTAAATTTTATTTTAGATTTCCACTTACTCCTTCTGCTACTAAAGTTGATAGTAATACTAGATATAATACTTACTTTTTTATATCAGGTAGTGGATATACCCCTGGAATATCTACAAATGCAAACCCACAAGTAGTACAACCCTTCCAACAAACTAACTTTATATCAAATAAATATGCTGATCCTAGTTTAGCAACGGCTACTACTGAAGATGGTATAAATGAAGGTGGAACTGGATATAATGTAGTAGTATCTACTCATGGATCCGATGCCCCTAACAGTGCAACTAAAGTAGATGGAGATAAATATGAATTTGATTATAAAACTGGTGTTTTACAATTTACATCAAATACTTTATCTGATCTTCCAACTATATCAACTCATGTATACATTACAGTCTACCAATATTTAGGTCAAACCTTAGATAGTTTTGTATCAGCATTATCTGGTAGTAGTGGAGGTGATGGTACACCAGGTGGTGCTACTACTCAAGTTCAATTTAATGATGGGGGTACATTTGCAGGTAGTGAAAGATTAACGTTTAACAAAACAACTGGACTAACACAATTAAGTGGTAGTTTTGAAATTACAGGTTCAGTTGATAATATATTTTTAATAAAAAGTGGAAGTATAGATTTACTTAGAATGAGTTCTTCAGGAGCTTTAGTATTTGGGGATTTAGATCATACACCTCCACCAGTAGCCGGAGGAATGTATTACTCTTCTGGAGAATTTTATGTAGGAACAGAGTAGGCTACATATGTATAATAAATAAGAATTATACTGGTTGTACCAGTAAAACGGAGTACAACACTTTAATAAACAAAAAATAAAATAATAAAAATTTAAATTTAAAATTATGGCAAGTTGGAAAAAAGTAATTGTCTCCGGTTCATCAGCCGCATTAACTCAGTTAACGGTAGACACTGATATTACCGCTTCAGGTATTATATCATCATCAGGGCAGATCGTAGCAAATGATATAAACCTTTCAGGAGATATATCTGTAACACAAATTACAGCCTCAATCATTAGTGCAAGTACTAGTTTAGAGGTGGGCACAATTGTAAATGATAGTACAGTAGCAGACAGTAGATTAACAGGTTCATTCACGGGATCATTTGTAGGTACATTTACCAATCCTGATGGATCTGCTTTAGAAGCAGAATGGGATGGAACAAGAGATGGTAACTCAGAAATTACAGGATCAGGAACAGGACCAACATTAGTATTGTCTGGTTCTACAGGTACTGATTTAGATGTAAAAAATGATGCTATTATTGGGGGAGATTTAGATATTACTGGAGATATATCTGTAACACAAATTACAGCCTCAATCATTAGTGCAAGTACTAGTTTAGAGGTGGGCACAATTGTAAATGATAGTACAATAGATGCAACCCAATTAACAGGTTCATTTACTGGTTCATTTAAAGGTGAATATCTTAACTCTGATGGATCTGCTTTAGAAGCAGAATGGGATGGAACAAGAGATGGCAACTCAGAAATTACAGGATCAGGAACAGGACCTTCATTAGTATTATCTGGTTCTACAGGTACTGATTTAGATGTAAAAAATGATGCTATTATTGGGGGAGATTTAGCAGTAAGTGGAAATATAACAGGTTCAATCATTAGTGCAAGTAATAGTCTAATTACAAGCACAATTGTAAATGATAGTACAGTAGCAGACAGTAGATTAACAGGTTCATTTACTGGTTCATTTGTAGGTACATTTACCAATCCTGATGGATCTGCTTTAGAAGCAGAATGGGATGGAACAAGAGATGGTAACTCAGAAATTACAGGATCAGGAGCAGGACCAACATTAGTATTGTCTGGTTCTACAGATATAGATTTAAGAGTATTAAATAATGCCGTTATTAGTGGATCTTTACATGCTACTACTTTTGAACCAACAGGATCTGGAGATCTTACAGTGTTTAGTACTGTTGGTAATAGTGATTTAACAATAGGTGCTTCAGATACTACAGTAAAAGTAGTAAGTGATTTAATAGAATTAGGAAATGGTGCAGGTGATTTAGTAGATATTAAAGGTGATTTTAGAGTAGCAGGAACAGCTTCATTCACACACGCTACAAACTTAGATGTAGCAGATAAATATATTTTATTAAATTCAGGATCAAGTGGTGCTAATTCAGATTCAGGTGGTATTGTAATACAAGGACCTAATCAAGATATAGGTGATTTATTTGGATATGTTTCAGGTTCATCTGTAGAAGTAACTGGAATAAATAGAAGATGGGGTATTGCAAGCAACTTTAATGCAGATACAGCAGGCGATTTTGTAGCAGACGCATTCATGTCAACAGTAATGCTATCAGGAGTTGAAGGTGGTACTAATCCAGATTTAGCAAATGATTTATATAAAAAACCAGGTAATATATTCATAGATCAATCAAGTGGAATTCCATATATCTATGTGTAATATTAAAATAAAATAATCAATATATAAGGGCTGTCTTTAATTAGTCAGCCCTTTTTTTAAACATAAAGTTATGGCATTAATAGATAAAATTAAAAAACAAAATGAAGTAACGAAAGCAAATAATCCTTCACTTTTTTCTAAAGATAGTTTGGATCAAAAAGAAATTACTATTATATTGGAACTTATAAAAAGCACTAGTTTTAGAGGAGATAATATAGAAACTATATATAATTTAATATTAAAACTTCAAAACCAATATACTAAATTAGGAAAATAATGTTTACTAGAGAAGAATTACAAGTTTTAAGAAATTCATTAGATATAATAGAAATAAAAGGAAATAATGCTAAGTTTATAGCATCTTTACAAATTAAAATAGAAACAGAATTTAATAGAATCCAAAAAGAATTTGAAGCAGGTCCTCCTGAACTCCAGGATAAAAAAGAAAATAAAAAACCTATTAAAAAATAATAATAGGTCATTATCTTTTTAATATTTATATTGGAATTGTTGGCCCCAAAGGGAAGTGGGCTCATATAGAGTAACCAACCACAATAAAAAGTAATATGCCAAGTTGGAAAAAAGTCATTGTATCTGGTAGTAATGCTGTATTAAATCACATAACCTCATCAGGTAATGTATCAGGTAGTGCAATATCCACTGCCTCTTTTGGTACATATTTAGGAGATGGTTCACAATTAGATGGAGTAAGTGCTTTCCCATTTACAGGAGATGCTCAAATCTCGGGTTCATTAATAGTATCCCAATCCTACACAGCAGGAGACACAGATTCAACAGCATTAAGATTAATAGGATCAGGTTCAGTAAGCCAATCAGGAATATTTGAAGTAGAAGGATCAGCAGGCCCTCTATTTTCAGTACAGGATGGATTAGATGGTGTTTTAATGGAAGTAAACAATATTTCAGGTTTACCATTATTTCAAGTATCATCTTCAAATGAAGTATTCATAAATAGAGGTAATTTAACATCTGGTGTTACTACAGCTACTGCTTCATTTGCAAGTTTCTCAGGTTCATTCCAAGGTGATGGTACTAATTTAAATTTAGCTAATAACACTACTATACCATCATCAGATCCATTCCCATTCACAGGAGATGCTCAAATAACAGGATCATTAACAATATCAGGATCATCATCTCCATTAATTTCTCTTCCAAATGCCCCTACAGATGCTATCATAATATCAGGTAGTAATGATCGTACAAGATTACATATATATGAATCTGTAGAAAGTAACAGCCCTTTATATACAGAAGGTGCAGGTATAAAATTAGTAGGAGGAGAAGGGTCCGGTCATCAATCAACATTAGAAATATCATCAGTTGGTTCTGCAAATGGTGGAGGTAACAATGAACAATCATTTATTCGTTCAAACCAACAATTAGTTATACGAGGTAATGATAATGATGCAGGTGATAATATTAGATTTTTAGGTTCACATGATAGTTATGGGTTAAAATTTGATGCAGGATCTTCTGGAGTTACATTAACATATTTTACTAACGGAGGAGCAACAGTATCAGAGCTTAATATGGGTAATGGTACCTATATACAAGCGGATGCAAATGGTTCTTACTATAAAATAGGAAGAAGTTCAACAGATTGGTTAAATTTATCATCAACCAAAGCTACATTCGTAGCTGATGTTTCTTCTTCAAGTGCAACCTCAACAGCATCCTTTGGAACATATTTAGGTGATGGTTCACAATTAACAGGAGTATCTGCTTTCCCATTTACAGGAGATGCTCAAATAACAGGTTCATTAACAATATCAGGATCATTTAATGCAACTACTACGGGTTCATCTAATACTACTATAGGATCTGGCTCAGGTGAAGATCTAACAACAGGTGTTCAAAATATTTTAGTAGGAGCACTTGCAGGAAAAGATAATACTGTTGGTGATGGAAATGTTTTTATAGGTTATGAAGCTGGGGAAACTAATACTCTTGGGGATTATAATGTTGCAATGGGTTATCAAGCTGGTAAGAACCTTGGAACAGGTACAGCTAATGATAATAATGTTGCTATTGGGTATAAGGCTGGTATGGGTAGTGGTTATACTGATGCTAACTATAATGTTTTTATAGGTCACCAAGCAGGAATTGATACAACTAGTGGGGATCATAATATAGGATTAGGTTTTAATTCCCTATTTGAATTAAAAGGTGGATCAAATAATATAGCCTTAGGTTACCAAACTGGAGTAAATATCTCTTCAGGTACTAAGAATGTTATGATTGGTTATGAAGCTGGATTTAAGGTTACAACTGGAGCAAATAATATATTCCTTGGAGAAGGATCTAATGGTACTAAATTAGGTGGAGAAACTGGAACATCTAATCAACTCCGAATTGGGATTGATGACGTAGTCACAATTTCTGCTTCATTATCAACGGGAGATGTTATATTCTACAACACAGCATCAGCACCAAATTTCTCAGGTTCATTCCAAGGTGATGGTTCACAATTAACAAATTTGAATACTACTACCCCAACATTACAACAAGTAACAACTCAAGGTTCTTCTACTACAATACCAATTACTGCATCTATTTTATCAGCTACGGCATCTAATGCGTATGGTACTACTGCGGATTCTCTTACAGTAAAAGGAGGAGATGGGATTCATGCTGGTGGAACTAATGGAGGTAATTTAAATCTACAGGGTGGTGATTCTTTATTAGGTGCTTCAGGTACCCGTAAGGGAGGAAATGTAGTTATAAGAGGGGGAGAAGGAGTTACATCTTCGGGATCTATTTCTATAACAGGAGACACTTCAATAACAGGATCCTTTACAATAGAAAAATCAGGCTCAACAGTATTCGAAGTAATAGGATCAGAAGGTACATTATTTTCTATAGACGATGATTTAGATGGAGTTATATTCACAGCAAACGATAGAACAGGTCTTCCAGTACTAGAAGCATCAGCTTCAGGAGAAGTTTACATAGGAAAAGCACCACAATCTTTATACACTACTGCGGTAATCAGTTCTACAACTGCAGCTACAACGCAATCCATATTTGGATTAAGTACTAGCTCTTATGGCGGTGCATTCTTTGATTACACGGTACAATCCGGTTCAGATGCACGTGCAGGAAGCATAGTCTCAGTATGGAGTGGTTCAAGTATTAATTTTACAGAAACAACCACATTAGATATAGGAGACACAACAGATTTTAATGTAATAGTACACATTTCACAAAGTCAAGCTCAAATAGCATCACATGCTTCAAGAGCAGGATATAATATAAAGACTATAATAAGGTCAATATAAAGTTATGGGAATTAGAAGAGGTTCCATATCAACCCCAATAATAGCGGATGGGCTAGTATTCAACATGGATCCAGCTAATAGAGCAAGTGTTATACCTAGCACAGATACTATTACAGGATTTAATACTATAGACACAAATATTTCAGGAGCATTTTCATCTACAGGAATATGGGATTCTAGTACAACTACCCCAACTTTAGCAATAGATG
>VMHT01183211.1_pt1 | contig 15908 bp, 30 predicted proteins | sample 4693611 | NCBI WGS metagenome assembly VMHT01 (sample SAMN12280063, study PRJNA550983) | marine metagenome | isolation source: seawater sampled from same location over 5 years 0.02-0.2 micron viral filtrate | place: USA: collected off the coast of southern California halfway between the port... ... | reverse complement strand
TAAAGCTAACTTGCAGTTGGCAGTATAAAAACGCAACTGCAAGTTGCATAACAAGAAAGGACAGAAAATGGCGTTAAAATATTGCCAAAGTCATAAGTGCCATACTTACGACACAAAGGACAGGAAACGAGGCTCGAAAGATAATCGAGTTAATCAAACTAGAAGAAGATCAACTCTCTATTATGGAAAGGGAAATTTTTGCTCAATGAATTGTTATAACGATTGGGCAGAAGATTTTATTGATAGAGCAGTAGATCAAATTAGTGGCAGACTACACGAACCAATGACATTAACAGAAGAAAATGCGTGGCGACGAGTTTGGAACCCAAATAGATATGATCGAGATTATAATAGGGTTGAAAGTCAACCTGATTATATTGAAAGGAATATGATTACCAATGAGGTAAGACCATTACAGAATACATAGTTTCATCTGTCCTTGATGATTTCCTAGTTTAGATTAATTCTAAACTAGGAAAAATTTTTTTGTTTTTTTTTTTTGGGTGGGCCCCCGCCCTAAGGCTACAAGCGATGGGTGGGCCCGCCCTATTAGGGTGGGCCCCCGCCCCATGGTTTCAAGCTGTGGATAAACTAAATTATTTTTAAACTAGCTATTGTAATTATAGGATTATCCTATATATCTATATCTGGATCCTGGCAGGTGATAACCTGTTAAGCCTGTCGCTCGAGCTATTAAAACAAAGCACGCCGGCTTCAACCCAGGGTCCAGATAACAGCTGGCGCGTCATTAGCTTAATCAGGGCCGACGGGACCTGGACGCGTGCACCGCCAGCATAACCAGAAAGAGGATAAATGAAACTACCGTTTAAAATAATGATGACAGACCCAAAGTCTAAGCACGCGCTGGAGACTGTAACTAATCCCTACAGCGGCCAGAGCTGCCAGCTGCCCCGGTACGCCGTGGCGGTCTATGATGTGATCAAGGGGGCTGAAGTAACAGGTGACGCGCAGCTAATGCGCAAGGGCCTGGACTGGTTCCAAAAACATTTTACCGATCAATATTATGTGTTGCTGGATTAACAGCAACGCACCCAGGGTGGGCCCGCCCCTGAAGCGTCAAGCTACAAGCGGGCCAGTTGACAAGCTCACAAGCTTAGAGTATAAGATTTTATAGGAGAAATTATGAATATAAAAGAAGCTAAAAAAATAATAGTATCATTATCGAAGCCGGACAAAATGCCGGGCTTTGCTTATGGTATACCAGCAGCGGAATGCAAGACGGGCGCGAAGCTCAGGCTCATTCCTAACAGCGTTTGCGCTGGCTGCTATGCGTTAAAAAATAACTATGTAAGATTTCCGGCAATTGTCCAGGCGCAATACAAAAGACTAGAATCAATTCAGGACCCGCGCTGGGTGGAGGCCATGGCCGTGGTGATTAACTCACAAGCTGTCAGCAAGCACAAAGTTTTTAGATGGCACGACTCAGGAGACGTTCAGGACCTGGACCACCTAAACAAAATTTTTGAGGTTTGCAGGTTAACGCCTGAGATGCAGCACTGGATGCCGACCCGGGAAGCATGGATCCGGGACCATCTGGAAGACTGTCCAAAGAATTTAATTATTAGATTATCAATGACTATGATCGATCAAGCAGCAGCTGGAAGCTGGCCGCACACATCGACGGTAGTTACCAGCGACGCAACCTGCCCGGCACCTGGTCAGGGCGGCAAGTGTTTAGATTGTCGAGCCTGCTGGTCCGATGGTGTAAGCAACATTGCATATGGTAAACATTAACATGACTCATCGATGGTATCACCCGAAATATTACGCAGAACTCAGGAAGCAGGGACGCAAGGTGGCAAGCTCTCAAGCTCCAGAACACAAGCCTTCAAGCCTTCCCTCAAAGGCTCAAGCTTCAAGCCTGAGTCCACAAGCTCCAGGATCCGAGCACCAGGGTACAAGCGTACAAGCTGGGGATCCGGGGAACAAGCAACAAGGATAAATGTATTTAAATTATGTTTCATGTGAAAGGCTATTTGGTGGGGTGAAAAGCGTATTTTGTTAACCGATGTTAACTTCAATTCTACTGTAAAAAAGGACCCACTAGGAGCATAACCCAATAGATCAGGGGTACCAAATAAAGCGCGGTTTTCCAACCTAGTCCATATAATTTTACTTTTAATTCCTTTAAGATCACGCCACAAATCCTTCTCTAATTTTATCAAGTTAACTTCAGCAGTTAATTAGAGTTTGCCTATGATCTTTGGCATCTTCCAAGTACCACCTCTTTTAAGTCCTTTTAGATTTAAAATGTGGGTGTCTCTATCACCAATCATTCGAGTTTCCAACAACTGAATTTCAATTAGGTCTAATTTTTCTCCGTTAGGTAATTCAAATTGAACTCTTGCATCTTGTGCGGCTGGTGACACTAGGAATTTGTCTAGATATTGTCTTAATTCTTTTGCTTTCATATATTGTGTTTATATAAGATATTATGTATAAAGCAAGCATGAGTCAAGAAATTGTCAAAAAGAAGGCAGCTTACCCTACAGAGCTTACAGAAATGCAGAGAAGATTCTGTGAGTATTTAATCATGAATGAGGGTAGAACTACCAGAACTGAAGCGGCTATCCATGCTGGATATAGCTCTAAATCTGCAGCACAAGAAGCAGCAGGGCTGATTCAGAATCCTAAGATTCAAAAATATTTACAGCATAGATCTAACGAAGTTAATAGAGCTTTTACTGTTACTAAAAACAACTATGTTAGAAGACAACAAGTGCTATCACAGAAGCTAGTTGATGATGGTAAGATAAAAGATGCAGCACCATTTGAACAATTAATAGGTAAAGCTACCGGTCAATTCGTAGAAACACACCTACACGGAAACTTAAATGAAATGGCTAAACAGGAAAAACTTGACGAAATAAAAAGGTTGAAGACTTTACAACAAGAACGCCTTAAGATATCGTCAGACTAATAATTTAGTCAACTTAACCACACACCCTTTCGGGAAAACATTCCTATCAGAAAATGAAATATCTTTATCTTCATATGAAGCGAACGTCCAAATACATTTGGACGTCTTTTTGTATATGTATGCGTGTGTTATCATTTTGCTGCATTCGAATTTATCAAATTCTTCGGCTGATGCATGCCCCGCATCCCCAGTTATATCGATCCACTCTATACGATAAAAATAATAAGTCTTCGGACCAATCTTAACGTGTCTGTATTTTGATTTCTTCTTTTTAGGCATAGTCTAGGTATATACTTCTATCAATGATTTTTAAATTTAAAAATGCAAATCATATGTGCGCGTCCCTTATTTTGTTGGTATTGCTAGCTTTTTTGATCATTTTAGTAAAATTGTATCTTTTGTAACCAATTGTATCCTGCTCCAGGATACAAATTTGAGCGAATAAGTGTTGGTATACAACACTTCTAACTTTTGTACCAATTGTAACCACTTTTTAAAAATATTTTTTTTATTTTTTGTTTTTGTTTTGAAAAGGGTATACAAAGGGTACAAATGAAATTAGTCAATGATTTACTATACTTTTTGATCATTTTTTGTATCTTGACCCTCTGGATCTCGGGTACAATTTTGGTGATATTGATCACATTTGCGCAAGAATGCATGTTGATAGCGTACGAATTCACGTCCAGACACCTCAAACTTCTGAAACATAAAATCTTTGGTGCACATTAGAATTACTCCAGATTGTATTTTGGTATTATAAACATAATTGTGGGCCATGCAATATGCCCCCAGCTGCTCAAAGTAGTCCTCAATCCACTCACGTCTCTTAGGTTTATTTGATTGCTTAAAGTCTATGATAGCCGGCTGGCCATCAAAGATCCCTACAACATCGGTAGCTCCTGCATACAACCCAGGATAGTATAACGTCACCTCTTGGCCCCATACCTCTTCCAGGTCCTTGAGCCCCGATTCTATAATCTTGGTAGCCATAGTCTCTGCCTGCACGCCCAGCGGTGTAAGGTCCTTGAGCCCTGTGCCATCAATATGATGTTCGAGGTACTTGTGCATAGCTGTACCACGCTCTGCAGCTAGATCTCGCGCAATGTCAGCGGTCTTAGGTCCTAATCTCTGTCGCCATGCCTCAAGACTTGCTTTCTTCTCGTCCGACTGGCACGCGGAAAGAATCGTCGTCACACTCGGCAACTTCTCTTCACGAATGTTATAGTGTCGTTTACCACCAACCAATGTTCGCATTGATCGTGGGTAGTCATATAATTTATTAAATTTAAAACCCATTACGGTCCACAATCTTTTTTAATTCGTCTTGATCCATTTCTTCTAATAACTCCTTTATACTTTTACTTTCAAAATAATCTTCTTTCTTTTTATTTTTAATCACTTGTGACTTATACTTAGATGTTCTTAACTCTTTCGCTACAGGATTCTTTTTAAATATCCTGTCATAACCTTCTCTGTATTTATCATCTGACGGTCTTGATCTACCGTCCCAGGGTCTATCTTTTTTTGTAGCCATAACCATCCTTTCTATTTTTATATAACTTACTCCATGACCATGAATTAATGGCGCCAGAGTAATGATATATTTTTTCTAATAAATATTTAATCATCTTTCATCCATTTTTTATACCATTTTAAATTAACTACGTTATTATAGTGTCGTTTGTTAGGCACGTCATCTAATACTTCCTTCGTATCTAAATTAACAAATACCAATTCAACACCTAACTTATCTTGTTCTTTAGTCGGAGTACGATTAACTTTCCAACCGTTTTTTGTTCGTAAACTCAATGACTTAACGTCAACAAGCATAATATTTCCGTCTTTATCCATCACTGCCATGTCAACTGGACCATGTTGAGATATATTATTAAATACATAGAACCCCTTTTCAATAAAAAATTCTTGGGCAATGAGTTCAGCTCGATCACCCTTGACGTGCTTCGTATTCCTTGGCATTTATTTTTTTATTTCGTCGGCTTTTACAATCGTAGCTTCTGCATGTCTCTTAAGTTGATTTAACTGTACAGAGTCAGCAACATTACCAGATACCGATATTCTAGTTACATCAGAATAAAATGGTGCAACGTAATGCTTCATCCACGCAGGAAATATAAACATATCTCCTTCTTTAGGAAGAATAGATTGATAGGTAATGGCCTGTCTGTTTCCATCTCCATAAAGAAAAGATAAACTTCCGGGTCCACCCGATTTACCTTTATATTGTTCTTGTTCTTTTTTTATTTCCTCTGGTATCTTTAAAAAGATTACAAAGGATAGTTGATCCGAATGATCGTGAGGTGGATTGAACTCATGTTGTTTCATATAATTAACCCACAATGCAGTTAGCATATACTCTGGTTTACGTTCGTACGGATCTGATTTCCATTTCTGAAAAGCAACATCATAGATACCCAAACATTGCGCAATTTCAGGTAAATAATCTTCTTTCTTTTTGTATTCATACTCACCTTTAATTATTCCTGCAAGTTTAGTTGTGTAGTCTAGGTTTTCTTTCCTAGCCTCTTCTGCACCTGTTAATAATCTATTTCTAAAATTATCAGATATTTTTAATTGGCAGACACAAGGCCCCCAATTAAGAACACCATACGTTACCTTTTCTTCAGTCTGAGTTGGTATCTTTGTTTCAGTCATGGTTTCCTTTTATTATTTTATAATTGTCATACTCTTCTTGAACACGTTCAATATCTTTGTGTAAGCCTATCTTATCTGCTTCAAGAGTTAATATGGCCTTACCTGCTTTACGACATTGTCGTTGCAAGTATTCTTTTTGTTTCTTCAACGCTTCGTTTTCGTCTCTGTATTTTCTTACTTCTTCATACAAAGCAACTTTCTCAGCTTTCAGAGTTTCTATTTGATACCCTGGATCTTTTGTTTTTTCTGTCATTGTATTCTATGTATCCCGTCCTTATCGATAACAATTCCATCGACATCTTCTGGGTATACTTCTCCTTCCGAATCACATACACCACACTGAGCGGTGACTTCTTCTTTCGCCAACCTATAAGGTATTCGTACAAACCCATTTCCTTTGCATGTTGGACATATTACTTTACTTTTCTTTGACTTTTCCATTTAGTTTCCTCGCTTTCTCATTTACTAAAATACTAATAGTTTGTGATCTACTTAGAACTGTGTCTGGTTGTATTACTTTCCTTATCTTATCAATGAGATCATATGTTTTGTGACTCAGTGATACGTTTTTGTATTTAGTTATATCTGTCATGTGATATACTCCTTTCTTTGTTTAAACATAATATGGGATTTATCTCATACATTACAATAGGTGTCAATGAAATTTTTATTAGCCTTATCAATTTGTTCAAGTGTAATAGGTGATTGCATGCCTCCATTCAATTGGCATGAAACTTTTAGAACTCATTATGAATGTGTTCAATTTGGGTACTCTGAATCCAGTAAAAAATTAAAAGAAATGGGCATTGAAGAAGTTAATAAATATGGTGTTGTTGTAAGTTTTACTTGCACTATAATTCCTGGAGTAAATTCTTAATTCATATACGGTGTACAGATCTGTGTGCACTGTACTGTACACCGTCCGGCTTTGGTCGCTACCCTTGCAGGTCATAGCTAACGTAAGTGACTTAGCGCGAAGCATTTGTATTGACGCCTACTCACCGGTAATCAATTTTGTATACACCCAATAAAATTGCCACTGTCATCATTCATGACGTGAGCATTAATAGGGTAGTCGTGATACGTTGTAAGTTTTAATCTTACTATATCACATAATTCAAAGAGGTTTAATTCTTTCACCACTAATGACATATGTTCCATCATCTGCTTTGTTAATGGAATTAATTGATACATTCCATCGTTGAATATTATGAGGTCCATTTGCAAACTCCTTTATTAATTTATACCAAAGCTTTTTGTACTTAGGGTCTTTAGTTTTTTCCCACATATTTGCGGCTTCATCTATTTTATTTTGCATTGTCCTCTTTCATGTCCATTCCAACTCTTGTACCAAATGAGATTATTTTCTTGATCCCTGGTCCCTGTAGCTCGATACTTGCATAAGGTCTCCATGCTTTCTTCATCAAGTTTAATTCTAATACAAGATTAGACCACTGCTTCTGTGTTATGTCTTTACCTACTATCGTTATCCTTTTCATTTATAAGTTGTATCCTTTCTTTAAGCGTGTTTACGTAATCAAGTTGTTTATTAACCATATCAAAGTATGGACCTGGATGATTTATATCATGCTCGGTTTGGATCAACCGCTTTAATTTTTGATCCGCAACTTCTAACAAACTCTTGTTATATTCTATTAGTTCTTTCATACCCTTAATATAGGATATTATGTTAGGTCTGTCAACGCCCTTGTCGATTATATTTTTTATAGCTTCTTTTTTTATTTTTATTCATACTAGAAAACTTAGGTTTTTTCCTCTGAGTTATACTAGTTTTTTTAGGTATTCTTTCGTGGGGTAGTTTATTTGCGTCAAACCTTGCTTTAGCCATTATTCAATCCACTCTTTTACAAAAGGCACACCACCATCATCACGCGCTGTTATCACAGGTAAGTAAGTTATCTTGCCATTAACATGTTGGTGTAGATCTGCACCACAATTCATACATCTATATAATTCAGGTGTTAATCCAACTAACATAGTTAACTCGGTGCATGTAGGGCATTCACCATTTACTATCTCTGCTGATACTTTCATTACTCCAGTATTAACTTTTTTATAGACAAAGATCCATCTATATTTTTTTCAAGTTCAGCCATAGATTTTATGCACTGATACTGCACTTGTTTTTTCGTATCACGCATTGCGACACGTTTGCCCTTTAAGCATTGAGACATTGACTCTTGTATTCTATGTTCCTTGATCTCTCCGTTGACAATCATAAGAAGAGCTACGATCAACTCTGTCATAATACTTTACCTTTGTTTGGTCCTTCTTTTATTCTGTACTTGTGTGTGCCTGTACCATTAATCTCTACTTCTTGTTTTAAATCTTTTTGTAGACGATTATTAATAAGAGTTCTTTTCATCTCAGAAATATAATCTAAAACTTTTCTACTAATGCGCCCCATTACCATTTGCTCTTACCTTATCTTTTAAATGTTCTATATCTTCTAAAGCTTTATCTAATTGTTCTCTTAAAAATTCTATGTTGACTTTGTTAGTCATGTTCATCTCTTGAGTTTCTTCCATTTTCTCTACGGACTTATAAAGATCCTCGATTAAAAAATGTTGCTCCTGGTCCGTGGGCACTTGCTCACTTTTCTTTAACAAATCATTTTCAAACAACTCACGTGATGTCTCTAACGATACCAACCTCGCAGTCAGCTCCGTATAAGCGAACACGCCCATTGCGACGAGCACGATCAGGCTAGCAACCGTCTTCATCGGCATCTGCACGCGTGCCTCTTCTCCGATATTGAGTGGTTTATCTCTCATCTAGGCACATACCCTGGTTCCACAAAAAGAGCCATTATGACAAGTAATATAATTAATATTCCGGTGAAATAATAATTCATTCCTGGCCACCTCTAATGTCATAACTAGAATATAACGGCCCCTAACACAAAACCAACTGCAGCACAGATTATCTCTGTTCTGTAGTGTAATTGCCAGACCATAAATTTGTCTTTGTATTTATTTATCATTGTCTTCCTCCAAGTTTTTAAGATCATAGTCGTACATACCTTTTTCATGTTCGTCTGTAATCCATTTTGCAGAATTTTCTACGGAGTATATTTTATCTGTTACTAATCTATTAATCAAGGTTTTGTTTGGGTCCACTCCCATGGAAGGATCATATATTTTTAATCTATTATTTGGCTGTATTGCATAGTTTCCGTCCTCTAATTCTATAACGTGTCCACATTTATGCTGGTCCGGCTTCTCTGAATAACCAAAATTTAACTCGTTAAAATCTCCTGCGCACCAATCTATTGTAAATAAATATTTACCTTTTCTTTTTACTTTACGTCTAGATGTATATTGCATTGTACATCCTGCAATTTCATAAAAAGTTGTAACACTTACATTATAACTAAAACAATCCCACATAACTAATTCATCAAGTGGTAATTCTTTTACCCCAGGTTTAGTACAAAAAGCTGATATAGGTGCTCTCCACCATAGACCACCATCTTCCATTAAAAAATGAAACATAGGTACTCTGTTTGGTATAGAACTAAAACCAAATACACCTACTTCAAAATATTTATCGTGTGAGTCTTTTTGATCTCTTAGATAGTTACCTCGAACGTAACACTCTATTACAGGTATGTTTGCATTAAGATAAGCCATTAACTATTAATCTCCCCCCAATTGTCGCCCCATTCATAGTCAACTTTGTTTGGTACTTCTAGACTAACAGCATGCTCCATAATTTCAATTATCTTTTTTGCCTGTGCGTCATTCTCAATAGATAAATCTAACTCATCATGTATTTGAATATGTGGTATAATTCCTTCTTTATATAATTCTAACATAGATTTTTTTGTCATATCTGCTGCACTACCTTGAATTAATTTATTTAATGCTTTGTAAGTATATGCTCTTTTTATCCCTGGTCCGTGTTCCGCCAACGCATCTTCATGTGTCATAGCTTTATGCATACCGAAACTGTTTGGTTCCCATAGATGAAACCTACATAGTCTGCCAAGTAAAGTTCTTATCTGACCTCTGTCTTGCGCTCTGTTAGATGCTTTGTCCATCAGTTGTTTTACAAACGGTACTTTTGCGTGATATGTATTAAATAATTCTGCAGCTTTGTCTTTACTAACACCCAACTCTGCCTGAAGTTTAGCTTTACCCATACCATAAAATAATCCTAAGTTAATTGTTTTAGCTTGTGTTCTTGGTATCTCTGCCATGTCTGCAACAGTTTGGTGAAAGTCTGCGTCAGGATCTGATTCATAAGAATCAACTACATCATACACTGATGGTAATTTATATAATGCTGCGTAGTGTACAACAAGACGTGGTTCCTGTTGTGAATAGTCAAAGACTCCCCACTTACAACCTTCTTCTGGTATAAATAAAGATCTTATCTTAGGACCTAAGTCTTTGTTACGTGCTGGTATCTGCTGTAGATTAGGATTCTGATAAGAGAATCTTCCAGTCACTGTACCACCACCTGCATTTCTTAATTGGTTTATCTCTGCATGTATTCTACCTTTGTGTTCATAACGTAAAATAGAATCTATAAAAGTTGTATGCGCTTTGTTTACTTCTCTTGCCTTTGCAATCATATTTACAACAGGATGTTTATGTTCCTGTAAAAAGTTTTTTGTAAATGATGGTGCTTGTGTTTTTTCTGTTCTTTCAAATGGTATCTTTAAGTTCTCAAATACATCTGCTATACTACTTGCCGCCCATATCTGTGGACGTACATTAGTTTCTTTTTCTATCGCAGTTAATATATCTTGTTCTTCTTTTACTAAAGTTTTTTTAAGATTGTGTGCTCTTTCTACATCTACACGTACACCTTTAAATCTCATATCAACTAGACATGGAAATAAATCTGTTTCTAATTCCATAATAGATTGTAGGTCTTGTGATATAATTTCTTTTTTCATCTCTTGCCACAAACCATACGTTGCTTCTGCATCTCTTTCAGCATAGCTACCAACATTTAATGATGGCAATTTATACATTTCAGATTTTGGATCTATACCCCACTCAGCTGCTGCCTCTGCAAGTGCTGCTTCGTTTTTACCAAAACCATTGTACTTCCATGACAAACTATTTAAATCATATCTAAATCTATTTTCATCAGTCACAGCTGCCGCTATCATTGTGTCAACAATCATACCATTAATTGTTAGACCCATAGCTCTTATCCAACAAACATCATACATTGCATTGTGAAATATTTTTGTAGAGTTTGTTTTAAGAATATCTTTAAACCATTCTAAAACTTTCTTACGATCCATGTTACCACCACCCTCATGTGCAATAGGAAAGTATCCTTTGTAATGTGCAGTTGCTACAGCTATTCCTATAACTTCCCCATTACCTATTATAGATCCAGATCCTTTTTTAATTAAATCTGGGTCACGTGTTTCTAAGTCAATTGCAATTTCGTCAACTTCTCTTAAGTCTGGAAATTCTTTAGGTATAACCCATTCTGTTTGTGCACTAAAGGTAGGTATCTTCATCTTGTTTCCTTTTCATATACGTGATTAATTTGTATTTGTTTTGTTAGTTTATCTTTGTTGCTAAATGCATACAAAGCAGCGTCGTAGTTGTGTGGAAATATTTCCCAGTCAACTAGTCGTGGATATATTTCTAAATTAAACTTGTGTTTATCTATTTTAATAGTTTTTCTAATTACACTTCTTTTCATATTAAGTAACATAAAACTAATAGGCACGTAAACAAACCCATGTAATGTGGTATGTGATTATTTGGTTCCATAGTCCCTTTCTTTTATCATTTCTAAATAATGTATTGCTTTATCTATGTCTTCTATTCCCCCTTTGCGAGAATGTCTGCATATGTATTTTATAGCATTCCCTTCTGCAAAAAGCAATTTGTTCTTGTTTATAAACTCTGCCGGCTGTATTTTCATGTACATGTAATGAGTTCCCGAAACTTGTTTATGCAATGCTTTCGATGTCATAACCTTTGTCCTCCTGTTTAGCTGTCATTATATATAAATTTTGTTTTGTACGTGTGACTCCAACGTACCAAACTCTATGCTCTTCATCGTGTTTGTCTTCACTCTTGTCCACTGCTTCTCTTATTTTTTTTGTGTTATCTAAAATAATTAAAACATTTGTTGCTTCCCCACCTTTTGCTGCATGTATTGTAGACAGCCTTACTCTTGCAGGTTTAGATAATTGTTCTTCATTCCGTAACATTTCTCGGATGTACAAACATTCTTCATAGTCTTGTGTAAATACTTCGTACCACTCATTTGATTTATCTAAATCAAACTCTGCTAGATCATACATTCTTTCTTCTGTAGGGAAAGGATCTGGACTTTGTCCTGTCTGTTCTAAAACATCTTTTACTTCAGATAGAGATAGTAGATCTCCTTGTTGCCATCTAGTGTAATGTTTTACTGCTGTATACAATCTTGTCTTATAACTCTTTCTACCTTTTAGTTCAAAGTAAATAGCCATATCTTTTAAAACAGATTTTAGTTTATTTAATTTATCATTAGTTCTGGATAGAATTAACCAATCTCCTTCATACAAAGGTACATCTTCTATTGCCGTTATATATTCCACGGTCCCTGATTCCGGACGCGGTGCCCATGTTTTTTTAATACGCCTATCATCTGGTATGCGACTTAGTATTTGATCTGCAACAAATTGCACTTGTTGTGGCACCCTGTAAGATTGTGGCAAAATTATGTTTTTTGCAGGCTCATCTTGAAATCGTTGTACATCTGCACCTGCCCAGCCATAAATGGCTTGATCATCATCACCGGCTAGTATAACATGTTTAGAGTTTTTCTTAAGTATATCGTACATTTTCCACTGTATTGGCGATAAATCTTGTGCTTCGTCAATGAATATTACATCATATTTCGGACACAATTCGGCCACATTAAATTTTTCAATCATGTCGGTAAAGTCTACTAGACCATAAGCTTGTTTATAATTTTCTACTTCTTCTTTTAAAATCTGTAATAGATGTTTATCTATGTCTTCTGAATACATGTCGGTGTTGTATTCTTCTTCTACAGTTACATTCTTTATTCTTGCTGCATTAATTATATTAAAATATTCACTATCAGAATCTACAAAACCTGTCTTCTCTTCACCATTAGAATAAACTGTAACTTCTATTCCTAATTTACGACCTATGTCCTGGTAGTGTTCGTCTTGCATAACCTGAGCTTTCTTCATACCTAATTGTGTAAAAGCTAAAGAATGTAGAGTTCTAAAATGTTTTAGATCTTTTTTCTGAAATGCTGAGTGATAGTCTAACATTCTATCTACTGCTTCACCTGCAGCTTTAGTTGTAAATGCAAAGTATCCTATCTTATCAATAGGTGTCCCCAGTTTTAAAAATGTTTTAACATATCTTAATAACTTTGTTGTCTTACCTGTACCCGGTGGACCCAGTATTTTTCGAACAGCTTTCATTTATTTTGTCCTTTTATTATATGCTTTATTAAAGTAGTTGTAGGATTAAATTTATCATCAATGTGTGAACACCCTGTTAAGAGTGTTAAAATTATTAAATATTTTTTCATTACATTATCTCCGTATTATGTTTTAGTTTTGTATGATTTATAGTTACGTCTTTAAATTGTTCTATACTTATGCAAACTATGTTCTTCGTAGGTGTATTGTATTTATTTTTTACTGTGCTTGGATATCTTTTTTGTTCTAAAAATTGTATGTCACAATGTTTGTAGTTAGTTTTCATCATAACACCTGTTTTGTCCTCACCATGTTTCCAGTTTTTAGATTTTAGTTTGTCATAAAATTTATCAAACTTAAAGTATGCATAACCATCTTCTACTAATACTGTGCCAGATTTAAATGATGCATCGTTCATAGCTTTAGGTCCATTTATTTTTGCATGTAATACATCATGTAATTTTTCTCTTGGTGATGTACCTACTGGTGGATTAATTATTTTTTGTGTTTGGAATAACGCTTCTAAAACTGTTTGATCTTCTGGTGCTTTTATAATTGGTGGTGGAAACCCTGCAGCTTTTGCTATTGAGTTTCTACGTTTACGTTGGTCTGTTACATGTTCGATTGTTTTACAATGCACTGTTGCTTTACCAATGCCATCTGGTTTAGTAACGTCAAATTCATATTCTGGATCTGGTTCTATGTCTATCTTTCTTAAGTTTGTTAATACAGGATACTGTCCTTTTGATCCTGCTAGTATACCAAATTTCTTTTTAACACAGATACCTTTTTTACAAAAATCACTAATAGGACTTTGATTACAAGTGTAACCTTTTTCCGATCTGTTCCATGATCTTGTTTTTTGTTTTAATTTATTATCATCCCATGCGTTAGCGTGTTCTCTTGCAAAGTATTTTACTGGTGCATTTTTTACTTTCTGTTCCCAATTGTCTGGGTATTTCATTTTAACAAACACATGGTAGTTATACATAAATCTGTCTTTACCATCAAAATTAGATTGATTAGATATTTTAGATATCAATCCAAGACAAGGAGGCCCTTCAACAAAATCTTCATCTACGCCTTCCATAGATTGTTTTTCCATATCTTCTGTAATAGTTTTTAATTCATCTGCACTGGTTGTATTTGCATCTACAACTTTTATAAATTGTTCTAATGTAAAAAATGTACCATCAATATTAACGGCACGTCTTTCTCCGCCGTAGTATGGTAGATTAATAAATTGTCCTGGTTTTAAGATCCCTGTTTCCGGATCCTTTGTTAGTTGTGTTTGTTTCGGAAATATTTCACAGTCTGGTTTAAGATTAAATATAGGTAATAGGTTACTTAAGAATGATACAATAACTGTCGATTGTACAAATTCATTCATAAACAAATATAAATGTAGTCCGCCACTCTTAGACTCAACGGGCACTAATGGTAATTTATATTCTTGAATAGTTTCTAAATAAAATTTTTTGTCAAAGTCTTCATATTGTTTAGGGTCTACGTCTATGACCCCAAATACAGCAGTCCCTTTTTCATTAGTAGGCTGTATTCCAACAGATATGTTTCCGTTTAAATGTTCTTGATAAATTGCGTCAGTAAACTCTTCGTAGTTCCATCTGTATACAGGTTTCTTCTTACCACTTTCTGGATCAATAATAGCGTTAGTCCAATCTGCGATACCATACGCATGTCTATAGCCATTAAATATCTTTATATATTCTTGCATAATTATCCTGTCTACATGGGCCACTTAGTCTCCCAATTGGCCCATGCTGTGCACTTATTCTCTTAGAGAATTAGATAATGCTTTTACTTTCCGCTGGTTTTTCTTCACCATGCTTCGCTTTCACTGCACCCTTAGAGATGTTTTCAGAAAACGATTTAGCTTGTTGATAAAGACTTGCGTCAGTAATAGGACCAACTTTACTTACTTCCCAACCAAACCAAGTGCCTTTGTCATTAGACATTTGAGTAGTCTTTAGTTTGTAAATATGGCTAAAAGATGCCGGCGTATATAAACCGTTTTTACCTTTTAGTTTTATGCCCGACATCATTGAATTCCATTTTCTACTAATTTTTAATTGAGTAGATTTCATAGAGATCAACGCAGTCGATGGACTGTCTCCATTTATAATCACAAAATGCGATGCAGTCTTTTCAATATAATTACCATTTGGTAGTCTATCTTTATAGTTTGCATCTGCTTTTGTTTTGGACATGATATCAGAAGATGAATCATAGATTGCAACTGGTGCACCTGGTCCGTCTCCTCTATCTTTCCATTCGATGTACTCGAGTTTATAAAATGCAGGAATGACATCTAAGCCTTTCACTCCATCATACAACTCTCCAGTTACGGAATTAAAAATCATTCCGGGTTCTGCACCTTCAACATACTTACCATCACGTTTATTAACTTCTGGTGAAAGTTGTCCTAGGATTTTAAGAAAAGGTAAGGCAAGATCATCTTGACCTATTGAACCCAAACCTTTTGCTGCGTCTTCTTCAAACATGTTAGCCGGAAGAGGAGCAGACTTTTTTTCTGTTACTTCATTCATGGTTATTTATTCCTTGTTATTTTTGTTCTGTTGCTCGTGAACAGGTTAAATAAGTCAGAAGGCATATCGAGTCCAGCCTCAACACGCTCTCTGACTAGTGCTTTAAGTGTCATTGGTTCAACCTTTAGTTTCTGGATAGGTTCATACCCTTGACCTTGCGCAAGGACAGCGTATTGCTGTGCCTTGTTATCTTCGGAACGTCCAAAAGCAACGGTTACCTCATTTTTGATAAGATCACCCAGTCCGTTCTCACGAAGCCATTCGTATGCTTCTT
>VMHT01016330.1_pt1 | contig 15913 bp, 26 predicted proteins | sample 4693611 | NCBI WGS metagenome assembly VMHT01 (sample SAMN12280063, study PRJNA550983) | marine metagenome | isolation source: seawater sampled from same location over 5 years 0.02-0.2 micron viral filtrate | place: USA: collected off the coast of southern California halfway between the port... ... | reverse complement strand
GAAGAACTGCAAGCTGAACTACAGGAAGTGGTCACTAAGCATAACCAAGCACAAGATGTTATGAACCAATGTAAAACTAGGTTTACTGAAATACAGGCAATCTTAAAAGATAGACAGGAAGATTAAAAGATACTGGATCTACCTAGCTTCTCTTCTACTCTTGCTCTAAAAGCTGGATCTTTTCTGTACTGAGGATCATTCATTGCGTCTTCTAACTGAGCAGTACTCTCGAACTTATCAGCACCTCCAGATGAAGGACGACCAGATAATAGATTAGGTTCTTGACCTACGTTTGCAACGTACCTAGCATGCAAACCAGCAACAGTTAACTTAATCTGCTCTATGTTTGTACTGTTAATGCCAGAAGAGTACGCTGCTTTCTCTGCATCAGTTAAGTTTTGACTAGCCCATTGCTGCATGTTGGCAAAGTTATCTGCACCATAGCTGTCACGAATAGCCATAACATCTTTCTCTGTTGCAGCAGCTTCGCCACGCAACCCGCCAAGATGAGCGTCAACTATAGATCTAGGAAAGCCAGCTTGTTCTAGTTCTTTATAGTGAGCGTCAGTTATCTCTCCCTTCTGTTGCCAGTACTCATTCATAGAAGCGTAGTCAACATTACCTTGTTCAAGTAAATTACCAACTGCTTCTCCATAAATCTCTTGGGCTGTACCAACTGGTTCTGGAGTAGACTGTTCGCTTTGTGCTTTGAGTTCGTTATAAGCTGCAAGCAAATCTTCTTGTGATTGAAACTCTCCTCCAATCAGTTGTTCTTCTTTAGGTAAGCTGCCTTCTTTCTGTAGTTCGGCTGCTTCTGCTTCAAGATTAGCAACTACTTCTTCTGCTACTGGTGGAGTAGCGTCTTGTGTGATTGTAATTGGATCAGGCATAAGTTAATTCCTTTTAAATTTTTCTACCATTTCTGGTGTAATAGTTATTTCTTTAGGGCCATTGTCAACTGGTGGCTGGGAGTCCACTTGCATCGAGGTTTGGAACTTGGAGGTTTTCTCCATCTGAGGGGATTTCTCCTCCTTCTTGGAATTGAGGGCCATAGGGTGATCCTTGTTTAGTAAAGTTGTCAGCAAGTTTCCCTGCTGCTGGGCTTTGTATCATCTTACCCATCATCTCTTGTTCTTGCATCCTTTCATTTGCTTTAGCTAGATCATCTGCTTCTTGTTGTAGCTGCTCTGGAGTCTTAACTAGGTTGGTCGTATCAATAGAACTACTTGCTGCTAACCTTCTTAATGCTTCTTCCATGTTTATATATTGTACTAATACCTCTGGGCCTAAAGCATTTCTTGATGCCTCGATAAATTCTAATAGTTTATTCCTATCATCTCCTCTACCTATAGCTTCCATACCAGTAATAGGTTTAGGATGTATTAAACTTTCTCCGTCTTCTCCTCTTGGAAAGTCAGGAACTTTATTTGTTTTTTGCAATATAAATACTAATCGTTTGACTAGAGGTAGCTGGAGTTCTTGCGTTAGTTGTGAGTACAGTCCACCCAATGAGGCTTCTAACTCTTGGCTACTATATCTTATCTCTTCTGCTGTTACTCTTTCTGCTGGACGTTGTACTGCACTATTAAGAAGGAACGCAAACGATAGTCTGTTCTCTATTCTGTCTATAGTATTGTTAGCTAAAGATAAATCATTTAACTTACCTTGTGCCTGTAAAACTGTTACGTCATTAGCACTACCTTGTATGACTGCCCCATTCTCTGCATTAACTAAAGTGCGTGGTCTTGTAGTACCAGCGGGAGATACCATGAACAATACCTTACTAAGCATTGCACTAGCTTCCAATATACTTTGGTATAAATTTTCTAATGCAGTAAGGTCGCCATACCATTGCTCAATAAAACTACGTCCATAATCTTCTGATTCAATTTGTGTCCAGCGTAATGGAATGAAGGGAGAACAATCAGCGGGAGACATGCCATATGTATTAGGTACTGGCTTACCTTTTACTTCTTGATACCAGATACATTTACCATCTTTATATTTAACACATGTATATATCTTGATAGTTTTTTCTTTGCTGTATGTATCCTTGCCTTGTAAATCTTTAGGTAGGAAACCTTCTGGTAACACAGTAGGACTAACTTCCTCTTCTATTATTATCTCGCTTATGTTACCCATAGGGTCACGTTGAACTGTATAGTTTTCAAGATGAATAACTCTTATACCAACTGGATTTACATACAACAATACATTCCCTGCAACTATCAACTGTTCAAATGCTTCATGCATTGAGGCTCTGAACGACATAGTTTCCAGCATGTTATGTACTTGCTGTTCTACTTTTACTAAGGCTGTATCTAATTGTGTCTTTACTTCTGGGCCTTGTTCAGCAACTATCATTGCTAACCCATCTATCTCAAGTTTAAAGAAGCCAGTATTAATAGGGAAAAGATTTATACCAAGCTTGTTTGCAATATTTAAAACACCACGAGCACCCATACTTTGATGAGGTTGAGCTATCTTGCCACGATCTCCGTATGTATCTTCTGGATATAAAAAAGGAATAGTTACTTTAGCATTAGACCTTGCTCTGTCTCCGTAAGGAGCACGAGTAGTCTTAGCTTGTTGGTACTTAGACGCAACAGTAACTCCTTTCTTCTGATCCATGTCAGATTTGTAGGAGTTATTCTGATCCACGTTACTGGTCAGAGTGACTTCGTTATTGTTCATTTAATTAAGGAATTTGTAAACCAGATCCTTTCTTTAAGTCTGTTCTTAAACGTCTACGTCCATAGCCTCTACGTTGTTCTGCTCCCCCTAAACCTAGACTACCACTTGGTAGTTCAAGTGCTGCTGCTGGAGCTTGTGCTGTAGCAGATGGAGGCGGTGCGGATGGTGCAGTTGCTATCTTCTTCTGCTCTTCTTGTCGAGCTAAGTTATCAGCACGAGTTTCTTCGTACTGTTTTTTCTGTTCAGCAATTTGCTCACGTTGTACAGCGAGCATTTCGTCAGTCCTATCTGGCGGTCTGCCTCCTCCTCCGCACATAGCTACTCCTTAGTGATGTTGTTTTGCTCATTGTAAACTGATTCCAGCATTTTTACCATGCTTCTTTGACCAGCGTAATACCATATCTCCCTATCTCTTTCGTCAAGATCAGGACATTTTTCTGGTATCATCTCTTTTAATCTATTAATTAATGGTTCTTCTATGGGTGGAAATGGGTCGTCAACTGCCATGAGTAATGCTAGTTTATATTTATATTACTGTACTTACTATGGCTAAGAAAGGATTGTATTACAACATCAACAAGAGAAAGAAAGCTGGTACAAGTAGGAGTAAAAGTAAAAGTACTATCTCTGATAAAGCATACAAGAATATGCAAGCTGGATTTCCTAAGAAGAAAAGTCCATTAGATATTGACTAAGGTTTCCAAAGTTTTACCTTACCTGTCTTGGTATTGTAATCTCCTGATCTTAATATCCTTGCAAGCCTAGCGGTCAGCAATGCTTCTTTGTATCCACCTTGTTTCTTTTCATATTCTTTAACGACTACCTCCCACATATCAGGTAACTCTTTAGTATCTCCTAGTATTTTGTTAGCTGTTACTGCACCCACCCCAGCTAAACCTTTGTAGTTATCTGTTGTATCTCCTGTTAATGCTTGAGCCATCCAGTTTCTATCTGCTTGTCTTCTAGTTATTAGTTCTAAATCTTCTCCAGCTAATAACTTACAAGGTATAGTTCTCATATCTTTATCTGGACTAACAATAATAGGATCATCTAACTCTTTGCTCGTGGCTAAGATGCCAAGTACATCATCGCCTTCGAGTCCATCGTACCTTATACATCTATATCTATTAGTCAATGCATCCATGACAGCCTTAAGTGCTAGTGGTTTTCTTCTGCTCTTACGATTAGCTTTGTACTCCTGATACAAGTCATGCCTAAATGTAGGGTAAGAAGTAAAGCACATAAGAACTTCGCCTTCATCTTCTGATACCTCTTTGTATCTTTGTATGTATGTCTCAATAAGATCTAAGGCCCAGCTTGGGCGAGAGTATAGAACGTGCAAGTTATCATCAAACCTGTCGTCATTCTCTACCGCATAGCAGCAGTTGTAACATAGCCAATCGGCATCAATTAATAAAGTCATGTGAATTGTGATAGGGGTGCTGATAATCTGCCAGTAGTTTCGTTGTATTCAAGCTTGTCGGCCTTACCCAAGCAACCACTATGGCGGTTCTTTAATACTTTTAACTCCAGTTCGTTTGATTTTTCTGAGGCTTGTTGTGATCTGATACCACAAATTACGAGGTCACTTAGCTGGGCTATGGAACTCGATCCTCTCAAACTTTGTAGGTTTACATCTCCTCCCTCTTCTGCTGGTTTACCATCCGTCCTTCTTATATGACTAACCATAACTAAACCTACACCTGTCTTCTCAACTACCTGTCTTAGCTTGGTACAACATACATCTATTTGTTTTCTTTCATCTCCATCACTAAGTCCAGAAACAACAAGGCTAAGATGATCCAAGAAGATAACATCACACTCTTCGCCAGTAGCCATGTATGTTATCTGATCTATTAACCTATCAGGATCAAGAGAACCAAAGTGTTGTAGCAGTATAAATCTATTGTCGCTAAATAAATAATCGAAAGCTTGTCTTAACTCTGCTTCATCTACTGCCTTCTCATCTATATGCAATGGCTTGTTAAGTGCGATGGATAGTATGCCTTGCATGCTTCTCTTACTGCTCTCTTCTAATCCAATCCAACCTACCTTTAATCCGTTAGCTATAAAGTGATGAGCCATTTCCCTACACAATAAAGTCTTGCCGATCCCTGTTCCCGCACAGATCGTAGTGAGTGACTGCTTTCTAAATCCTTGAGCCATACGATTTAATTCTGGAAAGGGATAGCTACATACTCTTGATGTATCTTCTTTAACTAAATCTTCCCATAGATCGTAGGCAGAGAATATGTTGTCGGGTCTGATAGGACTTGCCTTGAAGAGTAAGTCTCTAAGTAACTCCGACTCCCCTGCGAGGAGCATTTCGTTAGCATCTTTTCTTGGTAGGTTTGCGATAGCTGCCTTACCAGTAGGTAAGATCTTTGCAACCTTTTGGGCAGCATCCATACCAGCAGAGTCCGAGTCAAAACAAATAACTATACGGACAAATTGAGATAACCATGATAAGTTTGCAGCTACATACTTAGTAGCAGATTGAGCACCTGATGGCAAACTAACAACTGGAAAGTAATTACCAGTAGCTGAGACTGTAGCTTGTGCCACGCTCATTGCATCTATCTCCCCTTCTGTAATCGTTACAAATACACCGCCAGTATTTTGTTGCCTCCATAATTCTTGACCCCATAGTTTTATATCCGATAGATCTCCCTTCCATATAAATCTCTTGTCTTTAAATCTTATATGTTGAGCAGCAACTAACCCACTCTGATCTCTATACGTTGCGACCTGACAATCAGTACCGCTGAACTGCGAGATGCCATAGTTAAAAAACTTACAAGTCTCTAGGTTAATACCACGCTTGGGTAACTCACAAGGAATTGCAGTTAATGGACTCCATTCTTTTTTCATTGGTTGATAAGTGGGTTTCTTAGAAATTTTTTTAGGTTGAAATTGCCAACCACATCCGAAGCAATGTTTGTGTCCGTCATCGTAGACAGCTACGTTATCTTTGCTTCCGCACTCAGGGCATGGCTCTTTGCTTTTGTACTTACTCGGCATACCATTCTTTAGGGATAGTCTTGTTACACCAAAGAAAGCCATGACGCTCGGCCCATTGCCAATACGTCAGACTTCTTTTAGCTTTACTAAGTTTGTTGTTTGCGTTTTGAAAACAGAAACGAATACTTAGTGTGGGATGTTGCGTCTTGACTGCAATATATTTTTTTCTTTCTTCTTTAAGTAGGACTCCTTTGATCTCAACCACACAGTTACGAAGGATGATGTCAGGAGTGTAGCTACTGCTGATGATGTAATCATAACTGACAGTTTCATATGTAAAGGGAACTTGTTTGCTTAATAAGTCTGATGCTACTTGTGCTTCAAACTTAGACCTAAAACGTACTACCCCCGAAGGAGTCTTCAACATTTGAGGGAGTGAGATCTTGCGTTGCTGCCTTCTTCTCGAAGTTGAAACCTGAGAGGTCTGTCGTTTTTTCATATGGTACAAAATTCATAATGACTATGGCTTCTGGCTGGACTGTTAATCCAACACCATAAGTCGAATGATTATAACCTTGTACTCTTAGCTTGGCTTGTACTGTTGTACCTCTACCTAAACCTATGTACTTTTCTTTTTCCTCTGTTGGTATTGGTGTGCCATATTTATCTACAAGTATAGGTGGTGTGTTAGCAAATCTTTTCACTCCTTGCCCTGCTTCAACTGGCTTCTTACATTTAATCTCCATTACATTCTTACCCTCGAACTCAGTAAATCCATACCTCGAATGTTCGCCCATCTTAAAGGTGGTACTTGGAAACGCTGCCTTAAGTTGTGCCTTCCATGCATCAAGTCCATCTTCAAACTCTTTAAAGACTCGTTGTGTTTCTGCTTGGTCTGGATCTAGTAGTAAAGTCACACTCCATTCTGGTGCTTTATTAAATGCATCATCTGGTTTTACTAGATGACTCCATGCAACTCCACATTCTGGTGTGAAGATATAAAAAGGTGTTGCCTTAATCTGATTCATGTTATGAAATAGGTTGATGAACGTGTAAGTAATACATCTAACTCCCCAAGAGATGGCTCTGGAGGTAGCGTTTGTATTTGATTGTCTGTTAATTGTGCTTTTAATTCTGCCTTTAGTTTCGACAAACGATCTACTGAATACATATCAGCAAAGGTTTGTCTAACCGAGTCACGCAGTAAACTCATTTCAGACGGGGTAGTTACGAAACAATCGTGGATGCCAGCGATATTTTCGACTCCTTGTATTGAAGCATGGATTGTAGAAAATGCCATATGGCTTGCATCAAAACTATGTAATATATTTGCCGAGACTGCATGCCCCATCTTCCTTGTGTTTAATTCTGGTGTATCTTCATTTGTTCTTATATCTAAATAAACATCCGATAAATATTTAAGTTGTATTCTTATTTTCTTGGGGTCGTAATACTTTTGTTCGACATATAAACCAGTAGGGCTAGTCCAGATTACTGCTTTGTTTACCTTACCTAACTCTCTAGCTACAGCCTTAAACCATTTCATTGCTACATATGCTGGAGCTATAGACTTAGCTGACTCTTGAAACAAAAGAGTAGCCATATAATTCATAGCACTCATACTACCTTTACCTCTTGTCCAGTTGTTCTTGCCTAATAATTTTGTTGATCGTTCTTGTGCCCAGCTATATGCATAGTGATAGAACGCACTATTAGTAGCGGAGTATGGTGCTGTCATCACGCATGGTTTAGTTAATGACCTATCAACATTAAGCATTAACCATTTAGCTGCTCTTGGATCGTCACTTTCTATTAGTCTTTTGTTTATTTGTGAGGCTACTTCGCTGTATATATCTTGTGGTCTATCGGAGTTAATTAGATTTACTTTCTCTCCCATTACTTTGGAACGTAACAACCCGCTGTAGTGCTGAATAGAACTACAAGTGCAGTCAAGGTGGCAGGGTAAGTGACATAAATTTCTATCTGGTTCTTTGTTATAAAGATAGATTGCCCTGCAAAAAGCAAGAAAACTCCAAGCCTTATCAGCCCGCATCCATAGCTCTGGTGCATCCCAACAATCTCTTCCAATGTGATAGATATTATCTAAGTTATTATTAACCCAATCAACTTTAGTTTGGAAGTCTTGTTTAATACCAAACATATTTGCACCATGTATCTTCAGCCATCTAAGATCCTCTTCTGTTTTTATTAACTTGCCATTAGTAAATTCTAATAGTGATCTTGATATGTCATTACCTTGTGCATTAAGGAAGGGAACTCTATCGTAAACCCTACCTCTAAAGTCTAGTTGTTTAGGGAAGTACAGGTTAGGTTCGTCTTTATATTTCTCAGCCATCCATAATGTTTTAGCTATACCAATACGACTACCTTTTGTTTGGTTATTCTTTTCTATTATTCTTTTGCAATGCATCTTCCATTTAATTACTTCGGGATCATCCTCGTTTAAATGTTTAGGGTAAGGAGGTACAGCATACCCCTCTCTTGGTAACAAACAACCTATCTCTAAGTTATTATTATAAGCCTGTAATATCTGTACTAACATATACTTATTGACCCGCATACTTACATCCCCTTGTATGTTAGCAACATCATAGAACGTAGTAGTTGTAATAGGTTTGCTTGCTATTTCTTTATTGTTACTTTTAAAAAGATTAAACTTTATGTTCTCATTGTAGTAACCGCCATCGTATGGGTTAGTCCAATGTTTAGGCTTGATTAACAGCGGTAAAAAGTTTGGGGTGTGTATTTTTAAATTGGTATTTATTTTTTCTACCCATTCCATACATTTATCGGTGGCTCGCACCATCCTTCTGGAGGTGTTGAGATTTTTTTGTAGATATATCTCTATCAATCCAGTATATTTTTGTATCAGTTCTACCATGAACAGTCCACTTGCCATGCGTTGACGAGCGTTCCAGTACTCAGTATTAACCATAGAATTAATTAAAAATATTTTATATCTTTTCTTATGCTTGCCTCTTTTATATTTATTTAGTTCGCTATCGGTAGCCCTGTCTAGCATTGTCTCTATCCATATCTTCTCGATAACACTAGCTGCTATCTGGTGCAGGGTAGGTGTGCTGGAAAGGGTATCGACTACTGTTCGTATCGCTGCTGCTGCTACTTGTTGGGGTGGTAGTTCTAATAATGGTGTAAGCATTGCGTAGTTAATGCCAGCTTTACCCTTCTCAATCTTCCTCCTGATGGCTCGCAAGTGATTAACTATTATGTCCACATTAAAAGAGCACAAAGCCTCACCATAAATAGTGAGAGACTCCATGCCCTTAGATTGTTTTTTGTTTTGATTAGACCTAACTCTGTTCTGTCCTAAGTTAAGCATTAACTCTTCGTTGTTAAGTTGGTCATTAAGTGACCGCATTAACTCCAGAACTCTAGCTTGCTATCGTAATTTATTTCTAACCATTCGGTTACTATCCTCTTCGATAACTCGGCTCTAGTAATACCTTGCTTACCAGCAAGAGTATCTAACTTGTGGCATACTTGCGGAGGTAGAAAAGCCTGTAACTTTTTACTTTCTTCCATCTTCAAAGTACCTCCTTGCTGTAGTCCATACTAACTTTATTAATGGATACATAGCCACTCTTTGTTCAGCGTTTTCATATCGCTGTTTAAGGAACTCGTTCATAGCTCTATCACTAGACTCGTCCGCTGTTTCAATAACAATAGGATTGTCAGGTAGCATGCACCAGTAGATAGCTTGAGTCGGGATGTAATCATAAGTCTGACTAATCCATTGACCATTAGGACAGTACTCATCTTTACCTGTAAAATACAGGACTTGTCCAGCATTATTAGCGTGTGCTTTATCTGGTTTTTTTGTTGTTAGTTTGTATAACTGGAAGTCTGGTTGCATCTTCTTGTAGTAGTAGGTTGAATTTAGAATTTAATCCTAGTGTTATTACTAGGTGTGCTGATAATAGTATCAAACATATAAGGTTAAGCTGCATGTGTCTCTCTATTAAGACATACTTTTACCTCATAAATTTCTTTATAAGGGATGTTAGATCTCATAAAAATTTTCAATGCTTCCATTAAGTTGGGTGCTTTTTGAATGTAACCCTCCACCATATTGGTAGAAGGGCTACTAAAAATAACCTCATAAGATTTAGGATCTTGTTTCGGTGCTATCTGCATGAGTTAACCATCTCAACTATTGGGATTAAGCTTTCAATTATATGTTTAATTAGTAAATTTCTAGCTTTAACTGAATCATCTGGTAACACTATTGCCATGTCTGTATTACCTTCAAGGTTGTTTAGTACCCCTAAGATATAAGTTAAACGTTGCACTTGTGTATGCCATAGCGGATTCTCTTTTAATAATTTAAGAAGTTCGATGTCATTAGCACCGACCTCCCTTAAATAATCGTTGTCGCTGTACTTTTTGTTGTCACTAAACATCCATCTATCGTTGATGATTCCATACTCCAGATGGATGCGTCTAAACTTTTCATCTAATCCCATTACTTAACCTCCTTTCTGTATCTATTAGGGCCACTTAATGGTTTACGATAGACCATCGCATAGCTACAAGACTCGGCTAACTCTTCGTTAAGTACGTTGCCACAAAACTTGTCATACTCTGGTTCTAACCAGCTTTCAAGTTCGTTGTTGCTGTTGGTGTAGCAGCTAACCTTTAAGTCGCTGCCTCTCCTTACATAATCGAGGTCGATAGCTTGCACTAACTCCTCATAATCACAATCAATAGTAAATACTATTCTGTATTTGTATTGATGTTTAGTCTGATCCGTTTTAATTGGATAATCGCATAGTGACATAGCCATTAGGTTACTACCTCCATAGTTTTAATTAATTTAAAAGGTTTGCACCCTTTGTATTGGTTGTAATAGTCGTTCTTATAAGAGTCCGACTCTTTATCTATTACATCTGGGTCTCTTAACTGGTATCCATCCCAAGCCCAGCGTTCAGAGTCGTGAATGTCAAAGATATGGACTGTCATTATCTGCCAGCCCAATAATCCGTTATCTCTTTTAGCTTTTCTTACTGCCTTTGTTGCGTGGATTATGTTGGGATCGTGCCCTGATGACCACGCTATGGATGTTCCACTATTCCATGCAGTAACAGCCAAGATTCTTCTCGGCTGCTGTTCGTACTTGATTTTCTTTTTAGCCATTAGTCCATGCTCCTCATGTAGCTTGCTGACTCTGTCCTATCGTGTAGTGCTACCGCACCATAGAAAGTATGGCCTGTTAGTTGTTCGATGGCCTCATTGAATCGGCTATCACAAGCAGCAACATATGAACCGCCCATCATAGACCATGCTCCAGAGTCTAATAACTCTTGAGGTACAACCCTAACTGTTGGGTATTTAAAATGCTTTTCAACTACCAACTTAGCTGCTGGGTATTCTTTCGAAGGTTCAAATGGTGCTTCGATGTTGGTTATTGTTAGGCCTTTTATTTCTGGCCTTTCGGATACTCCATTATTTGAGCATCCGTTTAGATCATCTGATCTATAAATGTAAACGTGTAAACCCATAAGGTTTAAGTCTCCTTTTTTGTAGTGGATTTGTGAATAGTTTAAAAAAACTACTCATTTATAGACGACCTATAAAAGTGTAGTTTTGGAAGGTACAAAGACCAGCAAAGAAAATTTCGCTGGCCTTGTAGCTTGTTTAAATGCTTTCAAATTCGCACTTATTGGAATATCTGCCCGCATCGTGGGTTTTATTCCAATTAATTGCAAATTCTTTAGCTTCTTGTTCTGTTTCGAATTTGGCCCTAGTGGTTTTTTCTCCAGCTCCGAATGGCTCTAAATTATTAGGCCATCCGTCTGTAAAATTATCAATCCACCAATCTCTGGTGAAACATACATAATTCATAAGCTTGTTACCTCGATACCAATAGCTGGGCAAGAATCGCCATTTTCGGCCCATATATTAGAAGTCGCAACATGATCTAAAAAAGCTTGTAAGGCTATAACTTGACCTCCAGAAGTGCCACCAATAGAAAAGTCATAATCTTTTAACCCATCGGTTGGTTCAAACTTATAAGGATAAATAGAAACATTTAAAAAGCCTATCTTCCATTCGTAAGGCACTTTGCCATCTGCTGAATGGTTGCGTACTGGTTGACCAAATAGCCTAACTAATTGATTAACCGAAGCTCTACAGCTTCCAACCTTCCAACCTGTACAGCTACTAATTGAAACTGACATAATAATAATTTAATAGTGAGTTGATAATAGAAAGCAGCAGAATCCGTAAAGAATCCGTAGCAATCCATATTTAATATAAAGCATTAATAGTTGGTTTGCAATTAACAATGCGTCCTATATCTGATTTATACATAAATTAAAACCAAATAAGCACCAGAACCGACAATAATAAGTGAAGTGCTGTCCATATGACAGTACTGCTACCTAGTCATAGCCTTATTTTATGGTGATCTATTGGACATTAATTAATAATTGGACATGATATAGGCCAGACTACAAAAAAATCTTAAAAAACCATATGGGGGATTTTAAAAAATTCACATAGACGTTCAACCACTCAAATTTTTCCACCAAAAACTGTAAATATCTAAGTAGATAACTAATAGAAACTAATAGTAAGGGAGAGGCTACCCTCTTCTATTGTGGAGAGCTAGTGGTAGACAGGGATTGTAGAGGTGTTATATTGAAGGCAAGCCATTATATTTTGACTAACCCCGCAAAGCAGTCAATTTTTACCTCACAGTAGATATAATGGCTAATAAATGGGGCTTTTCTGTAGTGGGTTGGGCCTCATTAACTAAAACTTATGGCAAAAAAAGACACAAACGAAGTATTAAGTGATTTACATGCTGGACTAGCTGGAGCATTAGGGGAGATATTGGATAGTGGGGAAGCAAGCACAGCAGATTTAAATGTAATCCGACAGTTTTTAAAGGATAATCAGATAACATCCCAGCCTGTAGAGGACACACCATTTGGAGATTTGGCTAGGTCGTTACCAGATATAGAGAATGTTATAGAATTAAAGAAACGGAGTGCATAATGTGTAGTGCAAAATTTGGAACACCTACAAATCCTCTTAGTAGGTTTGATATGTTAATTGGTGCTACAACTGGAGAAAGTTTTTCACAGTATGTAGGTAGATCATTAGGAGTAAGCAGTTTTGAAGACTTAAAGAAAAAGCCAAAGGAAGAAAAATCAATTAAATATAGAGTATGAAGAAGTCAGAATGGCAAGGACTACCAAAACCTTACGATAAAGACTTTAGATATTTTTTAGTGTTGGTATGGAGGCACTTACAGTTACCAGATCCGACAACAGTTCAGTTAGATATAGCGGAATATATGCAGAAAGGACAGAAGAGAAGGATTATTGAAGCGTTTAGAGGAGTAGGAAAATCATGGATGGCAGCAGCTTATGTACTTTGGCTGTTAAGAAACGATCCACAGAAGAAGATTATGGTGGTGTCGGCCTCGAAGACAAGGGCTGATGACTTCGCACAGTTTTGTTTAAGGATTATACAGGAGATGCCAGTATTAAAATGCTTAGAACCAGACAAAAATGAGCAAAGATCTGCTAGTAATAGGTTTGATGTACGTCCATCTATACCCGATCAGTCAGCTAGTGTTAAAAGTGTAGGTATATTTGGACAGTTAACTGGTAGTCGTGCTGATTTAATACTTGCTGATGACTGCGAAGTACCTAATACAGCATGGACTGTAGGTATGAGAGAAAAGTTATTGCAATGTTGTGGAGAGTTTAACGCTATTCTTAAGCCAGATGGCGAGATAATGTTCCTAGGAACACCGCAAACAGAAGAAAGTATCTATAACAAGCTAAGACTTAGAGGTTATGACTGTCGCATCTGGACTAGCAGATACCCTAAAAAGCCAGAAAAGTATGGAGATGCACTAGCTCCGATGATTCTTAGCCTATCAAAGACGTTATCAGGTCAACCAACTGATCCAGATAGATTCTCTGAAATGGATTTATTAGAAAGAGAAGCTAGTTATGGTCGGTCACAATTTACTTTGCAGTTTCAATTAGATACAACTCTGTCTGACTTGCAACGATTCCCTCTTAGATTAGCTGATTTAGTCGTAATGGAAGTAAAAGATCATGCACCTGAGAAGGTTGTATGGTCATCTGGTGCAGAATATAGGTTAACTGATTTACCAGCAGTAGGTTTTAGTGCAGATTATTACCATAGACCAGCGTTTTTACATGGCGATTGGATTCCTTTTACAAGTGTAATAGCTTACATTGACCCATCAGGTAAGGGTGTTGATGAAACAGCGTACAGTATTGTCGCACATCTAAATGGAAATCTATTTGTTTTAGAAGTTGGCTCGTTTTGTGAAGGTTATACAGAAACAGTACTAACAGGAATAGCTGAAGCTTGTAAAAGAAATAAAGTTAACTTGATACTTCTGGAGGATCAGTTTGGTCAAGGCATGATGGAAAGTTTATTACAGCCATATTTAAGAAAAATTTACCCTTGCACCATAGAAACTAACCGAAGCAACGTGCAAAAAGAAAGAAGAATAATAAATGCATTAGAACCAGTAATGAACCAGCATAGATTAATTATTAATAGGTCGGTTATTGAAAATGACGCAAAACCTAGAGATGAAGATTCTGTCGATAAGGCTTTAGGTTATCAATTATTTCATCAAATGACCCACATAACAGTCGATAGGAATTGTTTACAAAACGATGACAGACTTGACTCTTTAGCTGGGGCGGTGGAATATTGGAATGAATCACTAGCAATAGATGAAGATAGAGCTATCAAAGATCGGGAAATGGAACTATGGGATCTGGAACTGGCTGCTCACAGGGGGGATCTGGAGGGTGCTTTGGACGCACAAGTCTTGGGTATCCCGCTTGAAAAACTTGGACATCCGTCCACAACAGGAAAATGGAATCGTGTTACAGGACACTAATGCTAAAGAAAACGAAAAAAAATTTTTAAGGCCAAGAGCATGGTGCATAAGAATACCAAGAACTTATTGTGGAGATCTAGGTCATCAAAATATTGGTGGATTTCAAACAGTCGTTATTGCTTACGACCAAGTTCACGCTTGGGAATCTGCTATGGGGGCTGCTGATTGGGAAATGCTACAATTCCCTGTTAATTGTGTATCAGTTTTTCCTACGCAACCTGTTTAATTATTTATAACTTGACTTGTTTCTAATACGTTGCTGATGTTGTTCTTTTGCATTTGGATTAACGTAATCAGGCATAACATTTGGATCTAATATTCTATTAATACCTCTTTGTAAAACACCTATATTCTCAGCATCTTTTTTTCTGCCAGCGGATTCTTCGTCTTTAACTTTATCTTCTTGTTGAGAATTTAAGTTAGCTCCACACATTACTTGTTTTCCAATAACATCTCTTTTACTTTAGCAACAGCAAGGTCGTCTAGCTTATTTTCACTAAGCTTTGCTAATGCTTCTAAAAGATCACAAACTAAAATAGATACAGATTTACTTTTTAAAAAAGCAAAGATAATTGGGCGAACTAGACTAATCATTTCAAGATGCTATGGTTATTATATTAGTAGTATAGTGCGATCTCTATGGAAGAACAAGACAACAACAGAATAGAAACTATCGTCAAAGTTTCTATTCTGATTTGGTCGGCCACGCTATTAACACTTTCATACTGGCAACCTCCAGAAGGAGGGAAAAAGATTGTAAATTTTGACCCCACATTTATTGCTTCGATTTTTTCGGCAAGTACCGCCAGTTTGGGTTTGTCTATTGGTAAGAAGGGTAACAGTAACGGAAATGGCAAAGCACCTAAAATTGTGGATAATAAAGAGAAAACACCAAACCCATGAAGAAATTACTCTTACTAGGTTTATTTTTAGTAGCACCTTGCTACGCAAACGGAGTGCCTACTTGGACTACTGGCTCATCTAATAGAACTGAAAATACTACTCAGACTATAACTCGTAGCATAGTGACAGAAAAATTTGGATCTGCCCTGTCCAGTTGGGAAGCGTCAAACATAGAAGTTACGAGTGCTTCTAGTGGTGGTATAGCTCATGCAGATGCAGTTTTTACTCCTAAGACTGTAACTTCTGATTGGTCGCTTGCTATAACTACCAGAGCATCAGGAACTAAATTAGAAACAATAACTCAGAATGATGCGATTACGACTACTAGCGTTATCACTTCTTTGTCTGTCTTTAGTCAGTAAAGCAAAAGCCGAAGGCGATACAAACGTACAGGCTCAACCAAATGCGATT
>VMHT01178232.1_pt1 | contig 15923 bp, 12 predicted proteins | sample 4693611 | NCBI WGS metagenome assembly VMHT01 (sample SAMN12280063, study PRJNA550983) | marine metagenome | isolation source: seawater sampled from same location over 5 years 0.02-0.2 micron viral filtrate | place: USA: collected off the coast of southern California halfway between the port... ... | reverse complement strand
CGTCCATCTGGGCTGAATGTTGTGATGCCGTGATCGTATCCTCTTCCACTTGGTTGCATGGTCTTACCTCAGTTCATGGTTCGGTTGACACTTTATGAGGATGCGGGTTGCATGTCATGAGTGTCTTCCGAAGTAGGCCGCCCTCACGGCCGTCCTGTATCAACCCTACGAGGCGAACACCCTCATGAATGAGCAATGCCTCCGACCACCATGCGAGTCGCCGTCCTATCCTCCGGCGGAAAGGACTCAGCAGCCGCATGGTGGTGGGCCATGTGCAAAGGATGGTCCATTGAAGCGCTGGTAACGGTGATCATTACCGATGACGATTCGCCCATGTTTCAGATTCCGAGCACCCACTTGGTTGAGCGCCAAGCCGAATCTGCCGGGTTGCCCTGGGTTGAGGTTCGTACCGCTGGCGAAACACCCCATGACATCGAAGCGCTCGAGGAAGCCTTACGCCCACTCAAGTTGGATGGTCTTGTCTCAGGTGCTTTACGGTCTGATTACCAAAAATCACGGTTGGAGCGCATGGCCGAACGTTTAGGAATTCATAGTTGGACGCCGTTATGGCACCAATCTGGCCATGAGCACCTGAAGGGAATGATCGACCATGGGTTTGAAATCATGATAACAGGAGTTTCAGCGGAAGGCCTCACGCAGAAATGGCTGGGGCATGTGCTCACACCAGACACGTTTACTGAACTTGCAAATCTAGCGAACATCCATCGCTTCCATGTAGAAGGGGAGGGTGGGGAATACGAAACACTCGTCATTGGTGGACCGCATATCCAAGATCGGTTGGTGGTTGAAGGCACCGCCCATTGGGACGGTGTTCGAGGCCATTACGAGATTCACTGAATCGCTTGGCGAGCCAAGGCAACACACTCATCCACGATTTCGCCTGAGACGCCTACATGGTTCATCGGGTCAAACATTGATTCGAGTTCCTCCGCCGAAAAGGCGGCCGAAATAGCTGGGGTTCGGCTGCAGACATCAATAAGTTCCTCGCCGTTAGCGAGCGCCGTGAAGGAGGCTTCACGAAGAACTTCGTGGGCTTCGTCTCGTGGAACACCGTGGTCAACGAGTTCAATCATGACCTTCTCAGCCATCACCAAGCCACGTTGAGCATGGATGTTGGCTAAGCACCGATCTTTGTCGACCCACATGTTTGTTAGGACGTCGGCTGTCTTGGCCATTACGTCTTCAGCGAGCGTGGAGGCATGTGAGAGAGTAAACCGTTCGCTGCTGGAGTTGGCCAGGTCTCGTTCATGCCACAATAGAGCATTTTCGTAGGTTGGAATGATAAAGGAACGAACGATTCGAGCCAAACCAGATGCGTTTTCTGATTTAATGGGGTTCTTCTTGTGTGCCATTGTTGACGAACCAACCTGCTTTTTGATATCAAACCCTTCTCCTGCTTCAGCGATTTCTGAGCGTTGCAGATTGCGAATCTCTTGGAGTATCTTCTCACATGTCGTGGCAACATTGGCCAACCAAGACATGTATTCTACGTAGCGGTCTCGTCCAACAACTTGCGTGGTTGCCAAAGGCACACCAAGACCAAGATGGGTCAAAATCAATCGTTGAAGCTCGCGGGCATGTTCTCCTTGGGCGGCACCTGTACCGACGGCGCCGAGGAATTTACCCACAGCGACGCGGGGTGCAGACTCGTCGAGGCGAATCAACTGACGTCGGAGCTCATCCAACCAAACTGCGGCTTTCAGACCGAAGGTGATTGGGACAGCGGCTTGACCATGGGTTCGACCGAGCATCACGGTATCACGCTCACGTTCTGCAACGTTTGCACAAACCTCAATCAAATGGCAGAGAATTTTGCGGAGAAGAACAATGCTATCTCGGAGTTGCAAACCGACTGCAGTATCAACAATATCGTTGGATGTGGCCCCAAGATGAATGCACCATCCTGCCTCGCCGGCAGCCTCAGCCATGGCTTTGGTGAGCGCCATGATGTCGTGTCGTGTTTCAGCTTCAATTTCACTGACTCGTTCTTTGGAAACGGATTCAGGGTTAGCAATAGCAGCAACGGCATTGTAGTCATCCTCAGTGACTCGTCCCAATTGCCAATGTGCCCAAATCAAGGCGCGCTCGACTTCCAATTGACGCTCATGGCGTCCAAGTTCAGACCAAATGCGCTTGAAATCTTCGCAGCCGTAACGGTAATCCAGTGGACAGAACGCCATGATTCTAGGCATGAGCCTCGCTTCATCAACTTTCCCACTGACCCCTATGAGGCCGACCTTGGCGAAGTGGAATCATCGTCGACCAATGGTTCAACAGGAGCCATTACATTTCGTATGAGGAAAATGGCCAGTACCGAGGAGCCCACAAAAGACAACCCAACCCACGAGGAAAGGTTGTACCACATCATGGCCACGCCAACCAGTGAAGCATACGATACCATTTGGCAGAGGGCAGATGCCAAGCCGAGTTTGTGAATGCGTTCAGGCGGTAATTGCGGTTTGTGCTCGAGCAAAAACGTGTAAATCAGGAAGTAAATCGCTTGGAAGGGTAGAGCGGCCGCAATGATAGCGAGAGCAATTTCACGAATGGGGTTGGGAAATTTAGCTTGTTCAATGCCCTGGAAAAGCATGATTGCCGTATTAGTGCCCAAAAGGGCAGCCATAATGGTCCAGCGCTTGTCTTGGGAAGATGTCCTGCTTTCAACGTTGACCGAGCCCTCACTCATGAAGCGTTCAGTCCATCAACTAGGGTTTGATGTTTCCCGTTCTCAAGGCGTTGAGATGCTGAATTTAGCCAAGGAGGCGAATGACCGTCCCTGTAATGGCAGCGACGATAATCAGGAGGACTGTCATGGCCACCGGGCCGTATTGATTCTTGTCATCGAGCGCTGTTCCGATGAAACCATCACGAGCAATGGCTTCACGGAAGCTGTTCACTTCGTCGAAAGGCGGTGCCTCTCGTCGTGGTATGCGCTCACCCTTGCGAACTTCGCCACTCATGAACCCACCGAAGGGGTTGGAGGTCATAGCCCTTGCGAAGCAAGAGGAAGCCGGAACCCTCATTCACCGATGCCACCACCTTTCAGTCATGGAGCGCTATGATTTGGGGTTGGATGGCGAACGCATCCACCTGGCGATTGAAGGGAGCACAGGCGGCACCACGCTTGGATTGCACCTCGCCGCCGACGTGATTAACCAAGGAAAGCGTGTGCTATGGGCCTCGGTTGACATGCCCGATCCAGCCCGATTTTCCCAATTGTTCGAACATCTATCGCTGGTGGAAAGTTCCCGATTCCACGCCATGAACTTTGGTGGAAGGTTCGACCGTGCCATTGATGCTTTATTGGAAGCTGCCACATCGCTCCCTAGTGTGGGGCTGGTCGTCATGGACGATTGGTGTCCCTCCAGTGGCCGACTTCCGGCCGACCGACTGGAACACATAGAGCGCGTGGCAAAAGACTGTCCTGACAGCATTACGGTTCTTTTGATTTCGAAAGGCAGCATGGATGCCAGTGGAAAAAGCAACGACCCGATTGTTGCTCGGTCAGCGGAAGCCATGCAAAAGAAAGGGTTTGCAACATGGCGCTTGTGGCGTGGAAAGAACGGACCACAACGAATCCTTGATCGCGATGGTGAACTGATTGAACTGATGATTGAAGATTCAGGCTTCGTCATCTGATTCTTCATCTTCTCCGAGGAGCTTGGCCATTTCCTCAAGAGCATCCTCATCGGGTTCATCAAATTGCTGCGGATTTCGAGCCCCGCCACCCATCTCATCCTCACCGGCAACCTTTGGAGCGGATGATTCGAGCATCGACGACCGATTCTCTCGGGCACGTTGGGTGATGAACCACACCATTACCAAAAGGGACAATCCCATGACGGCGTAAGCAATGTTCTTGGTCGTGTCTGGCTCCATATTTGTATCATGAGGTGCCTTGTTCTTCATCGTTTGGGAGGTTTTCATCTTGACCGGCCATGTCTTCCCATTCCAATGGGCGAGCAAGATGACGCCGTGCATCAACTGGAGGCTCAACCCATGACGTGGAAGGGGGTGAGCCTGGAATGTCGACCCATTCGTCGGCTTGCCGCCGTTTGCACTTAGGGCACCGAATGCCCTGCCCTGCCCCCATGCTTTTCATTCGAACCGAACAATCCGGACACAATGGGCGTTGACGGCTTCGGGGCACCCATGATTTGACTCTGAGACGTTCGGCGTGGAGTTGCTGATTTTGGTCAATTAAACCCGCGACTTCAATCACATCACCCTCCTTAACCCATCGGGCAAGAGCATTCACTGGACCACCTTCACTGTAGCACAGAACATTTGGCCCGTCGGTGATAATTTGAGCGTGTTTCCGGGTCGGATCGACCGTAACAGTTCGCACTTCAAGCTGCCAATCATCACCGAGATGATCGCCGCTGGCCTGATTCGTCTGGAACACTCTACATCCTCGGACTGTCTCTGTTTCTTCGCTATGAATGAGCAGATGACTGGCCTTCTCCGCCGCTTCTTTCGCTGTAGATCGGATTCCGAACAAGACGGGTGAGTGCCCTCTGGGAGCGATGAGGCTGGTTCCCCGTCGTGGGTCGCGAGAAAAGACAATTTCGGGCCAAGCGTCCACGACCGCAACCGTGGAAGAATCAACGCAGCGTGGTGAATCCACTCCCTCCATCCTCCAAGCAATGGCCTCCCATGTGCACTGTTTTCCTTTCCAAGCAACGGCCGCGGTAGCGCCAATCCTGCCATGGCCACCCCAACCACGCTCGGGGATGGGTAGCTCGTTGAGTGAGACCTCTTCTCGCACGGCCTTAGCGTAGAGGTCGGATGAAGGTTGAACGTCAAACCATACCATTCCTGGGCTGGCAGGAGATTGCTCCCGAGAGGAGACATCTGAGGGGAGCACCTCTCCCGCAAATGGTGCGATGTGTTTCGTCCACCATGCATCCAAATGTCGAATGAGACCTCCAACATCTTCAGTATGAAGTTCAACACCGAGAGCTGCGTTCCCCCGTGTCCGTCGTTGTGCAAAAGGCCACAACCGAACCAACCGTGGGGTCCCGATTAAGGTTGAATCAGGGAGGCCATTTATCAGGTCATGAAAGACAGCCGTGGTGCACCCACCAGCGAGGGAGTCAGTATCGTCAAGTCCCAGCCACCCCATTGAACCACCTACGGTTGAAACGAATCACCAAAATCGACTTTGTCGGCCCAACGGTTGCCAATAAAGGATAAGCCCACTGCAGCGGGAACACGGTACAACCGGGCACCAAAACCCCAACCTGCCCCCATGTCAGAACGTCGGTCGCCCACCATCAAATCCAATGGATGTGGGGACGAGGGTTTTGGCCCCCACCAATTCACTTGAGGTTCAAACACGACATGGTTAACAGGCTCCCACCCTGTTTGGACAGTCACCCCTTCCCTTAGCACTTGATGACCTAAAAATAGCATTGAGGGTGAGGGTTTACGGCAATTACAGGCGTCCTCAAACCGGTGAGGACAGGTCAAAAAAGCATGGATCTCCGCCTGCGGATCTTCCTCGAAAAGTTGACGTTGAAGTTCCTTGTGAATCAAGCCCAAGTTTGCAGGAGTCCAGAGACCCCGAGCGATCGGGGATTGATTGGTCACCACACAAACAAGGTACCCTTCTTGGTTGAGCATCCCGATTGAATGGGCAGCCCCTGGCAACAAGATCACCTCGTCAGGACCGTTGACATAGCCTGATTTCCCACGGTTAATGACACCATCTCGGTCCAAAAAAGCGATGGGTGCATCGGCACTTTCGTTTGATGGAAGCGGCGATGGTACTTGCACATAAGGCCCCTCCATGCTGGTGGGTTGGAGTGGCACCTCATGGGCTTTGTTCCCTCGGAGACCTTGATAGGCGACCACCTCCCCGGAAAAACTGTGCTGATGGAACCTACAACGGCCACCCTCATTGGCGCAGTGGGGATGCTCATGTTGGCCGGGTCGTGGTGGATGCGTGCTCGTTCCACCGTTCGTGTAGCTCAGGTAGGTTGGGTTTTGGTTGGAATTTATTTTTTCTCTCAATCATGGACCTACCTCTCTCATGAAGACCCTATACTTACCATCATGGCGGCTCTGACGCTTCCCCTGAGTTGTTTGGCAGCGTGGTGGGAAACTTCCTCCGGCGAGGAACGAAAGAAAGCCATCGTCTGGGCCCGGGGAACGGTGGCCTTTGCAGGAGGACCTTACTTGTTAATTTCGTACGTCCCCTACCTTAGCGTATTGGCCATATGGTTCGTGGCCTCCCAATCGGCATGGTTTCTAGGATTCGCCACTGGAAACAACATCGAAATTGGCACCACATGGGTAAATGATTCAGCCGGGCGAGTCAACTGGGAAGACTGGGACGGGAATCGATGGTTTGCAACCGATTTCACGGGCGAATATGCCTTTCAAACGGAATTGCTCCTCGCCAACGGTGAAACCATTGGCATCAATTTTGTCTTGGCTTGCACGGCCATCCAATCCATGGTCCTGTTCATCGGCGCCATAGCCGTTCTTGATCTTTCATGGAAAAAACGCATTCGTGCTTTGTTGCTGATTTTACCAACCATTCATCTGCTCAATGTTTTTCGAAACGCTGGATTGATCTGGATGCACATGACCTACACACAATGGTCCCTCTGGGGCTTGAGTGTGTTTGAATTTGGCCACAGTTATGCCGCCAGATTCGTGAGCCTTTTTGCGATGTTCCTGTTGGCTTTAATCATGTTTGAAATGCTTCCAAGCATGCACAAAAACATCATCGCGTTGACCGGTTCGGAGAAACGAACACGTCAGAAATAGCATGCAGACGCCGAGATTTGAACTCGGGTAGAGAGGTTGGGAACCTCCCATCATAACCACTAGATCACGTCTGCTTCAAACCCTCGTTTAGAAGGCAATTGAAGAGGCCTGCGATGAGAAAGGATGATGATGTCGGGGCCAAGGCCATGGTCATGCACCCATCCCTGGAACCCTACACGTTTCTACGAAGTGGATTGACCGCTCCCAACCGTACGGTGTTAGCGGCAATGACCAACAAACAAAGCCATGCTGATGGGCGGGTTTCCGAGGATGAAATTCGTTGGCTAGAAGCGAGAAGCAAAGGCGGATTTGGAATTGTAACAACCGCTGCGACGCATGTATTGGAAGATGGTCAGGGCTGGGAAGGGGAATTTGGAACGTGGTCCGACCATCATCTGGATGGATTGAGCCGCCTCGCATCGTCCATAAAACGCCACGGGGCGATCGCACTCGCCCAGCTCTTTCACGGAGGAATGCGGGCACCTGAACGACTGACTGGCCACCAGCCAAAATCGGCCTCAGCAAACTCATTGGGAGAAGGGAAAGCAAGCAGTCGAGCGATGTCGGAAAAAGAAATTCATGAGGCCATTCAAGCGTTTGGAAAAGCCGCTGAACGTTGTGAGCAAGCCGGATTTCAAGGTGTTGAACTTCACGGAGCACATGGCTACCTCATCGCCCAATTTCTTGGTGCGGGTACCAACCGACGAACCGATGCGTGGGGCGGCGACCAATTGGCCCGAACACGGTTCCTTGGAGCCATTGTCGATGAGGTTCGTAAGCGCACGAAAGCCAACTTTCTCGTAGGTGTACGTCTTTCTCCGGAACTTGATTCGTGTGGCATGAGCCTCGAAGATTCCCTCCATACCTTGGGCCTATGCGGTTCCATGCCTTTGGATTTCCTCCATGTTTCGTGCTGGGACATTGACAAAACAGGTGTTTTCAATGGCCAAGAGCGCCCTTTTACCACCATCTTTCGACAACATCTCCCCTCCACCATGCCGTTGATGACCACCGGAGGGATTTGGACTGGCGACGACGCCATGAAGGCCGTTCAACAAGGAGGTGATTTTGTTGGCGTCGCCCGTGCAGGAATTGCTCACCCAGATTGGCCCAGGTACCTTGCTGATGGGTCCGAAGAACCTTCTCGCCCACCGTTCACCGAAGAATCGCTCGCCAAAGCCTCGCTCAATCAAACATTCATTGAGTACATGCGTCGATGGGACGGTTTTGTTTCGAATTAAGCGCCCCTGCCGCGATTCGAACGCGGGTTCCTGGCTCCGGAGGCCGGGGTGATATCCACTACACTACAGGGGCAATCACCCCTTCAGCCTCTGGCGTATGAGTTCTTCTGAACTCATTCTTTCGGCAACCACAGGTCATCCGGTGAACTTCTCACCCAGACCTCACCGCTTCCCGCAGGGAATTCAATCGTTTCAATGCCGTCAAGGACCATGCCCATCAGTTCACTAGGAGGCTGCTGCTTGGCGGATGCACCCACCGAAAACACATCGTCAACGGATGAACCAAGGAATTCTGGCGAGGCTGGTGTTTCAGCCATCATCGGCAAAGCCACTTCCTCTTTCTGGTATTCAGTTCCATCCGGTGTTTGCCCAAACATCACTTCCGTCATTCGGTCTTCACCGGCCCACATGGCTTCCTGTTCATTGGAACTGCGGTTTGTTCGAAGGAAACCAAGCAAGAGTCCTGCAAGAATCAGAAGCATGGCACCTGCAGAAGCATAGATGATGTCATTGGAGACGCTCGCCACAATGTCGGCGTTGTCCCCTACCCCATCACCGTCGGTGTCTTTCGATTCCGTTGGATCTTCTGGGAAAGCGTCGTCAATGTCGGGCACGCCATCGCCGTCGCCATCAAAAGCGTCATACGTTGTTTCACACAGCACGACCAACAGCTCAATCTCTTGTTCGTCAATGAATTCATCATCGTTGATGTTGATGGAATCAAAGTCAAATTCATTTGACCATGGATGGTTTTCCATGGCGTTCAAGGACACCTCGTCCCTTCCCAGCGCAAAAGCGTCAAACACCAGCATGAGTTCATTATCACACGTGCAAAGAAACTGAAGAGCCTCTCGGTATTCGACCGACCCATCTTGATTAAGATCGATTGATTTCAATTCCTCTGCCGGAATTTCGGCCGTTTTGATCTCTCCTTCATCCAAAACTCCATCGCCATTTTTGTCTGCATCTTCAAACAGCTCAGTGGCCACATCGGTGCATGATTCAACATCGTCTGGTTCATCCGGTCCAATCGGTTCGACTGGGTCAACAGGGAAGTCACTTTCATCCCAACGAACGACAATGGAGACTTCCTCTGCGTCACTAACACCGGTCATCGTGATGTCGATTTGCCCGTTGAGGGGGAATTCAACGCTCATCATGTGATTTGTTCCTTCTTTTCCACTCAGCATGTCAAAATCTACGGCTACGGTGTCGAAGCCAGCCCCGGGGCCGGGCCTTCCGCCACCGTCTGAAAATTCAATCTCATATTGTTGTCCTTCAATGTAGAGCATGATGTCCCCTGACCCTCCATAGGTCTCGAGCCAAAGCATGCTCCCTGGTTCTTCGAGTTCAGCAAAGAATGAGATTTCACCACTCTTTGCTACACTGATGCCATCAAGTGGTTCATCGTTGTACAATTCAATGGGCGTTCCATCGTAATCCCAAACATACCGGTCAGCAAATTCAGCCACAATGTTCACGCCCGTAAAGGCTGATTCGGATGTCAAGAGAATGTACCACCAACCGGGTGTGGGGTCGTTGAATGCAATGCGATCGTTGGCTCCCTCGGCTGTCGAGTGGTGTTCGTAGGTGGCAGAGGTGGGCGCTTGGTCGAGGCGCATGTAGAGGGAAGCATCCCCCGCACCATCGTTGAGGTCCACCACGAGACGTTCAGTTCCCTGGGGCACCTCGACCTTGAAGTATTGATTGAGGCCGTCGTACCCGCTCAATAATCCATACTCGATACCGGGTGTGAGGGTGATGGCGTCATCTGGGTCCACGTTTTCGGGTGGATAGACAAAGTCTGCTACGATGGTGAATTCCCGTGCATTCCTAAAGCTGTAAGCCGTGATGTAGTACAAGCCCGGTTCAACATCAAAGAGATGAACTTCTTCCTCGTTTCCTGGACCGGTCGACCAGGATTCCAATTCGGGCACTGAACCCTCTTTTCCATTTGTCATATCTTCTTCAAACGGTTCCTCCCACCAGAAGGTTGGCGTTGGTGGGCTGTAGTAGGAGATGCCAATGTCCACATTACCTTGCCCGTCGTACGTTCGAACACGCAAGTCTGCAAGAGGCTCAGTGACATTGACGTAATAGTAGTTCATGTTGATACCATCGTTGTTGAACGAGTTTCCATTGACCTCTTGATTGGTGACTGGGATGCTCTCCTTGAGTTCGGTCATGTCGTCAAGTGTGGGGGGTGGGTCGGCCATGTCAGCCTCGAGTTCAATGTACAAGTCCTCTATGTCCGTATGGAGGATTATGGTAAACCAAAGGACACCAACCTCTGGCCAGGACCATGACTCGAAGAGAAAACCCCACTCACCAAAGGATTCTGTGTCGTGGTTCCACTCGTCAGGAATGGCGTCGTGTTGGGAATAAAGCGTGTATTCGGTCGGTTCCTCAAACTTAAGGGAGTAGGAATACCAGTCCAGCCCTCGCGTTAAATCCTCCACTTCAACGAAGAACAACAACGTGTCGCCTTCGGCAGCGAACTCAAGCTCGTAGCCTTCGCCGACGAACAATTCCACGGCTTGTGCGACAATGCTTCCATCCGGCATAACCCAATCTGCACCCTCGATGGAAGCCATTCGCTCCCCTGATGCATCCCAAGTTTCGCCACCCTCACCTTCTGGGAAGTCGAAGTGGAGATGCTCTTCCATTGAACTTGCATTCGTCCCGGCCCGGACCGTGATGTTGTCCATCACGCCCTCGAAGTGGTTGCAATCGCACCCTGCTCCCATTCGGGCAAGGTACAGTTCATCGCAGTCCAATCCAGTTTCGTAGCAGTCGTTTGAACCAAAATCTCCGAGGGGAATCGAAGCATCTTCGTCAAGAACAACTCCGGCCTCAACGCCGTTGATGTGGAAGGTAAAACCTTCCCCGACCGCAACCGACACTTGGATGTGCGACCATGTATCAGCCTCGATGGTCCCGGTTGAGAGGGGATGTTGCGAAAGACTGTATTCGGATGAAAAGGCCACACGGTCGTCATGCAGGTAGAGACCCCAGCCATAATCACCTTTCATGACGACGAATTGATTTCCTTCGAGGGCATAGGGGTGAACCCAAGCAGAAAGTTCCAGATGAGTCATATTGGTGAAATCAAGCCCCTCGTCATGGTCCATGACGATGTGGTCGCTACCACCGTCAAATCGAAGCGCATAATCAGCGCCGGGACCAAGTTCCACAACGCCGTAAACCGGGAAGTATTGCGGATCATTTTCAAGGTCATTCCACGTACCCGGCATGATATTGCCCATGTTGGTGCTGGCGATATGGACATAGTGCTCATCTCCACCTTCTGATGGTTGGTCTTCGCCCCAATCGCGGTACAGGAATGGTGTCCCATCGTGCCAACGGTAGAACCCTTCCTCACCGGCGTCCGACAATCCTGTCCACAAATGGCGAGACTGATTGTCCCATGATGCAAACGTGTCAAAGAGCCATGAATTCTCGCCTTCATCGTCAACGGTGACGAGAAAACCATCAAGCGAGCGAGCATAGGAGGCAGCCTCCTCCCAAGACGAGGCTGAAAGCAGATGGTAGGTGTTGTTGTTGGCCGGATTAACCGCCGTATGAAGCACACCCATCTCATCGGTTTCATCGGCTTGAACCGTGGAGAACAACGGTGCAGAGAGACTCAAAAGGAAGATAGATACCAAGAATATGGCTCTGTTCATGCGTTCTGCCACACCGAGTTCCTATTTCAACAACATGGCGCGTTGGGCAAAGGGAACCCTTGAGAATGGAAGGTGTCAAAGTTTCATTCTTCCTGAGGGCCGGTCGTGCTCTTTGAGCATCTTGACTTTCTGGACCGAATTTGCAACGTAGAGGGTGAGAACCGTCAGCCCAAAGAGAATGAGGATTGAGCCGGGAAGAACGGCTCCCCAGCTGAACCCATTGTCAAGAATTGAAAGAAGCATCAGCCCACCCAACGCCATCGGTAGAAAGGCAATGGACAGCATCAATTGTGGACCTATGCCACCGGCCATGGCATCAAATCGAATGACGGCTCGTCGAAAACGAGATTGTTTCATGGTCGCAAACTTTGCTCCACGGTCAAGAAGATTCCCCCGGCCACAACGGGATGACCATCATTGCAACTTCTTTCCACCAATTCGCAATTCGGTTTGAAGAGGCATTTGATGTTCCCAGGCAAATTCTTTCACAATACGCCATGCTTTCTCTGAACCCTCGTAATCTTTGACGTCGATGATCTTGTTGCGTGTGTTCGCCTTGAAGGCTGCAACAGGTTCAGCGTTTCTGAAAACAAGATAGGCTGAGCCAAAGCCAAACCGTTCCTTCATGATGTCTGCAAAGTACGGTGCAATTGGATCGGAGGGTGGGAGAACAAAGTCACGAATTGAAGGGATGGATTTGGCTTCTTTGAGCAACTCCTTACGACCCCAGCAGACTTGGTGGAAATCCTCAATCAAAAATCCCTTGATGAGCGTTTCATCTTCCTCAAACGAGTTCAACACCGCCTTCAATTCCTCTGGTTTGAACGAAGGCCCAGCGAGTTGAGTCATTTGGCGCAGGGTGATAACCGGGAATTTTTCAACCAATTTCCGAATGTATTCTTTTCTCAATTCTGCCCGGTCAACATCAGGGGAGACGAACACACTGCGGAACCCACCTCGGAAATCCTGGACGATGTGCCCCGTTCGAATCAGAGGTTGAACCAATTTTCTAAATTCTGATTGGGAAAGAGCGTGGCGTTCCTTGAACAAATTCGGGTCGGAATGGCTGCTAAAGAATTCTACAATGTCCCAGAGTTCTTCATCTGCCGGCTGATTTCGTATGGCTAAAATTTCTTGGAAATGCTCGTATGAGGCCCAAACTTGGTGCCCACGAAGATTGATGCCTTGATGCAGACGATGTGCACTTGCCATGCTCTTTAGGTCCACTCGGTAGAGTTCACTTCGACCACGTAGAGCAAAGTCATCTCGAATTTCATCCACCTGCTTGAGGGCTAAGATTTCGTTTTCATGCCGTGTCGATTGGTGAAGATGGTGCTTGTGGAAGAGAGCTCTTTCCGCAATCTCTCGCGGTTGTGGGTCAACCACAGCACCCCGAATCATTCGCTCACCCGTCACTTTGAATCCGATGCCTTCCAAAGCAGACCGGGTTGTGGCGTCAATTGATGTGATAGGTTCGCTGTTGAAATTTGAAAGAACAGAAACGTCAACGAGTTGTGCAGCATGGTTTTCCAGCAAGACGTTGAATGCCTCACAAAATTCATCCAAATAAGCCGTGGGAACGTGCAAATCTTTGATTTCAAGGTAATCGTTTACTTTGAACATTAACACCTTTCCAATGGGGTCAACACCTTTGAAAATTGGAAGGTACCAACCACGGTCCAAAACGCTCCGAACTTCCCAAATAAAGCGAGAAACGTAAGGGTCAGATTGTGTCAAAATACGAACGGTTCGGTCTTCTCGCCTGGGCTGCATTAGTTGGTCGACCTCATCTGGAGCGCAGAAGAATGCTTCAGGTTCTGGTACCAAGGCCATGACCTTGGCGATTCTACCTTCGTTTTCGAGGTTCATCAAAGCGATGGTTAAATCCTCAAAGCTACGAGAGACATAGAACCTCAATGTGCTCGCTTTGACCGGGCCCATTCGTCTCACGACTTCTTCGAGAGCATCCTCAAACGACAAGGGTGGATAGACGCCTTCAACACGATGGAACAACGATAGGCGACGACGACGACCTGCCACCTCTTCGAACTGTTTGACCACCAGCATTTGGCGCTCAAGGTTTCCAAGGGCATTTTTCAGGTCTCTTTGCAACGACTTGTGTTCATCTCCCTTCGGATATCCGGCCATGATCTCTTGGCGAGTGACGTTTTCGCCAGGAGGGATTTTGGTCAAAATCTCGTGTTCCATTGGACCCATCCAAGCCTCGGGTTTTAATCCGAGGAGCATTGAGATGTTGCGCTTTGTCGTGTATCCAATCCGATTGTGCAAGAGTCTGCCCATGATGACATCCGAGTCCAATTGTACATCGGTCCAATCGTTGAAGGCAAAGTCTCCAACACGGTAGAGGAGTTCTTGTTGTTTCTGGAACAAAACATGTTCATTGAACGCTGTGAAACTGTCCCCGTATTGCTTGAAGGATTTATCCAACACCATGTTTTGAATCCAACGGTATTCAACAACTTCTTCTTCGCCACCGGTCAAGCGATGCTCATCGATCTTCAGAATGTACTCAGCATCGTTGGTTTGGATAAAGAATCCAACTGAAATAACGTTTCGACCTTCCAATTCGTGAAGAGAACGTTCGATGAGGGATTGCGGGAAAGGAAGTCGTTCTACCATTTCCTCAGAGGTTTTGGGGCCTTCAGACCCAAGCATTTCAATGACTTTGACTCGCAAAGCTTCCTGTGGGTCACCCAGCGAGCGCTCTTCCCATGATACCGGTTTTGTACCTGCAAAAGCCGTGGCGATCTTGTAGGTCAAACCGGAGGTGTGGAGTTCGAGCAAATTTTCAATTTCTTTACCTCCAGCGACGGCAAGACAACCCAGTGTGCCGTGGATTTCCGCCATGTAGGGTGTAAACCATTTTCCATCAAGCTCATCCTGCCCTGTTCCATCAAGTTTCGTGATTTGTCCGGATTGACACAATTCTTCAACCCAACCACGTATGCTCTCAAGAGGGACGTTAGCGAGTTTATCCCTGTAGAGTGGATTGTTGAATTCACGGTCAAGCCCTCCACCGTGACTCATGAGGCGGAACAATTCCTTGGCGTTGGTTGGAGTTGGGGCTTTGTCCGCATAGTAGGTAGTGAGTTGCTCGCTGGAGAGTTCGGTGGCCAGTGACCGAGTACCAAGCAAACGCTGGAGAATGGATGGGTCGATGTCCTTGACCAAGAAGGCTCGGGTTTTCATGGACATTAAATCTTCAAAGGCCGACATGAAAAGCGACATGCCGAGCCTTGAGGGTACAACCACTTTGGTGTGAACAATACGAGCGTCGCCCGAGACACAAGCGGTGAGGAAATGTTCGAGTCCAATCAAATCAATGTCGCCAAACATAATTTCACTTTTGGCTTCCCTCATCAGCAGGCTGCTTTCCATCGTACGATGCTTCTGTAGCAAGGCTTCTGCACGTTGTTGAAATTGTTGAGGACTGATTTCTTCTGCACCCATCCGCTTTGGAATGATCAGCGAACGGCCTGAGACCTCCCGGAAGCGCTTGGCAAAAATTTGCGTATTGATGATGTAGCGTTCAATCACGTCGAGGTGATTGTTTTCCCGGAAGGCCGTGTACATCGTTCCGGGGTCTACCTCCTGTGAAGTTTTGAGGAGGAGCCCGTTTTCATCAAAGGACATTTCAATGACAGCAATGTTGTTTGCCTCTGCCAATCCCGCCATGAAGTAGCCAAGAGCAGTGTTGAAACCCCGCCCACGGCATGTGGTGATCATGTAGGTTGGAAACGAGCCAGAAATGACTTGCTCCACCAAAATTCGACGTGAATCCGGCACCTGGAACGAATCCAGGGAATGTTCTTCGAGATGACGGGCTATGGCATTTGCAACTTCGTTTGAGAGACCGTAAACTTCCCGAAGCATCAACCGAGGGTCTTGTTCTCGTCGAAGGGCAACAATGCAATGGCCGATGAGATCGAGAAGAGCTTGAGACAATTCCCTGCTACGGCTTCGGGCTTCCCCGGACCACGAGGGAATGGTGGGGCGGTGTCCGGTCACGCTCGTGACATTCACCCGAGTGCCCTGGATGTTGGTGACGCGGTGAGTTGAACCACCAAGGAGGATAACGTCTCCTGTTCGCAAGTTGGAGACAAAGGAACCCGACAACTTACCGAGAATGGAGCCTTCTGCGTTGAACACAAGGTAGGAATTGTCGGGTGCAATGGTT
>VMHT01055633.1_pt1 | contig 15923 bp, 25 predicted proteins | sample 4693611 | NCBI WGS metagenome assembly VMHT01 (sample SAMN12280063, study PRJNA550983) | marine metagenome | isolation source: seawater sampled from same location over 5 years 0.02-0.2 micron viral filtrate | place: USA: collected off the coast of southern California halfway between the port... ... | reverse complement strand
TGACAGGTAAAGACAACTGCGCTTGGTACTTGTTCGATAAAGACGATAGAAACGCACACACAGAATTTTATGGAAGGTTGATGTAATGCTTACAGCGAAAGATATGAAAGATATGATTGATATGTATTCTCAGTTTGTGGAGGACAAGATGATTACTAAAGGTCGGGAGCGACTGATTGAGAATGCTCTAGGCTTAACTGGTGAAGCTGGTGAGGTATCGGAGAAGATTAAGAAGCTGTTTCGTGACAACAGGATTGACGATGATGCAGTCTTGAAAGAGTTAGGTGACGTACTGTTCTACACTGTAGCTCTGTCTAACATCTTTGGTGGAAGCTTGATTAAGATCATTGAGTTGAACATGGAAAAGTTAAACGAGCGTGTTAAGAACGGTACACTACAGGGATCAGGTGACAACCGATGAGTAGAAGACACACAGGTATGTCATGGTTCTGGAGATATATGAATTATCTTGCGACATGGCGAACCCACAGGATAGCAATCAAGCAACTTAATCAGCTAACCGACAAAGAACTACTAGACATTGGTATAGCTAGATCAGATATTGACCGTATGGTTTGGCTAAAAGAAGATAAGACTATGAGAGCGAGAGGGAAGACTGAAGATGAATAATTACCTACCAACTGACTACCAGACTTTTATTGCTAAGTCTCGCTACGCTAAGTATATCGACGGTAAGGGCCGTGAGGATTGGGGCGATACAGTAGAACGCTACATGGATAATGTGGTACGCCCTAAAGCTGGTAATGATTCCTACGTCAATCAACTACGGGATGCCATATTAAACCTAGAAGTTATGCCCTCTATGCGGGCTATGATGACTGCTGGTCCAGCACTAGCCCGTGACAATACTGCTGGGTATAACTGTAGCTACTTACCAGTAGATGACCCTAAAGCATTTGATGAGGCTATGTTTATCTTGTTGTGTGGTACAGGTGTAGGCTTCTCAGTAGAGCGTCAGTTCATCCAGAAGTTACCAGAGGTTCCTGATCTGTTTGAGAGCGACACAGTGGTTGTAGTTAAAGATAGTAAGGAAGGGTGGGCTAAAGCCTTTCGTCAAATCCTTGCGCTTCTCTGGGCTGGTGAGATACCTAAGTGGGATGTGTCTGCTGTACGCCCTGCTGGTGCTAGGCTTAAGACCTTTGGTGGTAGAGCATCTGGCCCTGCACCCCTAGTAGAGTTGTTTAACTTTGCAGTAACTACCTTCAAGGCTGCTCAGAATCGTAAGCTATCTTCTATTGAGTGCCATGACCTTATGTGTTTTATCGGCCAGATTGTCGTAGTTGGTGGTGTTCGTCGTAGTGCTATGATTAGCTTGTCTAACTTATCTGATGATAGGCTGCGTCATGCTAAGTCGGGACAGTGGTGGGAAACAGCAGCCCATCGTGCATTAGCTAACAATAGTGTGAGTTACACAGAGAAGCCTGACATGGAGACATTCATGCGGGAGTGGCAATCTCTAGTGGAAAGCAAGTCAGGTGAACGTGGTGTCTTTAATCGTCAGGCTAGTAAGGTACAAGCAGCTAAGAATGGCCGTAGAGATCCTAACTATGAGTTCGGTACTAATCCCTGTAGCGAAATTATCTTGCGACCAAACCAGTTCTGTAACTTGACAGAGATTGTAGTACGAGCCACAGACACTATAGAGGACTTAGAGCGGAAGGTACGTCTAGCATCTATTCTAGGCACTATTCAATCTACTTATACTAAGTTTCCCTACCTGCGTAAGATTTGGCAGAAGAATACAGAAGAGGAGAGATTACTAGGTGTATCCCTAACGGGCATCATGGACAACAAACTAACTACCAGTCAGAATTCTGGTCTTGATAAAACACTAGAGAGGTTAAAGAATGTTGCAATATCTACGAATGCTGAGTGGGCTGAACGCCTTAACATCCCTGCTTCTACTGCTATCAGTTGCGTTAAACCAAGTGGTACTGTCTCCCAACTTGTTGATTCTGCTAGTGGCATCCATGCTCGTCATAGCCCTTACTATGTTCGTACTGTGCGTGGAGATAACAAGGACCCGCTGACGAAGTTTATGATTGATAAGGGTGTACCTAACGAACCATGTGTGATGAAGGGCGACACAACTACAGTCTTTAGTTTCCCTATCAAGTCACCAGCAGGGGCAGTCACTAGGAACGATATGACAGCCATAGAGCAACTAGAGATGTGGCTGACGTATCAACGCTCATGGTGTGAGCATAAGCCTAGCGTGACGATCTCTGTACGTGATGCTGAGTGGATGGCTGTAGGGGCATTTGTTTACGAACACTTTGATGAGATGTCAGGGGTATCGTTCTTACCTCACTCAGATCATACTTACCAGCAAGCACCCTATCAGGACTGTACTAAAGAGGACTACAAAGAATTGTTATCTATTATGCCAAAGGCTATTGACTGGTCTGAACTTTCACAGTATGAGAATGAAGATAACACTGCGGGTAGTCAAACAATGGCTTGTAGTGGGGATACGTGTGAACTTGTAGATTTAACATAGGAGACTATAATGGCTAAGTGGGATTTAGGTAAGATGGAGCCTGATAATGTAAACAGTCCACCACACTACGGACAAGGCACTATTGAGTGTATTAAATACATTGAGGACTTCCTAAGCAAGGATGAGTTTGTAGGCTACCTACGAGGGAATATAGCTAAGTACCTTCATAGGTGGCGCTACAAGAATGGCTTAGAAGACCTTAAGAAGGCTAACTGGTATTTAGATAAGCTCTTACAAGTGGAGAGTAAGAAATGATAAGCCTAAATCAGTCAGTAGATTTAGTACACTTAGGTATTACACTCTACTTAGTCTGGAAGGTACATAAACTACAACAAGAAGTAGACTATGCTTACTTTACACTGAGTAATCTACTAAAGTCTTTAACCAGTACATTTAAAGCAATGACACAATGAAAAAAGCCCCTGCGTCCAACTAAGGATACAGGGGCTTAAGTTTGTCTGGGGTAGTCTTTTTGTTGTTATTACTTACCGAAGAATTTAGATACTGACCTAATTCCTATGGATGCCGATACGATCCCGCCAAGGGAATACTGATACCACGTTGGCATAGTCTCAAGTGCAGTAAAACCAGCCTGTACTATAGCATTACCCCAATCACCACAGAAGGCTAGTATCAGGGGAATACTGAAAAGTAGGGTTATCCACTCATCTTTCCAGCTATTCTGTGTAGCTTGTATAGCAGCTAGATCCCAGTCTATCTCGCCTGTAAGCTGCTTCTTCTTAATCTCAGCCTCAGTTAGTTTGATCTGTGTCTTACTGTCGATTACACTTGTAGCTAGACCAGCTATGCTACCTAATATTTGTCCTATCATTTACTCTCATTCCCCAGCCAAACGGCGAAGGCTCCTGTTAATGCTCCAGTTACGGTTGCTGTAAGGGCAGTTGCCTGTGATGTCATAGCCTCTGGGGGTAACGACATAAACCACTCAATCACTCTAATGTACATACCAGTCATAACCAACATCATTAGTCGTGGCAGTAGTTTCCAAGCTAGTATAGTTTCCATATCAGACCTCGAAGTTTACTAATGTGCCTACAGGTTTAGTCTGTATAGGCTTACCTTGATTAGTGTAATTAACAGGCTCTACCTTAAATGTTACAGGCTTCCTTGTAGATTGCTCTATTACTTTAGGTGTCTTGTCTTGGTTCTCAGGTGGGTTCATTGCCATTTGAAATGGTGCAGTACCTATAGCTTCTAGCATTATAGCATCCCCTTTGATGACATTATTAGAAGTACAGCTATCCCAGTTATAATAGACAACACAACCAGAGTACCCCCAATAACAACTACCTTCTCTACTAGCTCTTGCTTACGGAGTTTATCAGCAGCTTCTTTCTCTTTACGTTCTCTACGTGTTCTAGCTCTGATTTCCTGTAGCTCACCCCAAGCGGAGTAACCTCTAGTAGCTATCACAATGGCTCTAAGCTCTTCCTCAGCATCTTTAGCCTTCTGTAGTTTTACGAAAGTCTCCATACTGTTCTCATCATCACCTGAGAAGAGACTGTTCTTTTTCTTATTGTGGTTGTTCCTTAGCTCATCGACACCATCAAAGAACTCACCAATTTGTTTAGTAACTGAGACAAGCTCTTTACCTGCACTGACAGCACTCTTGACAGCAGCCAAAGCTGTAAATGGATCTATCATGCACTACCCCCATTGAGCTTCAAACTCATGGGCTGCATCAAAAGTATCGAAACTTACTTCCTCAAGTGAAGGTTTTGAAGAAGTACTCCTGTGAACAACCCGACAAAGAATAAACCACTTGTCACCAACTTGCATTGGGCCTTTGATTATTTCTACTAAGTGATAACTATTCATTAGCCATCTTTTCTACTGATTGTCGGATTGCTTTAATGTTCTCGTCTATGCGGGCCATAGATATTGCTTGCCTTTGTGTGGCATCTTCTACGATAGATATTCTTGATTGTAGACGCATGATATCTTCAGAATTACGTTCAATGTCTGACATCATCATAGAGACAGTCCAAACTATAGCTGCCGCTTGAGCTATAAGGCCGAAGATAAGGGTTATAGGTACACTCCTAGAGAGGTGCCAATTATCTTCTTCTCTACTCATGCTGGGTAGACCTTACGATCAAGTTCAAAGTGAGGGGCATCATAGAAGCTCTTCCAGTCACCACCCCATACGATGGAAATGTCAAGCTCTTCTGCTGCATCCTTCATGGCTTCAGCCATAGTTTCAAACCTATCTAAGTCTTCCCAATCTACAGGCCAAGGAACCATGTCTACAGCATGACCTGTGATGTGTCTTGAGTTAAGTGTAGTTGACTTACCCTCTTTGAGTAACTGTCTCTGACGATCAATATGACGTATGCCTTCAATGACTGTGAAGTCTACCTCAGTGATCTCTATTGCTTTCTTAACTACAGCTTGCATATCAGGGTGTACTCCTGACAAGTTCTGTAAGCTACGTGTTCCTAGTTTGTATGCCATTTTATCTCTTTTCCTCTACCTTAACTCTGACCATGAGACAACGTAACCATTGCCCAAAGATATTCTGTAATATACATTATGAGGTACAATCGCACTGGTTGTAGCATTACCATCTATATCAAAATTCGCCGCTACAACTATATAGCCAGACATACTTGAATTTGTAGACACTTGAAAACGGACAGTGTTGTTACCGCCGGGCTGTGTTACTACAGATACTGATATTGGCTTACCTGTGGTATTTCTATAGACAGAATTCAAAGATCTGCTAGATGCCACATTTTGCCAACTTTGGTTAATACCTAAACCTGATACATTAGCATTTATAGCAGCTTTAACTTTAGCTGGTGAGACAAGGCTTTCAGTAGAACCTGTTCCACTTTGCCAAGTAGAGGTAGCTTGATCACCTAATATTCCAGTTTGTGTACCAGATGTATTAACAACAGGTGTGTTATCTATTATTTTCCAAGTACTACCATCTAAGTAAGCTGCTGTAATCCAGCCCGTGTTAGCCTCATTCCTTATCCTTAAAAGATTAGCACCCGTATCATACCACCACTGATTAGCAAAGGTCGTACTAGGCGCTGAACCCCCTGAGTTATTGGTTGCAATTGCACTTAACGCATTGTTAATGTCGGCTCTAGCATTAGGTGCTGTTTGGTTAGCTATGTTATAGTCATGTTGTGCCATATTAATACTCTATTATTCCTTCTAAGACGCTCACGCTTGGTGATACACCATCAGTTGAGCTTTCAAACTCTATCTTAAACTTAACTGCTCTGGCTGTTATTTCACCAGTAGCTATCTGCCAAGCACCCCAAGTGGGTGTTCCAGATGGATCATCATTTGTTGCCGCAACGTAAACTGCTACATTGTAATCCCCATAAGGTTGGTCTTCATCTGACCAGTCATCCCAATTATTAGGCCAAGTATCCCAGTTGTTAGGTATATCATCCCAGTTTACTAATCCTCCAGAGGCATCGGAGTCAAACCTTGTTACAGCTATATTAGTAGAAATTCTCAAAGTCCTAACAGAACCAGTATCAAGGTATCCCGTAAACTCATAAGTACCTGTGGAAGGTGCAGTAGCAAAACTAGCCAGCCTTAATTCGTCAGGGTTTGGTCCAGTCGCTATAGCTATGTTAGTCTTTGTACCAGCGAAACTTGGGTTCTCAGTGTCAGTCTGTGATGTACCTAATTCAGGTAGTTCAGAAGGTTGGACAACCAGAGAAGCTGTAGTACCGGCATTACCTGACTTATCATAAGGTTCAATAAAGAAGGTTCCTGAGATGGCTGGATAAGTAACTGATGTAGCGGGTCTAGCAACCTTCTGAATTATAGGAACTTCCCCTACATCTTCAAACACTGCTGTAGTTGAAGAGTTGTGCAGTATCTTATAGTACGACAAATCAAGGTCAGTAGAAGCTGTCCAGTTAAGGAATAAAGTACCGCCAGATAACTGATATTCAAAGATTGCTGGTGCAGATGGGCCAACAGTATCAGCCTCTACCTCTACTTGTACTGTAGTAAAATCACCCTTTACTCCAAACGAGTTGATAGCTCTTGCTCGTATATCGTAAAATATGTCTGTGGTGTCTGTAGCTAAGGGAGTTTCAATATCCAGTATCTCAAACCTACCTAAGTCTCCTGTCCCTAATATAGCATAAGTAGTTTCTGTAGACTTCTTATATTCTATTTCTACATAATCTACACGTTCAGCAGAACCTGATCCAATATCAATAACAAGCACGTTAGTTACGTGTTCATTAATAATGCGGTAGTCTTGTGTGGTGTTTATAGATACTGCTGGGACATCAAAGGCTGAAGGTAATGTTGTATTATCACTCTCGTACACTGCACCATCAGAAATGTCATCAAACACAGACTCACTGATCTCTCTCAGTGTCATATTGACAAGTAGGTCATAGTCAGGTTGTACACCAAAGTCCCAAGTTACAACCTCAAACTCCTTATCAATCCAGCCAAACCTAGTGTTGTTAAGCCTCACAATATCGCCTACTTGAACTTGAAAAGCCCTAAGACCAAATGTAGCTTGTGCTGTCAACTGTTGCCTATTACGTTCTAGGGTAATAAGAGCTAAACGTCTAGCTGCATCGGGGTCATCTGTAAAAGGTAATTGTATGTCTACTACACTCTCTTGACCACCATCGGCAGCAAGAAAAGAACTGTATGAAGTTGAATTAAGAATAGGTACTTGAGGGAAGTCAGATGGTTGGTAATCACTCTTTGGGCCTCTGAATGTACCTTTAACTACGTTAAAGTTGTCTCTACGTGAGTGCCTTGTGTTTACAGATATACCTGACCTTAAGTCATCTTCATTAAGATCTAAGACTGGACTTGTGTAGTAAGCTGGTTTCATTCTCCACTTACCTTGAGCATACCACAGTAACCCACCCATAGCTGTAGATAAGTTCTGTATAGCATCGTAAGGTGTAGTGTTAGTGGTAAACGCCCCATTAAGAGTAAATCTATTCTGAGTTGTAGAGTCTGGAAGAGTTACAATTTGATCACAGATATTAGCAGCAGTACTTACAAGTGTGTCATCTACATTCTCAATATCTTCACTAATACCGTAGTTGTAAATCGTTGTATTGCTATTACCTTTGCCTGACGTAATGTAATCCCTTAAGCATAGGGCAGGGTTATCAGACCAAGCCGTACTACCTGTACGAGGGTCGTATACCTTCTTACCTTTGACTATAGCTGTAACTTCAGGTACGCCATTGGGAAATGCATCGGCGTCATATTCTAACATAACGTAGAGATAAGCTGTAGCTAAAAGTTTACAATCCGTTGTCCATTGTGAGGGTGGATCTACACCTAAATCTGAAGATGTAACAGCATTTTGCGTAGTTGTACCTAGCTTCTTAACAATCTTAACTTTACCAGCATACTTGGGTGGTGATGTAACGTCATTACCACTTAGAGTTAGAACCTCATCATTAAAATAGATAGTCTCAAACTCTTCTACTTCATGTCCAGTGAAAGCTAGTACAGTGTGTAGGTATTTATTGTCCTGAGTTGTGCCTTGAAAGACTATACCACCAGCTATCCTAGTTTTACCATAGATAATCTGATGAGGCATAGTTGAGCCCCTTTGGGTTATTTGATAACCTTGATCACCACCTCTAAGTTCTGGTTGAGGCATCAAGGCTTTAGTTAAAGTAGATGTAGCAAGTGTTGTCCCATAGCCAAAAAGAAAAGCCTGACCCATAGACAAACCAAGGGCGGGGTTTAATAAACTGGCCCCAATAAAAACAACCCCTGCAATAGCAGCGCCAAGTTGAGAATTTTTATCTAATAAATCAATATCTAAAGCCATTAGCTTCCAGAACTCCTACCCCAAGCCAGCTTCTGATCTTGCATTGTAGCTACAAAATCAAATCCCGCATCATCACTTGCACCAGCTATATCCCTAGACCTTTGGTACTCAGCAGTATACCTAGAAACTCTAGCTCTCTCTAAGTCGATTAATTTATTCTCAACCTTAACTTGGATAGTCCCTGTGTCAGCACCTTCAGCAATATTCATTTCATCCATATAACCACAGAATACTTCAGTCATAGATGTAGAAGAAACACCAAAGTATATTTTACAGGTTCTACCTTGATAGGGGGTACTGAGGGCTAAAGATAGTACTTCAGAGGGTAGACCTGTGATAGTAATATCAGCCCCTCTAGCAGCAGTCTCTGTAGTCTCTTCAATAGCTGATATACCTAAGAGTGTACCAGCGCCAGTCCAGTCATGTCCACCGAATGTAAGAATACCCACACCAGTCCACAAACGTAATGGATCTGCCTCATCAAAATCTAACTCAACAGCAAAGAAGGGATTAACGACATCATCATCTAAGGCATTAGTAATAACTGAGGGTAGGGAACGGGACATTACTGTAGAGCCTCTATAGCGTCAAAGGAGATACCGTAGAAACTTGCATTATCTATCGACCAAGCTGTTGTACTCTGACCAAGCCTAAAGACACCTTTTGGGTTATTGTAGATAACAGTTTCACCTGAGTATGTACTTCTTAGTTTAGGCCAGATCTCTAGGTCAACATCAGTACCAGCAGTCCTATTAACTAAAACTTGATGTAGTCTAGCAGCAGAGCCTGAACCCAACTGAATATAGTCTCCAGCCAGTAGGGTTCCCGTAAGAGTAATAGATACTGTGTCATTACCAGCAGACCCTGATAAAGTAGGACTACCACTTATAGTTCCTCTAGGTGTAGCATAGTCGGGGTCACCCAGTAGAAATGTGCCTACAGACCCCTTTAGAGCTACCAGCATAGCCTTCCAGTCAGCAGCTAGATCCCTACGCACCGAGGGAATACTGACTGAGGCACTCCAGATTTGACCCTGATGCGCTATTACTTGTTGCTTATATGTAAAGGGAGACTGAGAGACAGCTACAGCATTCATAGCTCGTAGCTCAATACTCTCTATTCCTATAGTAGTGGGGGTATTAAGAGGGTAAGTTATAGCCATAGTTTATCCAAATGCTGATTTCATTGATCCACCTCTACGTCTTTGGTTCATAACTGCACCTACGGACTGATTGATGATAGAGGGTGATGCTTGTGCTATAGTTTGAGTAATAAGTCTCTTAGTATCGTCTGAGGTATTGGCTGAGATGTTGAAGGTTTGATTGACAGTAGTACCCCCAGCACCCTGACCTTTAGTGTGATCTACGACAGTCTCTCTAGGGTGTAGCATAGCCATAAAGCCACCCTTACCATCTAAGCCACCTGATCTTGGGCCTGATCCTGTGTATCCACCACCGTCAAGTTTAAGTAGATTACCTCTAGGTGCTACGGGTGGGGCAGTACCCTCACCAGCATAAGGGGCAGGAGTAAATGCACCTGTGATAGCACCCGAAATAGATTTTACTAGCTGTTCGACAACAAGTATTCTGTAAAGCTGTTGTATGATGTCAGTAGCCATAGATCTGAAGGCATCTTTAGCTGATGTAGTTCCATCTACCATAGTCATAAACATATCACCAAAGGAACTAGATACACTATCAGCTATAGCTACTTGTTGCTTCTGTACTTCACTAAGTTCTCTGGTGTCATCAATTTGCTGCTTTAACCCTCTCTTACCTTTAGGAGCTTTCATCCCAAAGAGGTTTTCTATTTGTTCTGGACTCATACCTAGAGCAATTAGCTCCTCGTAAGATTGTTTTGGCTTCATCTTCTTACCACTAGCGGTAACTGATTGCCCCATAACAGTGGCTTCACCTGAGAATCTTAACTTATACTCTAAAGTTCTAGTTTTAAATGCCTCATCAAACTGCCCCTTTAGCCTTGCGGCGGCTGCAACTTTTAACTCGATAAGTCTTAGTGTATTTAATTGCTCTGCTTTTTGAGCTATTATGGCTTCTATAATAGTCTCATCTACCCTAGCCTCTTCCAACTTTGCCCTAAGGTTTGAAAGTGTATTTAATTGTTTTTGAAGCTGTACATCTCTACTATCTTTTCCGAATTCAAGTTCTAATTCTGACAAGGTAGTTTGCTGTTGTTGTAATCTAAGTTGCTCTTTACCCATCTTGTTGATCTCAGCTTGTTCATCAGCAAGTTTCTTAGCCTCATCTGCTGCCGTTTTTCTTGCCCTAGCTTGACGGGCCATATTAGCTTGTAGATTTTGTGCTTCTAAAACTTCACTGCCACTTAGAGCATTAATAGTCTTTAGTTGGTCTATTTTACTTTGTAACTCTTGTCTTTCTTGGGAAGCTATATCGACTTTTTCTTGAGCAGCAGCTATTTCAAAATTAGCAAGTTCCACAAGGTCTTTATCGCCAGATGCTAGATCCTGAGCGTAACCTTTTCTAGTTGCTGATAGGTTGTCATACGCATCCATGAGTTTTAAGTTTGCAGCTAACATACCAGCAGACCCAGCACCAGAACCTGCAAGGGCTATTGAATCATTAACTTCGTCTAACTCCTTCTTAAAGTCGCCCATATCTCTCTTTAGGCTTAATATTACCATAGCAAAAGTTGATAATGCAGCGATACCCACACCAATAGCTGCCCCCCAAGGTCCAGCGAAGAAACCCGCTAACTGTGAACCTTGCTGAGAAAATGCTATGAGAGGATTAGTGCCAGCTTGAACTTGAACAATAAAATCCTGTACCTGATAACCAGCTTGTTGAAATGCAACTTCTTTTCGTCTAGCAGCTTTACCTGACAATTGAACCGCAGTAGTCATAGAGTTTACAGATTTACGATAACGTAGCATTTCAGCGCCAGCTTCTCGTAATGACATATTGCCTTGTTCTATTTCAGATCTTAAAAGTCTCTTCATATTCTTTAACTTCTGATCTGCTGCATAAACAGGGTCAGTAGCCATTTTAATTCTTTTAAGTTCCGCTTGGTTCTGTTTTAGTTTTCTATTATATTTGTCAAACTCTTGTTGTAGGGTTTTAGTTCTAGTGCCAAGTTTCTTACCTGACTGGCCCATCTTATCCATCCAGTCAACAGCCCTTTGAAGGTCACTGGAGTCAACAACAATTTGAATATCGTTAGCCATTAGTTATACCCATAAAGACTACATCAACACGTTTTATTGCTTCTATCTCCCAAGAAGACAATGGTGTATCTGTAAGCTCCTTCCATGTTTTTATTTCTTGATAACTTATAGGGTTTGGTCCTGAGAAACCCATCGTTCTACTTGCGTTTAATACAATAAAGGCAGACCAAACATGAGACATAAGCAATGGGAAGTCGGGGCCATCTAATGCTTTTGGTCTGTGTCCAGTCTGCCTTTCTACTTGTTCTAAGTGTTCACGTTCTGATGTGCCTGACTTGTCTGGTCTACTTATAGAGAACTCATGCTCTGCATAGTCAACCAGTTCTTCAATCAGGCTTTCGTAAAATCCAGAGAGTTAGCTACTGCTTCCTCAATCTGATCTCTTATCCAAAATACTTCAGCGTAAATCTCTTTGGCCTTAGCGACAGAGAACTTAGGTTTAGAACCACCATAAGTAATCTTCCAGCCTTTAGTAGTTTTAGCAAGTAAGTCTAAGGTAGCGTCCTCTAGGTCTTCTGCTGTAATCTCTACCTTCTTCTTATTCTGTGCTTGCTTCAGACGTTTGTTGGTTTGCTCATGTACAGCAGCCTTGTACACTTTAGAGTGTGGTGCATACACAGTGATAACCATCGGTGTATCGTCATCGTTATTCAAGACATCAAAGCTAGTAGGATGTACAATAGTGACATCTACAGTGTCGCTAGTCGGGGTTAAATCTAGTAAGTCCATGTCGAGTTTCCTTATCGGGGTTAAAAGTTGTCGGGTTAGTAATTAAAGGGGAAGCATCAGACCCGACACCAATGCCTCCCCACCCTAGCTAGGGAACTTATGCAGAGCGAGTAATAACTAAGTTACTTGCGTCTGTCGTGTTGTAGAGTGCTACAAATGACATAGAGATGACACGGCTAGTTGGGCCATCTACACCTACGTCTGCACTGTTAATCTTAGCCCGTGGGAATGCGAACTTAAGGGTATTACTACCATCGCCCACAGTTACCTCAAGCTCAGTTTCAGTCTCATTCAAGAAGCGGTTGATTAGTGACGCATCCTCAAAGTAAGCTGAGAGAGTACCTTCGACTTCTGCACGACCAACTTCCAACTGTGGCGCACTATCACTGCCAATTACAAAGGTAGGTGCGAATGAGTTAGTCAGGGTAAAGTCCATACCAGTTACGATAGCTGATGTAGAGGGTGTACCATTGACGTTACCAATAGCTAATGTACCTGAGTAAGCATCAAATGGAGCAGCACCTGATGCAGCATTCTGTGTCTTCTCAGTAGCACTCATGGTCATGTCCTTACCAACCATACCGTAGGTAGCTGTTACCATCTGATTAGGGGCTAGAGAGATACCCATAGTAGAAACTGTCATACCTGTAAACAAACGAGCTTGGTCGATGTCAGCAGCATAATCTTCGATAGAGAAGAACTTAGGTGCTGTGCCAACCTTAAGGACGTTATTTGACCAAGTAGACAACATAGCTGATTCTAGGAATGCATCGTAGTCAGCATCACGTAAGTCAGCTACAATATCACCAGCAGCTTGACGGTTACCATGACGGTCAACCCGAGGCATACGGTCAGCTTGGATGTCAGTACCAGCTACACGATCTTTGCTTAAGTTTAAAGAGTGTGTGCTGAAGGGTAAGTTTGTAAAGTTACCAGCGGGAGTCGTACCAAATGTGCTTTCCACAATGAACGATAGACTGGAACGAGAACCTTGTGCGAAGGCCATGTTGTATTCTCCTAATTGTTATAGACGTACCATCCGATATTAATCGGAACGTAGTACCAAGGCGCATCTAAGAAACCTTGCTGTCTTTCAGCGTAGTCTATAGATACAGTTATTGTTTCATCCCCAGAGTAGGAGATTTTAGTGGTTGCTTCAAAAGCCTCTAGGATAGTGTTAGCTAAGGCATCAGCAGCGGCGGGGCCATTACCTTCTGGGGTGTAGGCAGTTACAACAAACACACCATCGTATCTCTGTTGTGGGTTTAAACCTCTTACAGCGGGTCTACGGAGTGTCGGGAGGAAATTAGTCTGTAGGTAATTTGTACCTGTTGTTGGGCTAAATGAGACATTCTCATAAGCTATCCCACTAGGTAAATTAGAGGTATTAGCTAACTTGTTCTCAAGTGCTGCCCGTATGTCATTATAGATACTAGCCATGAATGTTTCTCAGTTTAGTGAAGACAAAATAAGGGGATGTTTTCCAACCTCTGCCCCCGTATTCAACAGCAACAGCATGAGGACTATTATTACGAAGGACTATACTCGTAGTATCTAATAGTGAAGGTATTCTTTCCAAGTCTTTAATAAGATTACTTAGACCTTCACTTCTTGCTGCTTGAGGGTTAGTCCTTGGTTTACCTTTAGAACTTTTACCTCTGGGTCTACCAGCACCAGTAGAAAAGGAGAACGATGTTACATATGCACCAGTGTCTACAGGGGAAAGATCAACAGCAGTTTGTGCTATATCAACTAACTTACGCTCTATTTGTTGTTCAGCTAGTTGTTTAAGACCATCTATCTTTCTTTGTAGGGAAGGCATGACCTTTAATTGAGTTCTCATTACTCTCTCACATCACACAAGAAACAAATCTTGACCCCATTAGAAAATATAGTAACAACAGAAATGACATTAACTGTGTCACCGTTACCAATAATCTGATCTTCGTCATCGGGTTCTACTTCTAATCCTAAAGCTGGTACTACACATTTACGGGTGCCTCTACGGATCTCATCTACGTTAGCTATGATACCTTGATCGTAGTTGTAGAAGTATCCAGTAAAACTGTAGTCGGTTGTAGCAGAACCTGTTACTGTCCCTGTAGTAGGATCGTAACTCCCTGCTGTAGTCTTCTTCTTTAAAGTAAGGGGTTCCCCAAACTCATCAACCATCTTAAGTAGGTTATAACCTCTTGAGAATGCCATCACCTACCCCTTAACTATAGTCGTAGTCATCACCACTGTAACTTGGTGGGTTCTTAAATCTATCCCTGCGGAAGGATGCTGGAACACGGTCTGTATCTTGCCTTACAGCATCTACCCTAGCTATACTAATACCACCAGCTTTAATACCCAATACAGCACCAGTCTTCTTACCTTGATGCTCTAGTGTCTCAGCTAGGCTAGTATAGTGCTCTTGTAAGTCGCTGTAGTCAGCACTGAGTGCCCCTGACAGGTTCTGTGTAACCCTACGAGAGTATTGTGCAGCTATCGTTCTAGCAGACCATGCAGCAGCATAATACACGTTGTCACTTGTTTGATTGAGAGCGAAGATAATCTCTTCATTCTGTACTTGTTGGTCGTTAGTGTCAGTATCACCTACAAGCAATCTAACAGAGTTTAATCTCTCCGCTACAGTACTTGTACCTAAGTTTGTTGCATCATACGACCAAGCCATAATCAATCAGTCTCCATGTGACCATAATTTCTACGCCAGCTACGAATAAGCCCACGTTGTTTATCAGCTATCTTAGACTTCTTACACTTCTTCTTTTGGAACTCAGCGTCAGATTTTGTCTTAGATTTTACTTTCTCGTTGATACCGTTTACTAGGTTGTGTAGCCCATCGACATCAAGTACCTCTAGTCCGTCACCTACTTTGGTTTCAGCTTCAAGAGTTGAACTGTGTCTTAGTCTACCTTCTCTGTAGAGTATCTTTACTAATTCTTTATCTAAACCTATCTCTTTCCACTTAAGCTCATCACCAGCATTAAAGGTGCGGCCTTGTGCTTTCATAGTCAGGGTAACAAAGAGTGGTCTGTCGTACTGCATCGGCTCATTAAGGAACATCGGGTAATCCTTTGATTAAGGGGAAGTGAGGGCCACTACAGCCCCCACCATAGTAAATACTTACTGTACGATGCCGTTTACGAAGGCACCCAAGTCAGCACCTACGATTTGCATATCGTAAGACATCTTAACTTGGATCATCTCAGCAATCTGTTGACGCTTAAGAGCATCGTCTGAGAATGACTCAACAGTAATACCTAAGTTGTTTACACCTTCAAGGTTATTCCAAGCAAAGGTCAAACCAGCGGCTGGTGACATAAGACCAGCATTGTTTGGTGTATAGCACAACATAGCATGTTTACCACCGATAAACGCATTGCTTTCTGCAACACCTTCAACGGATGAGTTCTTGACAGCTTCCATGACGTAGAAGTTCTCTACTTCAAAGATCTCAGCCAGTTTAGCATCAGTTACCAAAGCTGTGTTGGTTACAGTTGCGCCACCGTTCAAGCGAGCTAAGATGTCTGCGTTGTTTACCAGAGCATCACGTACTTCTTTACCAACAACCATTGTGTTTGGCTTGAAGCCACCTGACTTAAGCTGCATTACACGGCGTAGGTCAGTTACGTTTTGGATTGGTTTAG
>VMHT01208508.1_pt1 | contig 15925 bp, 14 predicted proteins | sample 4693611 | NCBI WGS metagenome assembly VMHT01 (sample SAMN12280063, study PRJNA550983) | marine metagenome | isolation source: seawater sampled from same location over 5 years 0.02-0.2 micron viral filtrate | place: USA: collected off the coast of southern California halfway between the port... ... | reverse complement strand
AGTATCTGAAGATGCAGGATCAGGAGCCAACATAACAGTTACATTGGTTAACTCATCTAGTGCTATATTTAGTTTATTTAAAAGTAAATCAATATCCGCTAATACCACGGTGGAGCTTTTAACTCAGCCCTTAGTTATGGAGGCTAGTGAAGTGTTAAAAGTGCAAGCTGCTTATGCTAATAGGCTTCATGTGGTAGCATCAATCCTAGAAATAGAACCAAGAGAGGTAACGACGTAATGCAAACAATAAAGCCAGAAAAGATAATAACAACCATATCTAATCTTAAGACAGGTGAGGTATATAAATCAGAGGACGAATGGAAGACAAAAGGCATACCAGAAGCAGAGATTAGAAGAGATGTAAAAGTAATTATGCCTTCGCTTGATTTGTTCCCTAAAACCAAGTAGTGTGAAAAAATGGCAATAACTAGATCACAAATAGCAAGACAATTATTAGCAGAAGGCGGAGTATCATTAGATGATGCCAAAATGATGGCACCAGAAGGTGAGTTTCTTGCATACATAAATCCAAAGGAAGCAAAGATGTTAAAACAAGCTGGTGGATCTGGTATCATGACGCCTATGGGTATTCCAAGTTTTGTTGAATATGGTGGCGCTGAAGCCACAGCTGGAGCTTCTGCATCTCAAGATCAAGTAGATAGTTTTAGTGGTGGAGGAGACAACAACCCAGGACCAGGACCAAAAGGACCTCCAGGTGGACCAGGTGGAGATAGATCAACTTATGATGAGTTGGGTTATATTACACAAAATCCATATGGTAGACAGGTAACTGATTTTGGAAGAAACGTTGCTAGAGGAGGAGCGAGTCTTATTGGAGGACCGTTAGCAGGTTTTACAGTAAACCAAATATTATCAAAAGAACAAGAAAAACAAAAAGATTTACAAAAAGCTATTCAGGGTGGCCAACAATTTTTTGGTAAAACACCACAAGGTTTAACAACACAATTTAAACAAACAACAGGCATGAAAACTGGACCAAGCGGACCTCCAGGTGGAGGCGGTGGAGATAGTCCAATCATTCCAAGATTACCACAAGTTGCATCATTGCCCACGGACATCGAAACACCAAGAAGTGATTTACAAAAATCATTTGATGTAAGGTTCTTTTTAGATCCTAGATTTGCAGCAGCTGAAGGTGGAGAAGTAGATCCAGATACAGGTAGACAAATGTATGGCTTAGGTAGTTTTGTTAAAAAAGCTGTTAGAGGTGTAAAGAAGGCTGTTAAAAAAGTTACTAAAAGTCCTTTAGGAAAAGCTGCGTTGGCAGGGGCAGCTATCTATGGTTTAGGTGGAGGAGCAGCTTTTGGTGGAAAAGGTTTTGCTTTTGGTAATTTACCAGGTGCATCATTTTTTAAAGCTGCAGGAAACCCAGCACAACAGTTAGCTCAAGGAAGTAGGTTTAGTCAATTATTTGGTAAAGCAAAAGACGCGTTAGGGGGAAATGTAGGATTAGGTATAGCCGCTGCTTCTGTTGCAGGTGGTTTAATGACTCCAAAACAACAAGAAGAAGATGAACTTTCAACTAAAATATCAAGAGAAACAGGTATTCCTATTGCTCAAATTAGAAAAGAAGTTCAAGATGCTACAGCACAAGGTCAAGACGCATTGGATGCCTTATCTGTAAAATACCCATTCTTAACAAGGGCTGACTCCGCTCTAGTAAAAGATGGTGGAAAAATTAAAGAAGCTGGTTTTTATATTAAAAAGAAAAAGAAAGTTCAAAAAGCTGCAGAAGGCGGTTTAATGAGCCTAGGAGGCATGGAGATGGACCTTAGAGGCGGAGGCTTTGTTCCTTTAGGAAAAGCTGAAAAAGCAGACGATGTGCCTGCTAGATTATCTAAGAATGAGTTTGTATTCACAGCTGATGCAGTTAGAGCAGCAGGTGGAGGAAGTGTTGATAAGGGAGCAGATCTAATGTATAAAACAATGAAACAACTAGAGGATAGAGTAGCATAATGGCTGTACAAGAAACGCGAGTATTACCACCAAAATTTATAGAAGATCTAGCAACAGATTACGGAACGCAGTTAACAGCGTTAACTTCACAAGCTATAGATACATCTAAATTTGCACCTACGGTTGCACAACAAGATCCTTTACAAGCACAAGCTGCAACACTTGCATCTTCTGGTATTGGATCATTTCAACCTTTTGTTACTGCAGCACAAACACAAGCGGCTGATGCATCGACACAATTAGGAACTGCAGCTACAGGTATTGCAGGTGCTGAATCTTTACTTGGAACTGGCGCTGGAACAGGCACAGGTTCTGTATCTTCTTATATGTCTCCATATCAAACACAAGTTATTGATGCTACATTACAAGAGTTCGATAGAAACAGAGCAATACAAGAACAAGCAATTAGAGATCAACAAGCACAACTAGGTGTTCTTGGTGCTGGCAGAGCAGGCGTGCAGCTTGCAGAGTATGGTACAGGTCAAGATAGAGAAAGAGCATTATTACAAGCAGGATTATTACAACAAGGTTTCGGTCAAGCACAATCTGCAAGACAACAAGATTTAAGTAACAGAGCTTCGCTTGCAGGACAAAGAGCAGGATTAGCTGGACAACAATTAGGACAAGCACAATTTCAATCAGGATTAGCACAGCTAGTTCCTAGTCTACAAAGAGGCGATATTAGCACGTTAGGATCAGTGGGCGCTATCCAACAAGCACAATCACAAGCGCAACTAGATGCACAAAGAGAAGCAAATAGATTACAAGCGTTTGAGCCTTACGAAAGACTTGGAACTTTTGGATCTGGTGTTGCACAACTTATAAGTGGATACCCAGGGCAAAGACAATTTACAACTGTGCCTAACCCGACACCTTTACAAACTTCTCTCGGTATCGGTGCTACATTGGCTGGAATATACGGGAGCTTAAGAAGATAATGAAAAACAGAATATTAAAAAGACCTATGTTTAAGATGGGTGGATCCACTGACGGCATCATGTCAGGATTAGATACACCTAGTTTAGATGCATCTAGACAAGGATATCAAAAAGGTGATGTCGTTGAATATAGAACTGGAGATGAAACTATTGGTCAATTAAGTAGCTCTGATGTTTTAGGTAGAGATGTAGAACAATTATTTCCAAGACTACAAGGGATTAGAGACCGTTTAATATCACGTGATAGAGGTAGAGGCATGCCAGGATCTGTATCTAATTTCTTAACTGGCTTTGGTTTAAATCTATTATCACAACCCGGTGGATCAAACATATTTCAAACAGCTGCAAAAGCAGCACAAACACCATATCAACAATTTGTATCTTCTAGACAAAAAGAACAAGACCTGAATGAAGCAAGAGATGAGGCTTTGTTTGGTGACACAATAGATGCAGCTAGAAGAATTAGACAAGCACAAGTTGAGGCAGAGGGTGAATCTGGAGATAAAAAAGTTGTACAAATTGAACAAGAAACAGTTAAAGCTCTACAAAAAACTCAAAAAGAATTAGAAGATAAATTAAAAAAAGCAAATGAAATGGCAAAAGGATCTGATGATTTAATGGAGGGTGGTGCCATGAAAGCTGAGGCTGAAGCGGATGCAGCGGCAATAAAAAAAGAAATAGAGAACACTGAAGAATTAAAAGAATTAATAACTGGGTCAGGGGGAGATCCGATTTCAGAGGCAATTTTAAAAGGTATTCCAAATAATGTTTTTACTTTCCAAGATTATGTAATTTATAAGAAAACAGGTAAAATTCCTGAACAAAAAGCAGAAGGTGGTCGAATAGGATATCAAGCCGGTTCTATGGTAGAAGCTCCCACTAGATCAGAAGTGCAAAATTTAGATTTTACAACACTAAGATCAAGATTACCAAGAGAAATAGGTGATGATGTAGTAAAACTTATATCTGATAGTGGTGAAGCATTAACAGATTTTGCTAATATAAGAACACAACAAGACGTTGATGATTTTAATCAGACATACAAAGTAAATCTAGTATTACCAGCGGAGGTCTAATATGCCTCTATTTAGAGAGAAAAAACCAACTGAATTTAACGAATCAGAATCGGTATTAGAAGCCTTAAGATCCAGAACAAATAAAAAAGAAAAGAAACCTGTAAAGTTTACTTGGAAAGGATTAGGTAATCTTGTTGCAAATTTTAGTCCTGACTTAGGAGTTAAGTACAGAAGATTAAAATCGTTAACTGAAGAAACTGCAAAACCAGAGGAAAAGGACTATATAGATTTTTTTGAAGATGTAGAAAAAGGTCTATATGGTATTGCTGAAAACACAGCATACTCAGTAGGAGATCTTGCAACAACAGGAATTGATGCCGTTGCTGGGACTGATCTTAATGAAAAATTAAACGAAGCTTTCGAAGAAAATAAATTAGATGATCCAGAAACTTTAGTTGGTAAAGCAACGGAGTTGATTGGAACCTATACTATAGGCGGTGGTGTTGCCTTTAAAATATTAAACAGAGTTAAAAAGTTAGCCACGTTAAGAAAAGGTAAAGCACTCGCAGCAGCTACTGTGGGTAAAAAAGCGTCTGACATCGCAGGTAAAGCAGGATACATGGCTGGAGTTTTTGGAGCTACAGATTTTTTAGTTAACGAACCTGATAAAAGAGCATTATTTACTAAATTAGAAGAAACAGAAGGTTTATCCGGTAGAGAAAGAGCAGCCGCTAATTTTAGAAATAGAATTAGATTTGGAGCTGAAGGTGCCTTAATAGGTGGTGGCTTTTCTTTACTTGGTAAACCTATTGCTCTTGGATTTAAATATGGAGTATTTAAACCAGGCGCTAAAATAGCAGGCATAGGTTTAAAAACCGTAGATAAACTTGTAGTACAACCGACATCTTATCTATTAGCAAAAGATAAATTAGTAATTCCTAAAATTTCTAAAGGACTACAGAAAGGATCTGCATACACATTAGAACAAATAATATCACCTTTACTTGTAGGTAAAACACCAATTAAAACAAAATTACCTAAATTTAGTCAATGGAGAATGTTTTCTGTAAATTCAAAAGACGAAGTTCAAAGACGTGTAAAAAGATTAGATAATGTTTTGGCAAAATTTAGATCCACAGGAGAACAAACTGCTAGACAGTACAGATTATCAACAGCTGCACAACAAGAAATAAAAGCTGTAAATAGAACAATAGAAAAATATTTAGAGGATATTGAAAAAAGAGCTTACAATTTAGCAGGTGGATTTTTAAAACATTACGATACAACAAAACCCTCTCCGGCTTTACGAGATAAATATTTAAATGATGTGTTAGCATATTTAAAAAAAGAAATGCCATTAGATAGACTGCCTCAAGAACTAAGAACGTCCGCTAAATTCTTAGATCAAGAACTTGTAAAAGCAAAGAAAAACTTTTCTAACTTATTACCAGAAGGTGAGTTAAAAGATTTTATGGTAAGCAACGTGCAATCTTATATGCGTAAATCTTTTGCAGTATTTACTAATCCAGAATACGCACCTAAAAAAGAAATTTTTGATGATGCTGTAAAATATTTTACTGGTGTTATTAAAGGCAACAAAGATATGACTGAGGCTGCTTTAAAATTTGTAGATAAACCTACAGACGCTCAAAGAATTACAGAATATGCGAAGACACTTACAACAAAACTTTTAAAAGATGGTAAAACTAATGATTTAGATCCACTGCAATTACTACAAAGAATAGGTAAAAAAGATTTAAGAATGGATAAATTAATTAAAACAGGAGAAGAATTACCTGATGCAGTAAAAAAATTATTAGGAGAACAAGATGATTTAAAATCCTCTGTGTTAACCACTGTTAACCATGCTATTGTAAATACTACAAATAAAAAATTAGCAGATAGGTTAGCCACATTAGGATTGAAAGAGGGTTGGCTACACAGATCAAGAGAGGCTGCGATAGCAAAAGGTGATCTGAAACCATATAAAATACAAGCTCCGCAAAGTTTAGGAATACTAAATACAAGACTAAATAATTTATTTGGTAGCGCACAAGTATCACAAGCTATAAGAGGCACACCTGGAACACTAGATGCTTTAATACAAAATAAAGCTTATAGGGGTTTATTACAATTTAAAGTAGCTACACAGTTTGGTAAAACAGTATTATCACCAGCCACACAGGTTCGTAACGTAACCTCGGCTAGTTTATTTCCATTAGCTAATGGACACATTGGTGGACGTGCATCTGTTACAGATGCAGTAAAAATAGTTTTAGATGATATTTTTGGTGCTGGGAAAGAAGTGACTACACCACAATTAGTTAAAAGTATTGAAAATAAAATACGACTAGGTGTATTAGATGAAAACATCGTGGCGTCAGAACTTGGCGCTGTATTAAAAGAAATTAAAAAAGGCTCTGTAAATAATTTAGATGGTCTTTACAATAAATTAACCAACGGTAGATTTTTTAAAGGTGCAACAAGATTATACGCTGGAGGTGATAACCTTTGGAAATGGTATGGTCATGAGTATGTAAAATCGCAAATGCGTTCAGCATACAAAAATGTGAATGGTATTGCAGGTTGGACTAAAGAGATTACAGGAAAAGAGTTTGATAAGTTTATGCCTTTTACTGGAAAATTAAAAACTTATGATGATGCCTTGGACGAAGCTGCAGCTTGGTACATTAGAAATACTTATCCAACATATAGTAAAGTTCCAGAAGCAATTAAAGCCATTAGAAAATTACCATTTGGTAACTTTGTATCGTTTCCTGCAGAAATGATACGTACAACATTTAACATTTTAAATACTGGTGCAAAAGAAATAGCATCAAGTAATGAAGCACTACGTCAAATAGGTTACAGAAGAATGATAGGTGCAAGTTTTACTCTTGGTGGAGCAGGCACTTCAGTGTTAAATTTAGCCTCTGCTATAACAGGAACAACAATAGATGAACTAGATGCATATAAACGATCGTTTGCAGCTCCTTGGAATAAAGATTCTACATTATTACCAATGACAAAATGGAAAGATGGAGTTGGCAAAGCAATAAACTTTTCATATTTTAGTCCATATGAAGTTGTACAGAAACCTTTTGAATCTTTAATTACAGAAATAGAACAAGGAAAACTTTTACAAAAAGATATTGATGATAGAACTTTAGAACTATTTGGTTCTTTTGTAGGACCTTTAATTGAACCTTTTGTGTCAGAAGCAATTGCACTTGAGAGAACTTCGGACGTTATTCCAGCAGGATTTGGTGTTGGTGGCCGAGGTGGTCAAACAAAAACAGGAAGTAGAGTTTATTCACGAACTGATAGTGTGAGTGATAAAATGACAAAAAGTTTTGTTCATATAGTAAAAGGTGTAGAGCCTGGAGCTTCAACAACAGCTAGAAAAATAGCTAAAGGTGTAAATCAAGATTTAACACGAGGCGGTGTACCTGTTAATTTAAGAGATGAACTACTTGCATTGTTTTCTGGTATTAGAATTATAAACGTAGATGCACCGAGAGCATATAATTATAAAGTTACAGAGTATAATAAAAATAAAAGATCAGTTACTGTGTCAGAAAAATTTTATAGTCCTGAAAATGCACAGACAAGAGGTGGAAACGTTTTAGTAAAAGAATTTGAAAGAATTCAAGATGAGGGTTTATTAGTGCAAAGACAGTTTTATCAAGTCATACAAGACGCTTTAGCCATGGGAGTATCCACAAGAACTTTAAGACAAGCAAACAAAGGAAGATTATCTAACAGAGAGTTTAATGCTATTTTAAGAGGAAAATACACTCCGATAAACTTTTCTAAATCTAGAATGAACAAAAGAGTTAAAGACATACAAAAAGCCTTTCCGGACGAAGAGATAGATAGAAATTTTGCTTATCCTGCTAGAGATTTATTAAGAGTCATAAGGGAGTACAGAGGTAAATCTTTAAAACCAGAAGTAACAACAGAACGAGAAATAGAAGATCAAAGATCAGAAGTAACACCAAGACGAGAACCAACAAGAGTTAGTCAGGTACAAACACCACCTCTACCAAGAACACCTGCGCCAATAATATCTGGAACACAGACAGCAAATGTGGTAAATCCGATGTCTGGGTTGACGCAAACTGAAACTGCATTATTGTCCCCAGAAGAACAAATTATAAGACAAAGGATTAAAAGAGTTTAATGGCAATAGAACCTAAAACAACTAGAGAACATATTTTATCCCTGTACGGACATATATCAGGAGTTAAAAAAAATATTGCGCACATGCACAAAGGTATTCATGAATTGGGTGGCAAGATAGACAAAATCTATTGGGTTCTTTTAGCTGCGGTGGGGACCGTGGCCTTACTTTTATTAGAAAGATTTATAACTTAGTCCTCACGATCATCGTGCCAACGCTCGTTAATTTTACTAGCCATCCAGTAAGCGACAGGAATACATAAGAAAAAAGTTATTTCAGCTGCTCTTAACACACTTACATCCCACAACTTAAATACAAGTTGATGAATCATGATGGGTATGAATGCTCCCACACAAAACAATATTGCCATTCTAATATAGAAGGGATATCTCATATCCAGTCTCTTAACTCTTCACCCATGACCTCTGAAGCTATATTTATCTTCTTACGTAAAGCTTTTACAATTTTTTCATCTACCGTATCTTGAGCTATAATATCTACATAGGTTACTGTTTTCTTCTGGCCTATTCTGTGCGCTCTATCTTCTGATTGCATTCTTTTTTCAAGATCATATCCATTAGAATAATAAATCACTGTGTTAGCCTCTGTAAGTGTAATACCATAACCACCTGTCTGTGGCGTACCAACCAAGAACCGTACACCGTTGTTAGCTTGAAACTTTTTAATATTCTTTTGTCGTTCTTCTTGTGGGGTTAAACCATAATAACTAACCACGGACCCCGGACCATACTTATCCGTTAGAATATTAACTATGTTTTTTACATCCTGTTGGTAATGTCCCCAGATAATAACCTTGCCTTCTATTTCTTCTAATACATCTAAAAGTTCTGTTAATCTATTATTTTTTACAGGCTGTATACTGCCATCATCAGCTGTAAAATGACCACAAGTAATCTGCTGCAGTCTCATTAATTGTGTCAGAACAGTAACAGAAGTAACTCGTTTACCATTAAGAGTTGCAAAAGCTTCTTTTTTCATTTGTTCATATATTTTAGCTTGTTCTGAAGATAATGTTATTTCTCTTTTGATGTAAACCTTTTCTGGTAGATCTAAACAATCTTGTTTTAAAACTCTATATGAAAAAGATTTAAGAGTTTCTGATAACTCTTTTAGATTCTGAAATTGTTTAACTACATTTACACTTCGACCATGGACATGGATAGTCTTCATCTCTGCATATCTATTTCTAAAAGCATAGTAAGAAGTAAACTGTAAAAGACTAGGATTTAAAAACTCACATTGAGAATATAAATCTAATGGATTTCTAGTTACAGGCGAACCTGTCATTATTCTTCTATACTTACAAAGATCACCTAGTGATAGAATATTTTTAGTTCTCTTTGCTTTTGGATTTTTTATTGTAGTAGATTCATCAATAGCCAACATTGATTTGTGTGATCTTAAAAATTTAGCAGCAAATAATTTACCTTTATCTGTACTTAGAGCTTCAACATTCATAACTAGAATGTGTAAGTCTTGGCCCGTTTCGAACAGTCGATCTAATTTCTCTTGTTGTTTTTTATTTATGTTAGGCTGCCATAATACTGTCACATTTTCGATATGATCAGGTAAGTGTGTGGGTAACTCTTGGTTGTACCAAGTTCCTACAACTCCTTTCGGAGCAATAATTAAAGCACCATCAACTTTACCTTTATCATAAAGCATGGCTAAATTATCAATTAGAACTTTTGTTTTGCCAGTTCCCATTTCCATAAAATATGCATACTCTTCTTTGTGCCAAGAATTTTCTAAAGCAGTAAGCTGATGCGCATATGGCTTCGTTTTAAATTTGTAGTTCATCTTTCTATTGACAGGTATATAGGATTTTGCTAATAAGTCAAGTATGAAAGAAAAAGAAAGTATAGATCTTGCAGAGGTAAGAAAAAATAAACCGCCGACAGTTTATGTGGTGCAAGAAATTGCAGGCACAAGAGAAGGTCGTCCTAAATTTAATATTATGGGTGCTGCTCAATATGGCAACTTAAAATTTTTATTAGATGAAAGATCACAGATTATATTTTCTCCCGGTCCGTTAATATTTAAATTAAGAAGTGCCTTAAGAGATTTTAAGAGCACAGACTATTTGCTATTAACTGGAGACCCTGCTATAATAGGTGTGACTTGTAGCATTGTATCAGAGTATACAAACGGCAAGTTCAATTTATTGAAGTGGGATAAACAAGAAAAAAGATATTATCCTATCGAGATAAATCTTTATGAAACAGGAGCAACGAATGACGATAGACTTTGAGAAAGATCAAGAAGAAATATTGGATAAGACTGCCAATATTAATAAGCTAGCAGATAAGATTAAAGAAATGCAAGCAGTTCAAAAAACCATCGAAGCTGAAGAAGAACAACTCAAACAAAATAAAAAACATTTAGACCACATATCTGGTGAAGTTATACCTACGATGTTGTCTGAAATGGGTTTGTCTTTTTTAAAACTTCAAGATGGATCATCTATAGAAGTGAAAACAAATTACAGCGCCACAATTACACAAGCTAAAAAAGCTGAGGCGTTTAACTGGCTTCGTGAGAATGGCCTGGGCGATATAATCAAAAATGAGATATCCGTATCGTTCGGTCGTAACGAGGACAACAAGGCGGCTGATTATGCCGAACTTGCAAAGAGTCAGGGTTTAGACCCGATGCAAAAGCTGAAGGTCGAACCTATGACTCTAAAAGCGCTAGTCCGTGAGCGTATGGAGGCAGGAAAAGAAATGCCGACGGAACTTTTCAACATCTTTGTTGGAAATAAAACAACAATAAAAAGGAAACAATAACCATGAGTGAAGTAACAAAAAAAGAAAGCAGCGGAGCATTAGCAGCTGTAAATTTCGAAGCTGATGCAGGCCAAGGCTTGAACATGTCGCAAGATGATCTTGCGTTACCGTTCTTAAAAGTTCTTGGTCAACTATCACCCGAGTGTAATAAAAGGGACGCTAAATATGTCAAGGATGCAGAACCTGGCATGATTATAAATACCGTGACGAACGAGATTTATGATGGCGAATCGGGGATAGATGTTGTGCCTGTTCATTATAAAAGACAATATATTGAATGGCAGGACAGAGGTGAGAGTCAAGGTGCTCCGGTAAAGATATATGAAGCTGGAGATGACCTACCGTCAACTACAAGAGACAAGTTTAATAAAGATAGATTAGCAAACGGTAACTATCTTGAAAATACAGCTAGTCATTTCGTAGTGGTACTTGGTAATAACCCGGCAACAGCTTTGATTTCTATGAAAGCTACTCAATTAAAAGTGAGTAGAAAGTGGAACTCAATGATGATGGGTATCAAGATGCAAGGTAAAAATGGAATGTTCACACCTCCAACATATAGCCACATTTATAAACTAAAAACTGTTCAACAGTCTAACGACAAAGGAACATGGTTTGGTTGGGATGTAGCAAGGGTTGGACCAATTCAGGATGCGGGTATTTACAAGATAGCAAAAGACTTTGGTTCAAGTGTAGCCAAAGGTGCTGTCCAAGCAAAACACGAAGCTGAAGCTCCTAAAAGTCAAAAAGCAAAAAAAACATTAGACTTATAAGTTCCTATGTAGGGAAACGGGGCCGGCTAGGGAGACTGAATCGGCCCCATACTTTTATTTATGATAAAAAATGGACCAAGAACTCATGAAGAATGGCTAGACACAGGTAGGATAATTATCCCCTGTGTAAATAAAAAATCAGTCATACCTAAGTGGTCCGATCCAGAATTTAAAATTTCAAAACAAGAGTGGCAAGATCATCATATTGGAAAACAGATTGCCATAAGATTAGACAACGATACAGACTTTGATATTGATAATCCAAGAGTTAAATATTTTGTTCATGATCATCTAAAATATCGTGGTGCAGTATTCGGTAGAAAGAATAACACACAAAGTCATTATCTATTTAAAGGAGCTATCAAATCTAAAAAATATATTTTACCAAACGATTTAAAACAATATTGTGAAAAAGATGCGCATGGTGCAACATTATGCGAAATAAGATCTGGTATAAAAGAGTACACGGTCGTCCCAGAATCTCAGTATCATTTGGGTAAAGAACTAATAGAGTGGGAAAATTACGAAAGCATATCTGAGTATCCTGATGACTTAACGCAAGACATTGGTCGAATCGCCTTGCAATCAGCTCTTTGTATTTTGTATCCAACAACGGGATCAAGAGATGCATACTGCACGGCAATAGCTGGTGTATTGTTGAAACACTCAACATGGACCCCGGAACAAATTGATTACTTTGTACATAGAATTGCTATCGAAGCAAAAGACGATGAGGCAAACTTAAGAAATAAAAAAGGAACTTCTCACAATAAAACAAACAGAAAATTTGGTATGACTAAAATATCAGAGATTGTTCAATGTTCTGTAAAAAGTATAGCATTCTTATTTCAATGGATTGGTATTGGATATCAAACTGTTGAGGGTTCTTCGGCCATAGGAGAGATAACCGAATATGCAAAAGATAGGTATGAGGTGAAGATATATGGAACTAAGAATGGTGAGGCTATTGAAAAGATTGTTTTAATAGACGGACCTACGTTGATGAATCAAAAATTATTTTATGAGACAGTCATTCAACAAGCTCAGATATGGATACCAAAGATGAAGACCATGGATTTTGAAACGATAGTAAAGAATAAATTCGAAGAAAGAATTAGATCAAAGAATTACATAGAGGGTGATGGAGAACATGAAGTATTTATAAAATATTTTAGACAATACATCGAAAGTAAAACTGCTTTTACAGATAAGAAAAACTTACTAGATTTTGGTTTGCCAGTGTTTGATTTAGAAAAAAACTATTTAGATTTTAAATTAGACTCATTCGAAGATTATTTAGAAGCTAGAAGAATAAAAATACAACGTGTTGATCTAAAAAAGAAATGTGAAGTAATACTTAAGGCTAAGAAAGTTAAAGGTAAGATTCTTAAACACTCTTGTGTGTTCTTTAGAATTGCAGACTATGAGATAGAAAAAGAAAATTTAACTATAGATGTTCAACCAGAGGAAGGAAAAGAGGTAAAACAAATTGATTTCGAAGCAGACGCTAGACAAGATTAGACCCATTGTGGGTCCGCCAGGTACAGGTAAAACGCATATTAAAATTAAAAAACTATATGCTGAGCTGTCTGATAAATACGGTACTGAAAGAGGCATTGTGTTATCTCATACCAAAGTTGCAGCAGCTGAACTACAAGCAACTATTAAATCAATAGATAAAATTAAAACTAGTAATTTACTACAATTAGACGAAGATTATTTTCAATATAGAATATGCACCATACACAGCTATGCTAAAAAACATGGAGGTGAACGTAGAGAAGTATTTAGTAGTAAGTCTGATTTTAATAGTTTGTGTAATCATGTTCCCTTATTTAATTTAAAAAAGAGTGCAGCAATCACAAAAGACCCACAAAAAAATCATCCTTTCTTTAGATGCAATGCTGAAGCACACGGTCGAGGTTTAAATATATCTGACCACTGGCACACTGCAGCTGATCCTCATAATAGTTACAAGCCTTACAATCTACAGTTAATTTTAAAAATGAAAGAAGGTTACGAAAAATTTAAGAAGGATGAATTTTTACAGGACTATCAAGACATGATAGATGTGTACGTAAGAAAACCAAAAGTTCCTGCGGTTGATTTTTTAATTATAGACGAAGCACAAGATTGTAGTAAACCACAACTACTAGCAATAGAGAAGATGGCTGAACATGTGCGCTCAAAAGATGTAATTATGGTCGGCGACCCTAATCAAACTATTTTTAAATTTGCTGGGTCTGATCCAGATTTTTTTGAAAAACTATTTAAAGACGCAAAGGGAGAAGATGAACTTGAAGTAGGATTAAGATGTAGTAAAGCGATTAATAAATTTTGCAAAGAGATAATAAAACCTGTGTGGGAAAAGTACGGATACACAAGAGTTTGGGAACCTACAGATGTTGAAGGAAATGTTTATCGTATACCAGATTTAAATAAATCATTTGGTTTATCTAAACTATTAGAGAAAATAAAAAACTCTGATGAACAGTTTCTGTTTACTTATCGAAGTTTGAAATCAAAAGAATGGCTAGTGCCTTTCTTTGAAAGATATGGTTTAAAATATAAACATGTTGGTTCAGAACATTTGCACGTTTCTGATGCAGAATTAAATTCCCACTACACTTGGCCTTTGTTTATAAAAGGCACACCACAATCCCTAGAACAAATTCAAGCCTATTGGAAGCTGTTAGATAAAAGACATAAGAAGAAAGACGCTAGAATATTTAAAAAGATGATAAATAAATCTTATACTTTTCAAGAGTTTGTTAATTTAGAATTTTTAGATTCTACGCTAAGTGATACCCTTGATTTTTATAAACTTATAAAAACACCAAAAGATGTTGAGGGTAAGAACAGACTACAGCAAAGAGTAAAATATATAAGATCTATTATTAATAATAATAATTTAAATCAATCAGCTACCATTGAGTATGGTAATTTTCATAAGATAAAAGGTTTAACCAGAGATAACGTTATCGTTGATCTTTCAATTACTCGTGCTGAACCTTATCATGAACAATTATATTTAGGATACACTGCATGTAGTAGAGGTAGGTATGATTTATGGATTTTAAAATCACAAACAGGGAAGGAGTTATTAGATAAACATGAGCACATACAATAAACAAATTGCAGGATCACATTATAAAAAATTTAAGATTCAGCCCAGTAAGTTTATAAATGACAACAAGTTGCTTTTCGCGGAGGGGAATGCTATAAAATACATATGTAGGCATCCTCATAAAAATGGGAGAGAAGATCTTGAGAAGGCCATGCATTACATAGAAATGATAATAGAGAGGGATTATAAATAATGTGTACTGTGCCAGAGATAACTGATTTAGATTTATCAGGTATTGATACAGTAGCTGTAGACTTAGAAACCTATGATCCTAATTTAAAAACAAAAGGCTCGGGTGCTATAACAGGTAATGGTTTTGTCTGTGGTATTGCAGTAGCAACGAACAAACAAACATTATACTTTCCAATTAAACATGCAATGACAAGTAATCTTAATGAAGATAAAACTTGGGATACTCTTAACAAATTAATTTTTCAAAACGAAAACATAGCTAAAGTTTTTCATAACGCTATGTATGATGTGTGTTGGATTAGAGCAACCACAGGACTAATGTTAAAAGGACCAATCTATGACACTATGATAGCAGCCTCAGTGATAGATGAAAACAGGATGAAATACTCTTTGGATGCTTTAAGTAAAGATTATTTAGAAGACTCTAAATATAAATGGGATTTAAAAGATAAGTCTTTATCTCAATATGGTATTAGTGATCCTATGAGTAACATGCATAAACTTCCTTACGTCTTAGTAAAAGATTATGCCGAACAAGATGTAAGTTTAACTTTTAGGCTGTGGGATTTATTTAGTAAAAAATTAGACGAAATTATATACCCTCCGAAGGGTAAAAGTCCACGAAAAATTTTTAATTTAGAAACTAAATTATTCCCATGTTTAGTTGACATGAAGTTCAAAGGAGTTAAAATTGATGTCCAAAAAGCTGAGCTGTTTGGTAAGTTTTTAGAAAGAAGAAAACAAAAATTAATTAAAATTATAAAAGATAAAACGGGTATTGAAGTTGAAATATGGGCAGCTGCATCTATAAAAAAACTTTTAGATAAATTAAAAGTAACAGATTATAAAAAGACACCAAAGTCTGGTATGCCTCAGTTACCTAAAAACTATTTACAAACACACAAAGAACCT
>VMHT01146223.1_pt1 | contig 15925 bp, 37 predicted proteins | sample 4693611 | NCBI WGS metagenome assembly VMHT01 (sample SAMN12280063, study PRJNA550983) | marine metagenome | isolation source: seawater sampled from same location over 5 years 0.02-0.2 micron viral filtrate | place: USA: collected off the coast of southern California halfway between the port... ... | reverse complement strand
TCATATACTGGAGTTCCTACATCATGTGTTATGCTAGAAGAACGTTCTTCAATATAGAATTGTGCTGCATTCTTCTTAACAAATTTAAATGCCTCATTACCAATAATAAAAGAACCAGATTTTTTCCAACCTAATGTAGACTCTACATTTACTCTATCTCCAATAGAATCAGATGCATCTACTATCTTTTTTAATTTTGTCTGGGAAGAAATTCTAAATTCTCCATTGATAGATGCAGGACTTAAAACTAATTCGTAAACCTCTCCATCAGAAGAACCAAAAGATTTTATATTATCTACAACTGCAGAAGCATATGGATAATTTTCATCATTTTGTACAATACGTTTGCCAATAATATCATTGATATTACCAGATACTAATTTTGCTTTTAATGTATAAGTATTAATCCAATCTGATGTAGAATTTTTTAATGTAAAATCTACAGGAGAATAAGTTGATGGCTTACTATCATCATCAATGATTGCGTTAAAAATAAATCTAATAGAACTTTCAGTTCCTTTTGACTTATAAAATTTTTGAATATTCTTGATTAATGTTCTTTTATCAATATCTCTTTTAAGATATTTTTCAGGGAAAGAATTTAAATATTGCGATTCAAAATTTCTTACAAATGCATATAAGAATAAATTGCTAACATTATAAACTTTAGATCCTAATGAATGAACAGCAGCATCTGTAGTTTTGAAATTAGATTCATTATACAAATCACCTATAGTCGTATTTCCACTAACACCTCTGGAACAATCCTGTAATTCGGTATTAGTTCTACTTGCATAAAAAATAATTTCATTGTCAATTTTTACATATCCATTTTTTTCTGGAAATGATTTTGCATCTTCTAATGTAATAGTAGTATCAGAAGATGTTAATGATGATGCTAATACATCATTCTGTTTTAGTATATTTTTTTCGTAAAAATCAATATCTAGATATTTCTGTATGTTACTAATAACATCTAAAGTTCCACCTTGAATCTCTAGAGATTCATAGTATTTCTCAATAAACTTACCAAACATCTCATATTCTGATGAGATAAATTCTGGTAATTGTGAATTAATAAGAGTAGAAATTCTTTTGGTCTTTACAGTCATCTAATTACTCTTTGTATGCTGTGAAACTTGAATTTGCAACGTCTACGTCAAGATAAACTTCACGTAAAGCTTTAACATCATTTGATAATGGTTTAACACGTAATGAAATTTTGTTGTCAGCAAAACTTCCTTTTATAATTGTTAAATCATATAATTTCACTTCACCTTTTTCATAATTAATCTCTCCAACTTCTGGGTTTAAGACAACCTTTTGATTAGATAAAGTATCTAGTCTATATAGGACAATTTTGCCATCCCTGTCTTCTAAAAGCGAGTCATATTGTGGATGTTCTGTTACTCTAAATGCTGTACTGTGCAAGGTAGGACCATCACATTCTTTGTCAAATGCATTTTGGAAACATACTTCGTAATATGTCGTAGTATTTAATTGAGGATAAAAATCTTTCCTCATAATTACTTCGGTTAAATTGGAATTGATACTACGATCGGTATTGTCAATGACACCAACAAATTTACTATATCTAAACTTACCATTGAATTTTTCTGTATCTGAAACATCAATATATTGTTGGACTGATCCAATTACTGCATCTTTAATTTGTGATGATGTTTGATTTGTGATATTACTATCATAATAAATTTTACTATTTAATTCAACAAATAAAATAGATGGATCTAAAATTTCTGGTTGAATTGAAGCAACAGTATATTTCTTTAACTGAGCAACAATTTCCTGTTTTGTTGAATTAGTAACAAATGCAGCATCAGTTGGTTTTAATACAATAAACACTTTACCATACTGTGGCGGTTCTTGCTCTTCACCACCAAAAATGATAATATCACTAACTGCAGGATATACATTACGAACAATAGCACCATAATCTTTTGCAGTTACAGCACGATTCTGTGTACCATATGATTTTGGAGCATTAAATTTAATTTTATCAATACTTTCTTTCTCTTCTCCACCAGATGATGCAACTGATAAAGTAATAGTTGTATCAAATGCATTTGGCGATACTCCATTCACATTCTCAATTACACCAGAAAATACAAATGTTTTTGCACTATTAGATTCTGGTCCTGATGTAGTCAGATAAGATATCTCAACCCTTGCATTATTTTCTAACTTCTTGCCAATTACTCCATCACCAAATAATATCTCATACCTCTCATCTTCTACTTCATCAAGGAAAAATATTTCTGATTTTTCATCAACATCTAAAATATTATCAGAAATTAAATATGCACTACCTAATGAACTACCGGTAGGAAATACCTTTACCCTAATTGTATTAGTATCGATATTACGATTGTCTAAAATAAATCTTTGTGATTTTAATGCTGTATTAACAGTAATATTACTAGTAATTTGTGTTCCTTCTCTTACAGCAACATTCTCATATGTTGCAACATTATTAATTACTTGTGCTTTTACATCATCTAATACGATATACTGATAAATTGTATTATCATACTGTGTAATAAATCCTGTTCCTTTCTTGAGGATTAATTCAGTATCAGTTGTTGAATTGCTGTAATTTACTGTAAAAGAAACATACGCAATAGGAGAAGTGATACTTTTGGGTCTATACCCTAATTGCTTCGCCAGTGCAACCACATTGTCTCTTAAAGTGGCAGAATCAATGAATAGTTCATTGACTACCATATTAGTGTTAAATGCCGTATAATACGTGTTATAAGCTAGTGTATCAATTAATGTTGATAATGCACTACCTTCAAAATCATAATCAGTAAAATCTGATTGTGCCCTGAGGTATTCCTTCAGAGCAATTTTAATATCTTCAAAATCTAAATTGGCAACCTGAGTATAAGGCATTATCGTGTACGCTCTAAGAAGAATTCTACTGCTACTGGTGTATCGTCTCTACCTACAATAGTATAAGATAATTCAACTTCATATCCATTACTCATATCATCTGGTGTACAGTTAATATTATTAACACGAATTCGTGGTTCGTAACGATTCAATACATCTGCAATCTCTGATCTGAGAATACCAGCACTACCATAATCTAATGGTTCAAATAATATATTCTGAATATCACAACCCAATTCAGGTTGAAATGGTCTTTCTCCCTTCCTAGTAAGAAGTAAGGCAGTAATCGATTGCACGATAGCTGCCTTATCTTTTACCGTTACTAAATCATCACTTACAGGATGTTTCTTAAAAGTAATACTCAGATCTTTAAATGTCTGAAAGGTCGGCATCTAGACACAGCAATAGGCTGTTACTATTTATCACTTACCAACAAATCCATCCACCCATTCTTGAGAATCAAAGATATCTTCATTCTTTGCTTTGTTGCGATTACGTTTCGCTGACATGTTTAGATACTTATCACTATCAGTCTCGGTGATGAGTGTCATACCTTCATTAACAAAGTCTTCACCTTTGTCAACTGATCCGTCTAAGTGGTTAGGGTGTCCCATTTTGTTTCTCCTGTTGTGTTTGCCAAAAATAATCATCGGTGTCTCCTAGACGTCCCCAGTCGATTCCTGCCTCTACTTGGTATTCTATGGTAGATACTTTAAAGTCAGGGAACTTGGGTTCCTCAGGGGTGATAGAGAGGTCATACAGACGCATCCTGTTATTAGGATACAATGCATACTGACCATTGTTCAATGCAATGCAATTATGTGATTTGTGCTCTTGTGGCGCTTCACTTACATTATTATCTATTACATCCGGATTTGCATGGTAGTTATCTAATGTAAACAAATATTGCCCTCTCATTAAACCATGATCTCTTGTAAAGACCTCACAGTCCATTGATGAGACAAATCCTTTGTTGATTGCCATAACTCCATAATCCATGCAATTCCAGAATTGTAGATTGCCCAGATCCATGTCTATGACTGGGGTTTCAGCGGATCGAACAAATGCACTAATAGGTAGTTTGTCATACATTGCACCATATTGTGGTAAGTATGTCTCAAAGTAAAAAGCACGCCCAGGTATACTTTTTGCAGCAACCCAGACGCCCTCAACAAACTCCCCATGTCCATCTAGATGATCTCGTAAATATTCTCTACGAACCCAAACTTTCTCAGCAGGAAGATTGCAAATTAAATTCATCCCCTACCTTGTCCCCTATAACGCTTCTTAGCATTGTTACGTGATGTAGCAGTATACTTCGTGTGCTTACCACGTCCTTGACGAGTACGCTTTGGTCGAGACTCAATTGTGTCTGCTCCTGATAGTCCAACTCTGCTCTTTGCCATAATTAACTCGCGGTTTGTGTTCCAATTACTATTGTAGGATACTGAAACGGTCCTGTCAAGGGTCTTTCGGTAGATCCGATTAACAATCGCGCTTCATCTCCACTGACTGCTGGTAACTGACCATTAATAAAAACAGTCTTGTTGATTTTAGGTATAATAGTACGCTGCCCCGGTTGACATGGTAATGGTAATGCCGGGTTAACTTTAATACCCTCTATAGGTGTACACTGATAGGGCACAGGAATGCCCGCAATGATCTCTAAAGTTACTCCACCTACCTTTATGGTAGTCGGCACCGTTGCACCTCCTATGGGCGCTGCTGGATACAAACAATTACCATCGGTACTCGGCGTATCTAGTGTCTCTGGTCCTGCTAAAAATGCCATTACACTGTCCTCGCAACCTTCAGTAAATCTTCCTTGATACCCTCTACATTATTGTGAAGATAATTTAGTGTCTCTGACAAACTCTCATACTCACTCGCCCCCGGTCGCTTGTATGCTATTGTCGGTCTCTCTAATGCTTTCACCCTCTCCTCCAATACCTCCAATTGTTTCTGTAGCTGCTCTAATAACTCTTCCATTATCTGTATCACCTCTCTGAAATGCTTCTACTGCTCTCTCCTCAAATGCATCGCAAAATGCATCAAAGTTATTCATTATACTATCGTAATTCTCTAAATCGACTTTTTCAGGCATTTTTTTGCTGGGAAATTTTTTTGGGTTTTAAGGTTTCTAAAAAACCATTTTCAAAAATATTTAGCGGTCGTCTCATGGATTAATTCCATATTTGGTATAGTATTTTTGCTTTAAGAGGATTTTTTTATTTTTCAAATATTATAGCATACAAAAAAGCCCCCTCTGGGAAACGTTTGTAGGTTAGGAGGGACCCATGGATTTTCGCTTGGCGCAACCGCTAAGGGGCATAGGGGGGCAATATACAGTCCCCCCCCCTGTGCTATGATATCATGCTGCTGTCAGTTGCTTAACAATGTTCTTGACGACAAAGGATCTTGTGCGATGTGGGATGGTGATCTGTTCAGTGTCGCCACGTCTCCAGATCTCGTGCTTGCCGTTGCGGTGCTTAACCCATCCATTCACACGGGCGAGTCGCTTGAGTTGCTTGTCGTTCATGATGCCAAAGCGTAGCGATTGACCCATGCTCCTGCCGATTGCTTCAGATCAACCAAGAGGCGCAGCATATCACGGCGTCTCACCTTGTGGTTGCTGTAGTGAGGTGACTGCCAAAAGATCATGCATTGACGGGTGAACGGGTAGAGTCTGATCTCTTCAGTGGCACTGCTCTGTGGAGTGGCGATGATGATGACTGGGTTGGGCATGTGCTGTTGGTTGTGTTCTTTGATAGTCTACAGGTCAGGGGGTGCTATGCTGCCCCCCTGTAACACTAGTTCACAGTTCTGCCATCATCTCATTCATCTCATCTGCGTCTATGGCAGAATCGTTCCACTTGACACCATCACCAGTCGCACCGATGAAACGTCCGATCTGTCCTTCGGTCATGCAGCGAACGAACTTAGTCCATGGTGTCTCACCCTCAGCGAACTGAACACATGCCTTGGCAGTGTTGTAGAGAAACTCATCGTTGCCGATCCAGAGGGAGGCATTCCAAGTTTCGTAGTTTGCCCAACCGTTGTATGTGGTGGTGGATGCTGTCATGCTGTGTCCTGTGTTGTGTTCTCTTGTATTGTAGTCGGTAGAGGGGCGATGCCTAGGCGAGCAGTGCCAGCTCTTGGGTTGTCACACTGCTGATGTCCTCTCCTTCATAGACCCTCACCCATGGGATGGGTTGCCCTGAGGTGAGACGCCAGATCATTTGATCTCCCTCGCCATCCTGCTGTCTGATCGCTGCGATACGATAAGCACCGGCAATCGTTGGTGTGTAGTCTGCACCATACTCATCAAAGGTGACGAAGGAGGTTGGTTGAACTGCGAACATGGTTTTGTGGGTTGTTTGTTTGTTGAACTTAGTCTACAGGGTCAGGGTGGCAACTACGGGTTGCCTGTGTCACTTATCCGATTGTCCCTCCCATCATCATGCTGTATTGTGAGATCTCCTTTACCTCCATGAGCACGTAATCAAACTCACGCTCAAGTTCTGCCTTGTATGCCTCAGCAGTGGACTGACAATCAAAGAGACGAAGGGATCTGATTGCCTCTCCCTCGTAATCAATGCCACCGATGACGACGATGCATTTTGGGTTGTTCATGGTTTCGTTTCTCATGTGTTTAGTCTACAGGGTCAGGGTCTAGTGTCTGTCGCTGATGTGACACTAGTCAGATTGTCAGTCTTTGTTGTTTGCTTTGATCAGCTCAGCATTGACGATACCGACTAGAGCTGCGCCGACCATACCGATTGCGAATGAGATGGGATCCATGATTGTTCGTTTGTTTCTTTGAATAGTCTACAGGGTCAGGGTCTAATGCCTGTCGCTGATGTTCCAGTTAGTGGATTGGACCTGCTCGATGCGTCCTGCTCTCACTGCCTGCCTGTACTCGTGCTCTGCCTGCATCTGGCGTTGGATCTTTTCCATAACGGTCAGCATCTTAGGGGAAGGATCACCAGAGGTGAGAAAGAAACCGGTTCGTGTCATTGCTTTGTTTTCCATGCTGTTAGTATAGACCCTAGGACGTTGGTTGTGAGACGTGACCAGGACACTTTGGAAACTGACCTTTCTCCTATGGCAGGGAGATAAGGCATGGAATAATGCGCCATGAGATGCTAGTATGGGTGAACTAGGGGTCAGCCGCCCTGAGTATCATTTAGTGATGAAGCGGTTAGTGTTAGTTAGTCTAGACCATTTCCTGCTGATATGACATGAATTGCTCCTCTGTAACCTCATCCACTGCCTCTTGAATCACCTGATAGATGTAATCAATGTTTCCCACATCATCAAAGATACGTGCAATCAGTGCAGGATTTTCTACCTGATGATCATAATCAACCTCACCATTTTCATCCTTTACATGTATATCTTCCTTGGTATAAATCCATGCGGCACATTCTGCATCCTCCCCTTGTTGTTCAATCAGTTTGTTAACACGGTCTTGAAGTTGCTTGAGAGTGTAGTTCATGATGAAGTGAATGAGTGTTACTTAGTGATGAAGCGATTAGTGTTAGTTAATCGCTTCACTGTGTGTAACTTAAGCAAACTCAGCAAATGTGAAACCGTTCACAAAATCATGAATAACTTTGTTATCCATGATGAACCACTGAAAGTCTTTCTGAAACACGCCGTCAGTCATACCATTGCAGAACTCGTTGATGATAGCATTGAGACGTGATTTGGTTGTATTAGTCTGCCAACCGCCATCAAATACCTTAACGAAATCATCACCAACCTCAGCAATCTTGTTGCCATGAAGAAACACATGAGACACACTATTAACAGTCGTAACCATAGTGTTTGCCTTAGTCCAATTGGCGTTGCCTTTGATAGCAGCGTTCATTTGGGATTCGATCTTACGCATGAGAGACTTGAGTTGTTTGTCTTGAATGTATTGTTGCAGGGATGGGGGTATCTTGCAACCCCCTGTGTGACACTAGTCAGATTGGTTGCTTTCGTCACACTCAAGCATGATCTCCATGACAAGATCACAGAGTTCATCGTCTGCCTCAAAGGGAGCGATCTGACTGTCTACAAAATCCATCACCATTTCAAAGTCTGCCTCTGGATTGGCGTTGCAGAATTCGCTGATGCCTTCGATGTTGAGTTCGATTGTTTCGTTGTTGTTCATGACTCTACAATACAGGGTTTGAGGTGCTGTGCCTATTTTGTGTGGCACTAGGTCAACTGTCACAGTCCGTTGAGATAATCTGCCAGTTCCTCATCATACTGTTCTTTGGTGTCAAAGGTGCGACCATGGATCACACGGGGATACGTGGCATCAAGACCAGCAGAGGCGACCATCTCGCAGTCTGCTCGGTCGTATCCCATCTCAACGAGATTGTTGACGTATGGGTTGTTGCTTGGTGTTTCGTTGTTCATGTGTATACAATACAGGATCTGAGGGAGAAATCAAGCGATGGTGTGCTGTTCGCCAATTGTCCTGTGGAATAAAAGTTTTCCACAGGCGGCTGACCTGAGTATCATTTAGTGATACCACAGTTAGTGTTACTTAACCTCCAAACATTTCAGCGAACAAGTCATCTGCAGATTCAGCACGTTCTCTCATCTCACACTGACGATCAATGGCATCACGCATAGAAACTAACGCCATTTGTTCTGTCTTCAACCACATCAACTTCTCATTCAGTTCGTGTAACTTATTGTTGATTTCTACACGATCGAGTCCATCAACAGTGATGACTTTGTGCTCCATGTTGTTAATAACTCGTGTGGCGTTGTTGTCAATAATCATGAAAAAATCCCGAACATGTATATACTACACGATCGGGATGATTAATCAAGTGATAGTGGACAGTTCAATAAGTGTCATCATACTCATTGATCTCTCGTTTAAACTTGCTTACTTTCTTTTTAGATGAACGTTTGACGTTTTTCACATCGTATCCAAAGTCTTCAAACTCATCGTTAAATTGTTGCTTTGGATTGTCAGATTGCTTGGATCGTTTACTCATTGTCTTGTTTGAATTGTTAACTCAATCGATTGCAAGATTATTTAGATTCAACAATTAAACCCTCTTTGATTTGATTGTGAAGAAACCGCCCAATACTGCCTCCTGTCTTTAATTCAATTGATATCAGTTCTTTGCACAAAGTATCTTCAAATACTTGTATATTATTACAGTTAAATGTATATTCTTTGTCTATATTACTATTATAAGTGATTATAACAGTGTTTTCAACAATATTAATCGATTTAATAGCAGTACTGATTAAATTGTTGTACATCTTAGTCATTTGGAGTTAAATAATGTGATTTAAGAAAGGAAAAAAAGAAAAAAACTTAAAAAATGAACTTTCTCAGTTTCTTAAGTTTTTAAAAGAACAAAAAAACTTAAAAAATGAACTTTCTCAGTTTCTTAAGTTTTTAAAAAAGTCGTTTTTTTGACTTTTTAAGATTTTGAGAAAACCTCTGAATCCATGAATCTATTATAACACACCTCTGAGGGGTCTGGGAGGGTCTCTGTGCCACTTCGAGGTCTGTCACAGGGTTTCTTGACTTTTGAGTGGTAGTCTGCTAAGCCAACATCTCCAGCGCACCTTACCCATATTAATTTAATGATTAATAAACAATTCAGTAGTATCCAATACTATCATTGAAACCCTTTGCTATCACTGATGCGCTTACTATGTGTGTAATCATGAACAATTACTGTTTGGTTAGTAATAGTTTGTTGCCACCAATATGCTCTGAGTTGTTCATAATCATCAAATCGTTTGTTATTGATAGTGTAGTAATGTCTATCGTAAGGTTTATCTGATGTTGATGTAAACCAGTTACTATTTGTTGTTGGTGTCATTTAAGATACTCTTGATTACCATTCTACGTTCGTAGTCTTCAGAGAAACTATCTTCAAAGTCTTCCCATTGTTGATCTAGTTCATGTTGTTGTTCATCATTGTAGTTTTGTACAAGAGATCCAATTTCTTCAGTAATTAATAGGCGTAGTAGTGCCACTTGATCACATCTCATATTCTTTCTTTGTTTTGAAGTATAGTTTGTAGTATGGACGTTTGATTTGTTCGATTGTATTCATGTCATCAGTGAACCCCATGTATTTGAGGAGTTGGTATGATCCTTCTAATTCAGAGATAAGTCTTAGTATGTTAGCAGGGTGTCTGGGTAGACCATTAAACTGGTATTTTGCCAGTGAATTGGTAGCATTTATATTTGGGTTTGTATCTGTCAATGTATTTCTGAGCATGAGGTATACAAGTGAACCAACAACGTTTGTTATCAGTTAGATCATGTAAGAAGATAGGGAATGAGTTTAGGTAAGGGAATAGATCAAGTTTACGAGAGTTAGAGATTATCAGTGTATTGTTTAATTTCTTCTTCTTTTGTTTCGTACCAGTTGTTAGTGTCTTTGTATTCTGAGATAAGGATTGCATCGTTTTGGATTTGCCAAGTAATTTCTGTTCCTTCTTTCCAGTTAAGTTGTTTAAGGATTTGTTCTGGGATTTCGATGAAGAAATCATCCGAGTCATTGCATTCTTGTATAGTAGTAATAAATTTAGACATTTTGATCTATGATAGTATACCAACGAAGTCGTCGATCATGTTGTTTTAACGATTGAATAATAAACCATTCACTCGCAGTTGAGTTAATGGTATGAGTAGTGTATCCACCATCAATGTATTCAATCGTAACAACATATCGATGTCTCATTCAATGTAACCGTTCTGTTGTAGGTATTTACGTGTCAAGGGAGTTGGTTCATATACTTCCCACATATTACCACCAGCGCAAGCTGCTAGGGCATTCATTGTCATATGTTCAGTACGCCCTGCCCAACCAGCTTCTGCTTCCCAAGGTAATGCTGATTTAGGGTATGTACGTTCTGCTAATACCCGCCATATCATAGGAACTTCATCTTCTGGCATAATAATAGCAATGAGTGAGTTATCAATCGTACCTGCCATACAATCTTGTGCAGCGTGCCAACCTTCATGTCTCATGACCATCATTAAGATGTTGGGTTTTCCCATAAAGTTCTTATTCAGAAAGAAGTTATTGGATACTGTATGATATACACCACGATGACCTTTTGGAAAATACTTTTCGTCAGCAAGGAATACATTCACACCAACTTGATTAAGTGAGTGTAACATATTATGAAACTCACCTGTTACACTCGTGAATTCTTCAGTGTTAGGATACTGTGATGAGATATCAAGCATAGAGTATACTTTCTTGACACCATCAGTGCATTCACCTAATAACATACAACCCATGGAGTCCATAGAGTTATATCCTTGAGTGATTTTACTATCATCAGCAAATGCTGGTGTCGTAAGAGTTAATGCTGCTGCTAATAATACATTACGTAGTTTCATTTTGTTGCCCTTGTGCTTTGATTTGTTCAAGTATTTGTTCAGAGTCAGCATAACGTTGTTCATTACATGCTGTCATGTATTGTACAATTAGATCACGCATCTCATCTGTAATAGGATCATCCATCGATTTCAGGGAGTGAGAGATACAGATTCAAGAGATCATCCTCATTATAGAATGCAGTCTCTTCCTTCTCCATACCATCAGGGTCCATCCATTCAAAGAACTCATCAGCAAGTGCTAATGCATTGTCAATCTCATCATTTGCCATGAAATAACGGAAACGTTCTACACACCAGTCATAGATGTCATCACGTTGTTGTGAGAGACGATCAACAGTTGCGGAGTCATCAGTAATTTTGTAGTTGCTCATGATTTGGTAGCGAAGAGAATGTTAGAAAGGTGATCGTATTGAACAAATTCTACATCCTTAGGGAGTAGAGATGCTGCAGCAGAGGCAAAATCGTTAGGAAACTTCTTGAATAAGCGCCAATACTTTTGGACACCATCATAATCTAGATCTTCACGCGGAAGAACACGGATTTCATAATCACCACGAGTGTAATGATTTGGATATGGTTGGATAAAGTCTTTGATGTGATCTGCTAGCATGTTCATTTGACAAAGACCTCGTTGAGTTTGGTGTGTTCTTCAGTGAGTTTAGCAATTTGTTGCATGTGATATGCTACGTGAGCAAGATACTCCTGCTCTTCTTCATCAACTTCATCATAAGCAATGTCGTAGCAGTCATCAATGTCAACAGTGTTATCATCATAACATGTCATGCCATACATGGTATCCGTAGAAGAATCCATCGCATAGGCATTACCAGCAGCAACGAGATAGAACATGGGAGTGAAAGCAGGGTGAATTACAGTATACTATGTATTGGGTGGAGTGTCAAGTTTTCTGAGACCAGTTGGTAATCTGACTCTTCTTCTCACGATAGATCAAACGATCATAGTATAATCTCAATTGTCGTGTATTCATTGGTGGAAGATCATCAAAATAATAGATTGAATCTTCAAACTTAATAAATGCATGACCTCTCAACTCTAATACATCTCTCACACGTTTGAGTCGTGGTGCCCATATAATAGTTTTATTCTTTATCCTGCTCTGATATGATGTTGGATCTTTAACTATATTAAACTTATAATCTCTTGTATCATTACGTAGATAGTTTAAATTATTCATGCTGAATACTGTGCATTACTTATACAAATACGATCCAGACCAATCAGCATTCTCTAGCAACCACTCACGCTCTTTGATGATTAGCATATTGAAACGCACTCCCTTGGCAGGTGCTTTGTATGATGCTGGTTTGTATACTTCACCAGTCTTCTTGTCAATGAATGCGTGAACAGAGCGATTACCACCATCAGTAGTCATCATCACCTTGTGATACTTACGTCCAGTGTCAACAGTGAAACGATAAGCACCAATGTTATTCTTTAGATCAGCAATCTTCTGCTCATGATACTCTCTGTCAACAGCAGATGCCACGAAAAACTCTTGGCGTCGGATGCTCTCCTTCACAAAGTCTTGCTCAAGTGCTTGACAGAGTGCAAATGTGTGACCCAAGATAGCAGCAGCGATATCCTTACGTGCCTCAGCAGAAGCAGTGTAGTCAGCGAAGGTGGTGGTCATGGTGTTTGTGTCGATGTGAATAGTATAGGGCAGATTAGGCGTTGCGGATCTCACCACCGACCACTACGTCAGCTGGCACACGAGAGACAGTGTAGCGACGGATCTGCTGTGAGAATGGACGCCACTGCTCAATAGTCTCACTCACCATACGGTTGTGCTGACGATCCATGCCCTTAGCAGTGGTACACTTGCCTTCCTTGCGGAAATAGATGATGGGTTGCTGGGGAGCATCAATGGTGTCGATCTCGATCTTGTAGAAGGAGTGCTTGACGACTGTGGTGGTCATGTGATGTGTCCCGTGCTGATGAATATAGTATAGGGCATTTGAGTGCCCTATGGGGGTTGGGTGGACAGTTTAGGAATTGGCAAGCGTATGATATTGCAGAATGGTAAGAACTGTTATAAGAGGAAGAAGAGCAATAATTCCTTGTAAGACACGATTTTTAATCATTTCCACTACAAAAACAACCCATCCAACAAAAAGACCAGTAAAAAACAGGATAAGTGCCATAGAACCAATTGCCTGTAGAAGAATTCCAAAATCCATAATTGAGGTTCTTTGATTGATGTGTTTAGTATAAGGCATTTGAGTGCCCTGTGTGCGTTCAGTGGACAGTTCACGAGGTGGTCAGTCGAGACATGCTGATCATGAATAGGAAGACTACCATGATCACCACATCCCATGATTTTGTTCTGATGAAGTATGGGATGCTAATCAGATCAGCAACACAATTCAACATCACACCAGCGATCACATTCACATGAAGAATCACAAAATAGGCAGTGATAACACCAACGCTGCCTAATACTCTTGCTTTACTATCGAGTTTCATTCATAGTAGATCCAATGCTTCTGGTGATAGTTCATCACTAGCACTCTGACGCCAGTTCTTATTCACCTTGTCAATGTCTTCTACAATATCCCATGCGGGAACAGCATCATCAATGTTCTCCAGAATCCAACGGTCGAGCATTACTTCAGAAATAGACATGATTAATCAGTTGATACGAATGATTTGAGTAGTGGCATAGCAGAGTATGCCGTAGTGTTGCTTAAGTCTACTGGTTTACCAGGACGTTTGTGGTTAATTGGGGCAATGTAACATTGTTTTTTTGTGTTGTAGAATCCCCAGATTGATCGGACAGGCTCATTAGTGTAACTAAACCGAGCATGATTCCGAATCCAAATGCCAACGACGTTGGACTTATGTTCATGAATCTCATAGGTGAAACCTTCTGGTGGTTGATGAGGGAAATCAGATGGTAGTGTCAAGTGCAAGTTGTTCAAATTCAAGGTGATCGCAGCATGAATCATCATCATGCAGATCGATCATGTCAATGTCTGTGTGCTTAAAGAGTTTATCAAAGAGATCATTGACGAACTGTTTGTCGCTGGATTGTTGAGTCATAGTAGTTCATCATTTTTGTGTCACGCTCTGCTAAGAATAGCAGATAGCAAGTGAGAGCGACAATAGCAAAGATGCCGCTTAGGAGCAACTGGGTGAATTTCATTGTTGAACTGCGGCAATTATGTGATAAAACAAGTAGACACCGAATGATAGAAGAGGAAGAGGAATAATAACTCCTTGTAAGATAGGATTTTTAATCATATGGACACAAAACATAATCCATCCGACTAAAATACCAGTCGCGGCAACAATGAATGCCATGACACCAATTGCCGTAAGAAGAATACCGAAATCCATGATCAACCCACTGCCATGGGAGCATACTCGGAACGAGGCATCTGCTCTACGTTGTAACCTGTGACCTTAGCACCGTTAGCGATACGCTCAGACCACTCGTGACGTGCTGTGAGAGCAGTTACAGTGCTATAGGACTTGAGACCGTTAGCGTTGAAGGTGACACGCTTCTGGAAACGCTTGACGATCACACCATCTTCTTCAGCGATGAATGCCTCAGGAAAGAAGTCAACAGTGGTGACGAGTGTGGTGAGTTGCATGGAGTGGGTTGCTGATGTGATTAGTATACTGGATGGAGAGCGTTAGCCCTTACTGACTGTGACACTATGAGTACCGTCCTTATTCAGTTGACGGCAGAGCAATTCAGAATGTAGGCTACATGCAAATTGCAGATCAAGTGTCTCATAAGATACCTCACCATCTTCAGGAGTGACAGCACTGACCTTGTAGTATTCTGAGACGAGCATGGTGTGTTCCTTTGACTCTCTTAATATACACGGTTATGGGGTGCTGTGCGCGTTTGGTAGACACTTCGACAACTGGTCGTAAAGGGCAGCATCGTTGATTCCATTCTTTATCATACAGTCGCTCGAATATCCGAGAGGGCATCCAACCATAAGATCCATCACGTATTGGATCTCAGAGGGCGTTAGGGTTACTTCTATAGTCTGGTTAGTCATAAGTGGTTCAAGACGCTTGTGGGCGATTGTGGAAGGGTCTCATGGTGCTGGTGTGTTGGCTATCCGAGTAGACGCGAAATTGGTATAGTCTTCATCGATGTCGTATCCAATATAATCCCATTTTTGTTTGATTGCAGCAACACCAACAGTGCCAGTGCCAAAGAAAGGATCAAGAACTGTGCCACGCTCAACACCAGTTAGTTTGAGACAATCTTCGACCAGTTTAACAGGAAATGTTGCAGGATGCTTTCCGCGTAAGGATTTGCTGTTAATAGTTTCATACGGTATAAACCAACAGTTACCCTTATCTCTCAAGTTTGGTTTAGTATCAGCAGTATTCTTTCCGCGAATGTTTGCCTCATAGTATTCATACTTGACACCAACAGCAAGACGATCTACACTCACGTTTCCATTTTTAGTGAAATGAAACAGATGTTCCCATGTAGGACACAAAAATCGTTTGCTATTGATAGGTTTGAAATGACCACTTGTCTTATCATTGACATGAACAGACTTGACCCAGTTGATATGATTTTGCAAAATCCAGTCATTTCTAAGTGCAAGACCGACTTCCATACCCACCCATGGAT
>VMHT01197854.1_pt1 | contig 15927 bp, 11 predicted proteins | sample 4693611 | NCBI WGS metagenome assembly VMHT01 (sample SAMN12280063, study PRJNA550983) | marine metagenome | isolation source: seawater sampled from same location over 5 years 0.02-0.2 micron viral filtrate | place: USA: collected off the coast of southern California halfway between the port... ... | reverse complement strand
AACTCCATCCGTGGCAATGACCGTCCTTTGCAAGATCGCGTCGCAGAGCTTGCTACGTTTGTGGGTGAGCAAGATGCGATGCGGACACCAGAGTCAGTACTGACGATGGTTCAGCCTACCATTATGATGACGGAAGAAGGTGCGCTCGACAGCGGCGTCGGTGGGCTAATTCAACAAGTAATTGGCGACACCGAGATGGACGAAGAAATGGGACAGGGGGTTGGCGCGCTTATGGCTCAAGGTCAACCTGCGCCAGAAATGGCTCCTCCTATGGCGCAGTCCATGGCACCACCGCAGCAGTTCGCGGTAGGCGGTGCTGTAAAAAAGTTCGCACCGGGCGGTGAGGCGACTACCGATCCGGGGTTTCAGACCTACTACGATCAATACTTGCCGCTATACGAAAATTTGTTACGAGACTCACAAGAAGATCGTGATAAAGATAGAGGATTAGCTTTAGCCAGAGCAGGGTTTCAACTCGCCTCTGGTCGGGATGCGAAAGGTCGCAACATAGCGGGATCAGGGTTACTGTCCAATTTGGCTAGTGCAGGTGAAACTCTGATAGGTGATATCAGCACTTTAGACCGAGAAAAACGCAAAGAAGACACCGCAGCACGCACGCTGGCGTTGCAATCTGCCTTTGCGACACAGACAGCAGAGCAGAAAGCGAAAAGAGATTTAGACGCTGAGTTATATAAGTCGGCACTCAGAAGACAAGAAAAACTGCAAGAGGTCGTTTCGGGTCCTCCCAAAATTATCGGGCAGAAAGAGGGGCTTTTTGGCAACGCAATAAATGTGTACGGCTTGCCCTCTGTTGATGAAGAAGGCAATGTGACTTTTGACCCTATAAGCGTCCAACAAGCGGCTGCTATGGGTTTGCCCACAGTTGAGACACCGGACGGGCAGTCGCTTACTTCAGCATCGACTGTTCCTCTGGGTAAAAATCCCGATCAGTCTAGGATCGTCACAGGTCTACCAGAACTTGCTGCCGCTTATGCCGACGGCAAGATGACATCGACACAGCAAAGCACGTACGAAGACCAGATTCAAAATGCTTTTCCATTTGAAAGGGAAAAAGGCAACGTTGTTTTCAAGACTCCAATTAGCTCTGGAGTGGTGGAAACGGTAGCTTTGCGTTTAGCGCAGGGGCATCAAGTAGGTTTGCGCACTGAATATTTAGATGAAATTCGTCGCGTTGCGGCGGAGACCGCTGAACGAGATCCCAGTTTCCTCGGTGGCATGTACAGTCTCGCGGAAGATCCGGAGTCTGAAGCAGGCACGAGGCTTCGCGCTGCCGGGTTGATTGTTGATAAACCGACGCTGGAAGAGGACCTTGCAAAAGTAAGAAGTCAGATCGCTGACTTGGACGTCAGCGATGCGGTGGGCGGCTACAACGCCCTTGTGAGAAATATTGGCGGTAATTTCGATAAAATTATCAACACGATTTCATTAGGCACGCTGGACCCGCAGACTGCTGATCCGGCAAATTTTCAGGCTTATGAAACCCTTTCGACTCTTGCCTCTGAAAACTTGATTTTGCTTTTAGATGCAATCAAGGGGCGGGAAAACTTACGTCTGCAAAACGTTTTGGAAAGCACTCTTACTAATATCAAAAATCGTGAATATGACACTCCTTCTCAGTTGCTTGCTAGTTACAAGGCCTCAAGGGCTTACAACGACCGAGTCGCGGATATATTAGCTGTTGAGTTGCAAAAACCGGGCCTCAGCGCAGATGAAAGAGAAGTGATTGACAATAATAGACTGAAGATTGGAGTCATTGGTGGAGAACTCGACATCGTAATTGCACAACTTGAAAGGCTCACAGGTGTGCCAGTCGACACTGATCAACCTAGAAACCTCGACGCTTACCGTAGAAAAAGGTAGTCAATTTGATGGCCGATCCTCAAAATCCAAACTTGCCTGATCTTGATATTACAAATGCGCCGACAGTCGTCGGGAGTTTGTCTGATTTCGTGCTTGAAGACGCTTACGTTGCGCTTCGGGAACAAGGCGAAAGCGAAAAGCAAGCGGTTCGTAACATAGCCCAATATCTCAGTGATAGGGCAGATATTGACCTCGCTGCTGCAAAAGAAAAATTTACTGAAGAAGAAATAATTGCCACTCTGATAGGTCGTGACCCAGACGATATCAGACCGTCTTTGCTCCGCACTTTCGGTAGGGGAGTTGCAGAAGGCGCGATTGCAGAGGGCACTGCCGCTGCGACAGGCGTCGGTATTTATAAAGGCGCAGGTTTAGCAGGTAATTTTTTGTTACGCGGCGCAAATTTGGTCCCCATGGTTGGTCCTTACGGTTTATTAGTAAAGGCGGGTCTTGCGACGCTTGGCGCGGGCCTTGTTGCCGTGTCTGGTTTTGGCGAAGATGTCGCTGAAGAAGTTTTAGGCGAAAGACAGGCTTTGCCATCAGAGTTAGGTGCACAACGGGCAGGTGAGGTTATTGGCGGGACCGCCGCGTACATTTATCCCAGTAGGAAATTACTACAAAAAATACCTGACACCCCAGATTTCGGTTCTAAGCTGCTGATGCAACGGCATCGTGCGGCACGTAATGACCGGTTAAAAGATAAAGATGTTTCTCCAGAAGAAATTGAAGAATTGTCACGCACTCCTATCAGTGTCAAAGGAGCGCAAGTTTTAGAAAAAGTTCTTGCTGCGAGTGGTCGAGAGGCGCGACAGACTAAGCCGTTCGGGGCATCTGCTGGCGAAGTAAGTGCGGCTATTGTACCGGCTTTGGTGGAAGGGATAGTGATCGATATGTCCCCCGGAAGCGATACCATGGCTACTTTAAGCGGGCTTACGGCTGCTACTTTAGACCCGACACGGGTCGCAAGAACTGCTGTAGCGGATGCTACTGGGGCTGTATTTCGAGAAGGTCCCGTGGGCGCAGCGAAAAAAGGCGTCGCGAAAATTACTGGAGCCGTACAAGAAAAACGTCAAAGGATGGCGCGAGAGCATCTTATCAAGGCTTTGGAAGAAGCAGGGCAAGACCCTAATTTGTTCGTTCGAGAGCTAGACGCCGCTATAGCGGAAGGTGCCGCTTTAGATGCGACGTTGCCTGTCGGTGAGCGCGCAAACTTGGCGGACATCCTGACGCCCGGACAGCTTACGAACAATCCCGTCGTTTTGTTGGCGGAAAAAATATTTTCTCAAGGGCGCAAAGACATACCGCAAGTGCAAAAAGATGCGGCGGTAGCTGGCGCTGGTCAAATTGCGAAACTTATAGAGGTTCTTACACAAACAGGCTCACGCGACGCTTTGCGCGTTGCGGCTGAATTGCAACAAGATAATTTCGATACGCAGTTGATAGGGTTGCTGGATACTTACCTGTATAAGGCAGCAGGTGCGGCTGATCGGCTGATCAAGGCTCGCGGCCCAGAGACCGGCGCTGAAGACGGCGCTGAAATGTTGAAAACCGCCGCCGGGGACGCTTTGAATGAGGCTCGTAATTTTGAAAGCTCTTTGTACGACAAATTAGATGGCAACATTTTAATCGACACGACGCCTATTTTGCGGGCTTTCGATAATTTACAGAAAATACCCGAAGATGGAGGCGTAGCCGTTTTGGGGTCAGCCGATAAAATACCGGATACACTGCGAGATTATTTGCGAGATTTTGGATACCGTTTTGGTGAGGCGCTTGATACAGAGATTTCCGACACCGACACATTAAGCAACGTTGTCGCGTTTAGGCGCTATTTGCAACGACAAGTCCGAGCTTTAGAAACAGCCTCGGAGCCGTTTAATAGAGCAATATTTGGACCGCTAGACCAAGCAGCTTTGGAAGCGTTTGGAGTCAAAGGCAACCAAGACTTTATGACTCCCAACTCCGTTGCTCTGCGCAACGCCTATGATTTTTCAAACAGCTTGAACAACACCTTCTTACGCTCATTTGCAGGCGATTTAACCAAAAAACAACGAGGTTTGCGGGATCGTATCTTGCCGGAGGAGGCGCTCGACACTGTTTTCAAACCCAGTGAGATACGGCAAAGACGTAACTTGCGTTCCTTAGAAGAGTCGTTTGGTTTAGTGGACGAAGTAGCAGGAACCAATTTCAAAGGGACCTTGAACTCTGCTTTGGATTTTTACTTACGAAAGCAGTTTGCAGGTTTAGAAGCGCAGCGAGTAAAAGATGGTCAGCCGACGATTGACCAAAAAGATCTTGAAGCTTTGTTGGAAGATAAGGACGTTGCTTTTCAGGTCCTCGACGACGAATTCGGTATAAGTAGCGACTTTGCGAACGTAGAACGAGCGCAGGTGATGATTGAGAGCGCGCTGTCTACTCAATCGCAACGAGCAAAAACTAACAATCAACAAAACGTTTTGGCGTCATTCATTGGTGGCGAAAACGCTCAAGATGCTCTGAGACAAATTTTGCGGGGCAAAAACGCTCCGGCCCGTTTACGACGACTAGGTACAGAGTTACGACAGGTCGCAAGATCGCCTCGCGGGGACATGACAGCGGGTGAACTGAAAGAAGGCTTGTTTGCGACCTTGCTCGACGAAGCAATCACTGAATCTTCTACTAACGGCAATATTGATTTTAAAAAACTTTATACGGTTTTGTTTGATACGGCTGACTACAAGCCGTTTCGCAAAGGTTTTCCTCGTAAAGGCGCTTCTGTCATGCGTATTTTCAATCAGAACAATCTGGTCGATAACGAGACTTTTACGAAGCTACGTGATTTTACGGAGCGAGGCAGAGACTTACAGGTTCAATTGGAACGTGGTATTGACGATATGTTTGCTACGCCAGAAAACGATGCTCTCAAAGATTTGGTAGCACGGTTTGGTGGTGCGCAAGGTATTGCCTTCGTTGCTCGTAAGCTGGGCTTTACGCCGACTATACAAACAACCGGTGCTGGCGCTCAGTTTGTTAAAAACCAGTTCTTGAACGTGCCGAATGCCGCGATTCGAGACATTTTGATTGACGTGACGCGGCCCGGTCAGGCGTCCGTGCTAGCTGATTTCTTGCGCAAAGGTGCGACTGATGACGACCTTCGCAACCTCAACGCGGTGTACAGGTATATCAGTAAATTTTTGTTGGGATCGCCTGCCTATGCTACCGGGGCAGCTTTCCGAATTGTAAGAGAAGAAGCAGACGAACCTATATCGGAGTTGCCTCCACCGCCTGCCCCTTCAGCAGTCCCTATGCAGCAACCGCAAGCCATGGCACCCTTACCAGCGCAAATGCCCCCGCCCCCACCTCAAGGCGGAGCAAACCCGCAACAGCGTCAGCAGTTCGCGGCCCTTTTCCCTAACGACCCTATCTCTGGGCTGATACAACAGCAGGGTATAGCTTCGTTACCGCAGTCGCCGGGTTGATCTTGTGTTGATGCAACAAGGTATTGGCTCTCTAATGGCCGCCAGACGTCCGGGTTCAGTACCACAATTTGGTCAAATAAACGGCGGTCAGCTTCAAGGTAGCTCTGGGCCTAGACCGCCATCGTTGGAAGAGGTGCTTGCAGAACGTGGCTTTCAGATGCCTGAAAAGCCAAGAATTTCAACGCAAGACGTGGCTTTTTTAGGGAAAGACCCCGTTACAGGCCGAATGCGCCAAGGCGGTAGCTCGGACAGGGGGTATTACAATGCCCTCGACGAAATGTATGCCCAAAACCCAGAAGCTCTTGAGATAGCGAAACAGTACACCGCTGATCCTTATCAATTCGGCGGTGAAAAACCAACTGATCGTCAAGCTGCTTTAGGCGGTCAACTCATTCAGACGACTCAGCCGCCGTTACAACCACCGATTGGAGCGATTCGGCGACCCGGCGGTTCTGTTGGTCAAGCTCAACTTGAAACGCAAAGGCGACAGCCTCAACCGGCTCCCGTAGAACAATTTCAGCCTATTCAACGACCGTCCGTTGAATCTTTACAGCAGCCAATGGCTCAACAACAACCACAGTTTACTCAGCAAGACATGAGCGGAATGATGCGATTAATGATGCAGATGTTTCAGCAAATGATGCAGGGTGGGATGGGGCAACAATCTTACAACTCCGGGGCATTTTCCCAAGCGCCGTCAAGTTACTACCCGCAATATCCCCAGCCACCTCAACGCAACTTTGGACGACCTCCGATGCAATATCCCGCGCCGCCGAGATACCAAGCGCCAAGACCACAACCCTATCGAACCAGACAAACGTCTAGTTTTTCCGGCTCGCCTTTCGGCAGGTACTAAATAAGCCAAGCCTTGGCCTCTTCGCCTAGCACTTGCTGGGCCAGATCAATCTTGTTGCGTAACGCAGCAATAATCTTCTCGTCTACCGTGTCTGGGCTGACCAGATCCACGTACAATACATGCTTGGTCTGACCAATACGGTGCGCCCTGTCCTCTGATTGAAGGCGTATCTCTAAGTCGTACTGGTTGCTGTAATACACCATGTTGGTTGCGGCGGTCAGTGTCAGCCCGTAGCCCCCAGTCCGTGGGTTAGCGACAAAGAAGCGTAGCTCGTTATCGGGATCTTGAAAGTCTGCAACCATTTGATCCCGGTCTTGCGTTGGCGTGTCCCCATAGAACGTGCAGACGGATCGCGGCCCGTAGACCTTAGTCAATTCTTCTTTGATCTTACCAATATCGAACACCCAGCTAGCCCATATGATGACCTTGCCATTCATCTCACTGATCACATCCAGTAGTTCTCCCATACGGTTGTTGGGTATCTCCTGCACCTGACCGTCATCAGTCTTCAGATGCCCACAACAGATCTCCTGTAAGCGCATGATCTGCGTTAGAACGCTTTGCGTCGTCGACAGTTCGCCTTTCTCTAACATAGCGAGTGCCATCTCTTTCATTTGTTTGTAGGCAGATTCTTGCTCTTTCGTAAGCGACACCTGACGTTGCAGGTAAATCTTCTCAGGCAGATCAAGGCAGTCTTCTTTCAAAATGCGGCTGCTAAACGTCTGTAGCTTGGTGTTGAGTTCGTCAAGGTTCCTGTAGCCAGTGATCTCTTGAAAGCTTCGATTACCAAACTTGCGCGTCTTCATAACGGCGTAGCGCCCTTGGAACGCGTAGAATGATTCAAAGCCCAGCACGTCCGTGCCCAAAAAAGCACATTGTGCGTACAGGTCCATCGGGTTTTTGGTGATAGGACTACCGGTCAAGATGCGCCGATACTTTGCCGCTTTGCCCAGTTTGATGATGCTCTTCGTACGTTTTGCCGTACGGTTTTTAATAGACGTTGACTCATCCACGGCCATCAAACAGTTGGGGTTTCGTTTCATAAACCACGCAGCAACGTCCGGCCCTTTTTTGGTAGAAAACGACTCCACGTTCATCACCAGTATTTTTAGGTGCTCTTGATCGTTCGTCAGGGCCAGTAGTTCTGCTTTGAACTTCTGCGTGAGGTTTGGTTGCCAAAGGACCACGCTGCACGGCACATCGTCCGGCATGTGCTGCGGTATCTCCTTGGCCACCCAGTTGCCGTACACGCCTTTCGGTGCAATGACCACGGCTGCGTTTATCTCACCTTCGCAGTAAAGCTTGGCTAGTGTGTCGATAGTGACCTTGGTTTTGCCTGTTCCCATCTCAAGGAACAAGGCCCACGATTTGCTGTCCCAGCTTGCGTCGAATACCTCTTTCTGGTGTTCGTAAGGCTGCGTTTTGAAATTAAATTGCATGCGATGCCTAATTTTGTTTGACACATGCGATATTATGGGATTATTCTTGCTTTGGGAAGTGGCTAACGCCGCTTGAAACATGAAAAACGAGGACGACGATGAGTAAATCTCTCTCTGATCTTATGGCTGAAGACAGCCAAAGCCCATTGGACTTACCCTCAAACGAAGGTTTGTCGGGTGTGCAGAAGCTCGCAAATGATATCGTAGCTGCCCAGACAAGGGTAGAAAATCTTGAAGCTGATCTCAAAGCAGCGAAGCAGGTATTGCTGAAGCTGACTGACGAAGATCTGCCAAGCCAGATGGCCGAAATCGGCCTAACCAACTTCACCTTAGCTGACGGCAGCAAGGTCGACATCAAAGAAACATACGGCGCAAGAATCAAAAAGGATAACGAAGAAAAAGCCTTTGATTGGCTGCGCGCGCATGGCGAGGGAGACATCATCAAAAACACCGTGACGGTGCGCTTCGGTAAAGAAAAAGACAACGAAGCAAAAGCCTTGGTCGACGAATTGACTAAAAAGCAATGGGAGCCAGAGCGGAAAGAAGACATCCATCCCGGCACTTTGAAAGCTTGGGTCAAAGGTCGGATTGAGGAAGGTAAGGAGCTAGACATGGATTTGTTTGGCGTGTGGGTAGGACAACGAGCAACGATCAATAAGGCAAAATGATGGCTGAGAAAGAAGATAAAAAAGTAGCGGAAAAGAAAGCAAGCGACGTAGCAGTCGCAGGGCCTGCGATGTTTGAAGCAGACGCAGGAGTTGGTATGGATTTGAGCCAAGACGACTTGGCACTGCCGTTCTTGAAGATTGTGTCTTCAGAACTGCTTCAGCAGGACGAAAAGCTGGCAGAGACTGCCAAACTGGGCGACATGGTCAACTCCGTGTCACGGCAGGTATACAGCGCCAAGTCTCCCCTCAAGGTGATCCCCTGCCACTACGAGCGGCGGTTCTTGATGTGGGCACCGCGTGGCTCTGGCACAGGGGCACCCATGAAGATCTTTTCGCCCGACGAAGCACGGCCTCAGACAAGGCGTGATCCGGACGACAACCGCGAATACGTGGATGGCGGTAAGGGTGAGTACATCGATGAGACGCATCAGCACTACATCTTGATCATGGAAGAGGACGGCACGATGTCAAACGCGTTGATCTCCATGAAGTCGACGCAACTCAAAAAGTCGCGTCAGTGGAACACCATGATTGCCACGCGCAGCATGGTCGGTGCCAACGGCGTACCCTTTCAGCCACCGCGTTTCTCGCACGTCTACAACCTGACGACGGCCAAGGAGGAGAACTCCAAGGGCGTATGGCACGGTTGGAAGATTGATTTAGCAGGGCCGATAGAGGACCCCAATACGTATCAAGCGGCGAAGGCGTTTCATACTGCCATAAGCGCAGGCGATGTACAGGTGAAGCATGAAGAGGGTGGCGCGGCTCCGGCCAAACCAAAAGCAACGCCAGAGGATAACGCTGACGACATTCCTTGGTAAATAGAATCCGGTGCCCGTGCCATCGTTAGGCGCTCCTTCCTACCCTCCCCGTAGAAAAGCGCCACGCACGGACCAAGGACTATAATGAATATTCGCAAATTCGCACAGATTTTTGATGGTCTGAAGCAGGCGCACGGCACGTTCACGATTGAGTCAAAGTCTAGTAGTGGCAAGACTCAAGGCAAAGCGAACGTAGTACGCGAAGCACGGACCAAGGAGCATTGGGAAAGACACCTAGCGGGTCAGCAATCCATTGGGATTATTCCAATCAATGAAGACAACGCATGCCGCTGGGGCTGCATCGACATCGATCAATATAACTTTGATCACAAGGCGCTAATCGACAAGATCCAAGCGGCAAAGCTACCGCTGGTGGTGTGCCGATCTAAGTCGGGCGGTGCTCACGTATTTTTATTCACAGATGAATTTATTCCGGCTAAGGACATGCAGGACGTTCTAACACAGTTGAGCGCGGGCCTTGGCTATGGTGGCAGTGAAATCTTTCCCAAGCAGATCAGCTTGAACCTAGAGCGGGGCGATGTCGGCAACTTTTTGAACATGCCGTACTTTGATCACGAAAACGGCCTGCGGTACGGGTTCAACCTTGACGGTACAGCCGCCACATTTAATGAATTCCTAGAGCTTGTTGACCAGAACATACAGACGCACGAACAGGCGCTGGCTTTGGTGGTGGAGCAAGATGCAGCACTGCCAATACCGGATGGCCCGCCGTGCCTACAGATCTTGTGTAAAGAAGGCATTGGTGAAGGCGCTAGGAACAACGGCTTGTTCAACTTAGGCGTTTACCTGCGTAAATCTCATCCCGAGACGTGGGAGTCCGAGATCCTGACGCATAACATGAATTACATTCATCCACCGCTGCCGCTGGGTGAAGTCAACACAGTGGCCAAGCAGCTAGAGCGCAAGGACTACGCGTACAAGTGCCGCGATGCGCCGATCAATGCGTACTGCAACCCAGAGCTTTGCAAGACTCGTAAGTTTGGGATTGATGCTGCAACGTCAGGGGTGCAGATAGCTAACCTGCGAAAATATAACAGCGTGCCGCCGGTCTGGTTCTTGGACGTTCAAGGCAAGCCGTTGGAACTGGGCACAGACGATTTAATGGTTCAATCAGCCTTTCAGAAGGCGTGTGTCGATCAGTTGAACTTTTTCCCTCGGACAGTGCAAAAGGCTCAGTGGGAGCAGCGTATCAACGCTCTGCTCAATGAGATGAGTGATACCGAGGGTCATGTGATTGAAGTTAGTCAGGATGTGAGCGTGAATGGGCAGTTTGCAGATCATTTAGAGGAGTTTTGTACGGGGCATCAGGCTGCGGATGAGAAGGAGCAGATCTTGCTCAAGCGGCCATGGACAGATGAAGACCAGAAGGAGACGTACTTTAGGCTCAAAGATCTTGAGGCACATCTCATCAAAGCAAACTTCAAGGTCTATAAAACACACCAAATCGCGCAGCGTTTGCGGGACGTAAACGGCGAGGCAACACAATTACGCATTCAAGGTAAGGTAGTGCGGTTGTGGAAAATACCTGCGCACGAGCAGGCCGTAAGTCGTATAGAGCCGCCCAGCTTTGGGGGCACTGAGGAGGATATACCGTTTTGATTATCTTAGAAGGGTTTGATGCAGCGATTTTGGGCGTGGGCGAGTCAGCAGGATGGGACTCGCCTCGTGTTGTTTACGATTACCAGAAATGCTTGGACGTTTTAATGCAGCAGAACGATTGGGGACGCGAGGATGCAATAGAATGGATGGATTATAACGTGATCAACACCCATATGGGTAAAGGCAATCCTGTTTTTGTCTTTCCGAGCGTCGATTTGGCAGAGCTTGCCTTTGAAATTAAAGAGGAGATGTTGCACTAATGCAGCGTATTTTCGGCCCGCCGGGCACGGGCAAAACGACAACGCTATTGAATCTCGTAGAGTCGGAGTTAGCAAAAGGCACGTATCCGGGGCATATTGCTTTCTTTGCCTTCACGCGCAAAGCCGCAAATGAGGCCAAGGACCGAGCAGCAAAACGTTTCGGGCTTGATCCAAAAAACGATCTGCCGTACTTCCGGACACTGCACAGTCTGGCCTTTCACCTGACAGGGCTACGCAACGATCAGTTGATGACGGCAGCGCATTATCGCGAAGTGGAACACGTCACAGGGGTCAACTTCATGGAAGGCAGTGTGTCGTCACGGCACGAGGTTGAAGAAGATCTAAGCAACAGTCTCAAAAAAGAGACGCCCTTGCTGCGTTTGATCACACTGGCACGGCTGAAGATGAATCCACTCAAGGATGAGTACAACTTGAGTGATCTGGACCAGCCGTGGATCGAAGTCGATTACGCCGCCAACTCCTTGAAAGCCTACAAGAAAAAGCACGGCCTGTTTGACTACACCGACATGCTGGAGCTTTTTGCGGATACTGCTCACGTTGCGTGCCCGCAGTTCAAGCTTGCGATGCTCGACGAAGCACAGGACCTGTCGCCTCTGCAATGGAAGATAGCGCACGCTATCGACGGGCGGTCAGAGCGCATGTACTGCGCTGGTGACGACGATCAGGCTATCTACAAGTGGTCTGGCGCGGACGTAGAACATTTCATCAATCTGGACGGCGGCAGCGAGGTACTGGAGCAGAGCTACCGTGTCCCATCCAATATTCACGCGATTGCAGAGCGGATCTGCGGACGCATCAAGCGCCGATTCCCAAAGAAGTATTTGCCAAAGCAATCAGAGGGCAGGCTGGAGCGACTGACAGACTTTTTTGAACTAGACATGGTTGAGGGCACTTGGTTGTTCTTGGCTCAAGCCAATTACTTTTTGGCACCAGTACAGCAATTTTTAAAAAGTCAGGGCTACTACTTTGAGTACGGCGGCGGCGTTCGTAGTGTGCGCGAGAAGATTCGTGTTGCGCTGTCGGCGTGGGGCTGTATGCAGAGCGGTGAACCGATCTCTTTCGATGCAGCTAAGGCCATGTACTCTTTCATGTCAGGCAATGGCGGTCGTGTCGCACGTGGTCACAAGAAGATCGTAGGCGATCCAGAGGCTTCGTTTACCTATGAAGACCTGCGCGATTTCAACGGCTTGCTGGCTACACCTGATATGGCTTGGAACGATGCCCTCGACAAGCTGCCAGATGTAGACGTCGCATACATCAATGCCCTAGTCCGGAGAGGCGAAGACTTGACGGCAGAGCCGCGCATACGGCTGTCCACGATTCACGGAGCCAAAGGTGGTGAGGCAGACAACGTCGTGCTGTTTACCGACATCACCGCAGCCGCAGAGGCCAGCATGGCTAGCGATCCAGACTCCATGCACCGCGTGTTTTATGTGGCTGTTACACGCACACGGCAAAATCTTTACACACTGGAGCCAACCGACTTTTACAGGAGCTACGCGCTATGAGCGACATGGTGAATTCACCCAGCCATTATGCTGACTCAGAGATTGAATGTATCGATGCTATGGTCGCGGCTTTCGGAACAGAGGCCGTGCAGATGTATTGCCGTCTAGCCAGCTTCAAGTACCAATGGCGAGCAGGTAAAAAGTTCGACGCGGTTGAAGATCTGAAAAAATCCATTTGGTATACGCGATTTGCGCTGGGCGATGACCCAAGGAAAGACGATGCAGAAGGAAACTAGGCTACAGTTCCCGTTGTTCGCTACCGAAACAGAATGGACGGCACCTTATGAGTTTACTGACCTGACAGGTGCCAAAGAGATTGCTATTGACTTAGAGACACGTGACCCGAATCTTAAACAGATGGGTCCGGGTTGGCCGCGCAAGGACGGGGACGTTGTTGGGATAGCAGTCGCTACTGAGGGCTTTGAAGCTTACTACCCTATCGCGCATCTCGGCGGAGGTAATCTAGATAAAAAGCAGGTGCTGCGATGGCTTGGCAAGCAGTTATCCACAGATTGCCCAAAAATCATGCACAACGCTCCCTACGATTTGGGATGGCTCAAGGCACTAGACGTGCCGGTAAACGGCCCGATCATCGATACCATGGTGATGGCTGCGCTCCTCGACGAAAACCGTTTCAGCTACAGCTTAAACGCTCTGTCCTACGACTATTTGGGCCTCGCGAAGTCAGAGAAGCTCCTGACGCAGGCTGCGGTAGAGTTCGGGGTAGACCCAAAGGGTGAGCTTTGGAAGCTCCCTGCGCAGTTTGTGGGGCCATATGCGGAGCAAGACGCACGGCTGGCATTCGATCTGTACAAGTTCTTCCGCGTTGAAATCAATAAGCAGGACCTAGAAACCATCTTCGACCTCGAAACACGGCTCACGCCCTGCCTGATCGACATGACGTTTCGCGGCATACGTGTAGATTTGGAGCGATGCGAGCGGTCGAAGCAACAACTTTTAAAAAGAGAGAAGCAGACCTACCGCGATATCGCCAAGGAGGCAGGATTCGAGGTAGAGATTTGGGCGGCAACTTCTCTAGCCAAAGCATTCGATAAGCTAAAAGTTGCCTATCCACGCACGGCCAAGGGCGCACCGTCTTTCACCAAAGCATTCCTAAGCGAGAATCCACACCCATTTGCCAAAATGATCGTCGAGGCACGGAACCTCAACAAGATCCAAGGCACCTTCATCAACAACATTATGAAGTTTGTAGGCTCCGACTGCCGCATCCATGGGCATATCAACCAGTTGCGTAGTGATGAGGGGGGCACCGTATCTGGTCGCTTGTCCATGTCGAACCCAAACCTACAACAAATACCGGCTCGTGATCCAGAGCTTGGGCCAATGATCCGTAGCTTGTTTCTGCCAGAAGAGGGAGAACTGTGGGCAGCTATCGATTACTCGCAGCAAGAACCACGGATCTTGACCCACTACGCCAGCGTTTTTGGCACGTGGAAAGGACTGCCACTCGGTGGGGCCAAAGAATTTGTCGACGGGTATACCAATAACCCAGACATGGACTTTCATACCATGGTTGCCGATATGGCAAACATCAGCCGCAAGCAAGCTAAGACGATCAATTTAGGCATGATGTACGGCATGGGCGTGCGCAAGCTTGCGGATCAACTGGATTTAGAGTTTGAAGACGCCAAAGAACTGACGCAGCAGTACCACAAGCGGGTGCCGTTTGTGAAAGAGCTAATGAACGGCGTGTCACGGTCCGTGGATCAAAAAGACGATGGCTCACTGCGATCTTTAAAAGGCCGCAAGTGTCGGTTCGATATGTTTGAACCGATGGGCTACGACGTGCAGAAAGCCATGCCTTTAAAAGAAGCAAAGGCTACCTACGGCGAGACTGCACCGCTGAAGCGTGCATACACGTACAAGGCGCTGAACAGGCTGATACAAGCTTCTGCGGCGGACATGACCAAGCAGGCCATGGTCGATCTATATGAGGCTGGAGAACGGCCCTTGTTGCAGGTACACGATGAGCTAGGGTGTAGCGTCACCAATGTAGAGCATGCCAAGAAAATACGTGCGGTCATGGAGGCTGCGATCAAGCTTCAAGTGCCTAGCAAATGCGATATTGATCTAGGCCCGTCGTGGGGCGAAACCAAAGAAATCTAGTTGCATTTATATGCGATTTGCGCGATAATCTCTTGCATGGATACAACGAAATGGAAGTCGATTCTGGTGCCAATGCCAGTTTATCGTCAGATCAAAGAGATTGCGCAGTTAGAAGACCGCACGATTAGCGGACAGCTACGTAAGATTTTTACCGAATGGAAAGAGGACAGGGCTAGAGAGGCTCGCGAACTCGACTCCGCTTAGATAAAAACCGCCTACGCAGTTCCAACCGACAGCAGTTGATTGTTGTCATCCATTCTTTTGATTTTTCTTCTGATGCATCAGGGTATGCAACCAACAGCGACGATGTGTCCAGCAGTCTTTTCTGAATGTCGCTGATCTTTTTTTCTTTCGCCAGTTCTTCAAGAACTTTCGTTGTAAACGTTTTACTTAGGGGCAAGTTCTAGTGCCTCCAGCTTTTGTTCAACGGATGTCCACGTCTCTTTGATGCACTGCTCTTCAGTCTTGCTATGGCTATGAAACCAAAAGCACGTACCAATCAAGCCGTGAATCCTTGGATCGTCCTTTGAGCTTTTTAAAAGTCTAAGTAGGAACAGTCCTTCTTCTACGGACAGATTTACTGAAAGGGTTGCTTCTTCTATTTCTGTTACTTCTGTCATATAGATTATCCTCTACGATCCTAATGCCCACGCCAGTAGCCAGATAGCTGCGGCAATTGCGATTCCATACACCACGCCTTTTACTGCTTCGTCATCAAACATGGCTTCCTCAAAAAAGCCCCGCCTGTGGGCACGCGGACGGGAACGCGCAAGGAGAGAGTGTGTTTACCCCTCTTGCCCAAGAAGTGCCGTCTTGTGGGCACGCGGACGGCGCGCGCTTGGAGCGGAGTGATAGGCCGCATCCCAAACTGGTTTGCCCCAGATCATACCTAAAAAACGTTGCCGATGACCTCCACTCTTAAACCAACGTAGACTTCTGTGTCCGGTATGCCTCCGCATTTACGGTACATTTTTTCGATGGCTTTTGCAGTATCGGCAATCAATGCAAAATTTCCCGCTCGCACTTGTTTGCGGCGAACAGCGTACTGCTCGTTCGATTCAACCACAACAGATCGTGCAGGTCTCGTGTAACCTCTCGATGTAACCGTCTCCGGTGCTTCCCAAACCTGACCCATGTCACTTTCACTGATCATCACGTAGTCGGGGTCGGGAATCCAATCGAAACTACCGTCGTCTTTTTCAACGCGGATGCGCGGTACTTGGCCCTGCTGGCAGAGCATGGTCGTGTCTGGAATCGGGAGCGTGCATACC
>VMHT01010886.1_pt1 | contig 15927 bp, 26 predicted proteins | sample 4693611 | NCBI WGS metagenome assembly VMHT01 (sample SAMN12280063, study PRJNA550983) | marine metagenome | isolation source: seawater sampled from same location over 5 years 0.02-0.2 micron viral filtrate | place: USA: collected off the coast of southern California halfway between the port... ... | reverse complement strand
GGTAACCAAGGCGACGTTTTAGGCAACATTGAAGCGAACACTAAAGCCAGTTCAGAATCTGTAGCAATTGGTGGTGACTTGTATAAAAAAGTCAACGAGCTAACAGAAGCTATTACTAAGATTCAAGAAGGTAAAAGTGGAGCCGGTGCTGGTGGCCTTAAAAATGCAATGGCCGTTGCAATAGTTTCTCCTGCAATGGAACCCCTTGGTAAAGGTTTACAATTTGTAGTAGATGCTATAAATAACCTTGAAGGTAGTGGTGATGAAATAAAAGCTAAGACAGAAGCTCTCGTCGGAGGTCTAGTTTTACTAGGCGACGTGGGTCTATCTATTCTTAAATTTGCTGGGTACATGGTACTGGCAACTCCACTCTTAATTATTGCAGCAATCGGTGCTCCATTTATAGCAATTACATTACTTGCACTTACGATGGCTGTCAATTTAGCTACTAGAAATTTAGATGAAAAGCAGTTAGAGAAAGTTCAAATGTTAGGAGATGTAGGTAAATCAATACTCTTCCTAGTAGGTTCTTTAGCCTTAGCATCTGTTCTTATGCCTTTCGCATTAAAGGCTATAATTCCAACTTTAATTATAGTAGGTGCCTTTGTATTAATAACAGCACTCCTGCCAGCGAAAAAGGTAGAAGCACTAAAATCATTTGGTGAAGGTTTACTTCAAGTAGCATTAGGACTAGGAGCTACAATAGCAGTTCTAGCAATAACTAGTTTTATTGCAGGTCCAGCTATAAAGGGACTTATGGTTGCAGTGGCAGTTATCGCTGGTATTGGTCTAACATTTGCCTTATTAGAGTATCTTAAGATTACGGATAAAATAGAAGATGGTGCTAAAGGTTTATTATTTGCAGCTGGAGCTATTTTAGGTCTTGGTATTGCATTAGCTCTATTTGATTTAATTACTCCGCCACTTGATGTTCTACTTAATATAGCAATGGTAGTTGGTGCAGTAGGTTTAATGTTTGGAATTGTAGGTATTTTCAGTAAACAAATTTATGGTGGTGCCAGAGCCTTAGCGTTCGCATCATTATCAATTTTCGTATTAGGTCTTGCACTCTTATTCTTTACTAAAGTAGTAGGTGCCAATATGGGAGGTCAAGACGTTGTTAATTCATTTGTACCTCTGTTATTAATCGGTGCAATTGCGGCTGCATTTGGTCTTGCAGGTGTGTTTAAGTCTCAAATTATGGGAGGTGCTATGGCATTATTAGTAGGAGGTATTTCACTAGTGGTTATTAGTGCAGGTCTTGTATTAATGAAGAAAGCATTAGGAGATAAACCATTTATGACCTTGGGAGTTATTTTAGCAACGATTGGAGGTTTAGGTGTAGTATTCGGTATTGCTGGAGCAGGTCCAATACCAGCATTTATAGCACTTGGAGCTGGAGCTTTAATAGTAGCAGGTGTTGCAATGATAACAATTGGTATTGGTCTTTTTGCAATGTCAAAAGCATACGATAAATCTAAGAAAATGTTAGAACCTGGAGATAATGGTAAACCAGGACTAGTTAATTTATTAACAGCAATCGGAGAGGGAATGGTTATGTGGCCTTGGACTGCCGCAGGTATTCTATTAGGTGCTGGAGCTCTAACAGGAGCTGGTATTGCACTTATTACAATTGGTTCTGGTTTAACTAAATTTTCTAAAATAATAGAATCAGGAGTTGACCTAGGAAAACTAGGTTCTCAAATTTCATTAATGATTGGTACATTAGCAGTTCCATTCCAGAAAATTGGAGCTGGTGAAAAGATGGAAGTTCTTGATGCAGACGGTAAGAAAACATTCGTTAAGTTTGGCGGTGGCGGCGGAGGTTTCTTCGGCTTAGGTGGAAGTAATCCAGTCGCAATGGGTATTTCTTCAGTACTCGATATGGGTAGAGCATTATCTAACATCGCTGGTGGTGTACAAAACATGGCAATGTTAAAGTTCCCAACTGGATTTGATAAAGATGGTAAACCTACTGCATATCAAACTATTGGTGGTGATGCATTCAAGAAAGTAATCACCAACACTATGATGATGGTTGGTTCACTTGCAGTTCCTTTCGCTAAGATTGGAATGGGTGGTAAACAAACTATCATGGGTCCAAATGGTGAAATGACTGTAGATTTTGGTTCTCCTTCTCCTGGAGGTCTACTTGGCTTCTTAAAGGGTGGAGGTGCTGTACAAAAAGGTATTAAGTCTGTGATGAGCATGGGAGAAGCGTTAAGTAATATAGCGCTTGGTGTTCAAGATATGGCATTACTTAAATTCCCTCTAGGATTTGATGAAGAGGGTAAAGCAACTGGATATAGAACATTTGATGCTGCAGCTGCAGAACAAGTTACTGCAAATACTGAAATGTTAGTAGGTGCATTAGGAGGTACATTCGCTAAAATTGGTTCTAATCCAGACGCAAATGATGGTTCATGGTGGGGTGGAAAATCCACTATTGAAAAAGGTATTGAAATTGTTGCAGGTATCGGAGAACCTCTGCTTAATTTAGCAAAAGGTGTACAGGCAATGGCAGACCTTAAATTCCCTATCTATGATAAAGATGGTAACATTAAAGGTTACAATACTATTAAAAATGTTGGAGATCTGAAGAATAAAGTGGGTAAAAATACTCAAATGTTGATTCAAGCTCTAACAGATACTCTTACAACAATTGGTTCTGATAATGATGGTGCAACATCATCTTGGTGGCAAGGTTCTACTGCATTTGAAGATGGTATTGAAATCGTTAGTATGATTGGAGAACCATATAAGAAATTAGGAGAGTCTGTAAAAACTATTATTGACTTAGTAGGTAAAATGGACTCTAAAGCATTTGCTGGTAAAATGCAAGATATTATCGGTGTATTTACTGGAGATGCAGTATTTGGCTCAGATCCAGTGATGTTGACGATGAGAAAGAATTTAACATCAGTTATAGGTACTACTTTTGAAAAATTAGGTAGCTCAATTCCACCTATTACACAAGCACTTGCAAACTTCAACGCAGAACAAGGTAGAGCGTTCTTTAACGCATTTGTCGGTCCAGTTGATGAAGGTGACATGGCAAATGGTTACGCGCAACAGAACCACATGTGGAAGGCTATAGGTAGTGCAATGGTTAAGACTAAAGAGTCTATGCCAGGTATTACTTCTGCTGTTAACGAAATGGATCTTGAGAAATTAGTTGAATCTAGAAAAATGTTCGAAGCTCTAGCTGTTCTAGGTGAAGGTGGAGATCCGGGCGATATACTTGCTGCAATGGGTGAGTCTCTTGAAGAGGCACTTCAAAATCTAGCAGATATGTTAGCTCAATTCCAGACTCAGGTTGGTGGAGCAATGGAAGCACAAACTGAAGCAACCGGCGGATTAAGCGGAGCTATTAGTGCTCTTAACCCAGTGAATATGATTAAAAAAGCTTCAAGCGGTGGATCTGGTGGAGATAATGCAGATGTCGTTAGAGCTCTTAAACAACTTCAAACAGCTCTTCAAACTCAAGGTATTAAGATCAAAGAAAGCGGCGGTTTCTTTTCGTAATAAATAATATATGATTTATATTTGTGCACAACCATCTACTTACTATTATGGATGGCAAGTTGATACTATGCTTCTGTCATTTTTTAAGTGCGGAATAAATCTTGGTGACGTTCATATAGTATCTACAACTGACAGAAATGAACACTTTCTAGAAGTAGAAAACAAATGGTCTAAATTTGGTATAAAATTCTATTATTATCCAGACATTAGAGTAAAACCATCTTATATTTCATCTATCAGACCCCACCTTCTTAAAGAACATTGGCAAGCTAATCCATGGTTAAAAGATAGACATATATTCTATCATGATTGCGATATTGCGCTAACAAAACCTATTCCAAATTTATTAGACAAGTTAAAAAGCCACCAATGTTACCTATCAGATACTAGAAGTTATATTGGTTCAGAATATATTGAATCTAAGGGTAATGACTTACTGGAACAAATGTGTAAGATTGTAATCATAGAACCTGGAGAAGTAAGAGCTAATGAACATAGATCTGGAGGAGCTCAGTATTTACTACAACCTGGTATTGATGAAAAATTTTGGGCAAAAGTATACAAGGATTCAGAAGGATTGTATAAAAATATTTCAGACAGAATAAGAGAGATTAAGAATGATAGACCACATTGGCACGAACTTCAAATATGGTGTGCTGATATGTGGGCAGTGCTATGGAACTTGTGGAAGTGTGGTTATGAAACAGTGATTGATGATGACTTAAATTTTACATGGGCTACTAATTTAGTTGAACAATGGCATGAGAATGCTATTTTCCATAATGCTGGAGTTACAAAGGAAGAGAAAGGTAAACCATTCTATAAAGCTAATTATATGAATAAAACTCCAGTTACTGCATTCAGACCTGATGACCAGTGGGCTTCACAAAAGTATTTTGATCTAGTGTGTGAGGCCTGGAATCAAACAAAACATGGCTTAGAGAAACAAATAGTTAAGAAACGTATATAACTACTAAATTATTTAAAATGATAACTAAGACAATTTCACATTATGACAGTTCAACGTTAACCTCAGCTGCATATAACTTCAAACATAAAACTTTAACCGTACATTTTAACCATGCATCTTATGTTTATTCTGATGTTAGTGTACAAGATTGGATCTCTTTTAATAGTGCAGAATCTCAAGGTAAAGCTTTGAATGAGTTTATCAAAGATAAATACGAATATGAAAAATTACATGATGATTCTACAGGTACTTTTCATGTAGCAGGGCAGAAATTATGATTAAGAAAGTAGTTAAAAGAATTAAGAAATGGCATGCCTATTGGGTATGGATAGAAGAGCAAAGGATGAAAGCTGCAGAACATTCTTGTAGCGCAGGTCCACTACTATAAAGTAAATTATGACACCATATCAACAATCGATAGAAAACTCATTTAAACTACTATCTGGAAAAGCAACCATAGAGGCTATTTGCATGGCACTCACCTTTCAGCTCCAAGGCGACGATATACCAGATGAACTTCCCATATTTTTCATAGAGCCAGGAGCAGAACCAGATCTAGATCAAATAGATGAAATGATAGATCATTTTGAATTCTACGAAGAATATGAAAAATGTATTTGGTTATTAGACTACAAAAAGAAACTTTAGCTAATAACCCTATATAAATTACAAATAATCAATTATGACAAAAGCTAGTATCGTACAAAGACTTTTAGATGAGAAGAAAATCACGGCTGAAGAGGCTGTAATTTTATTGAAAGAATCTAATGATACTTATATTCCTTACAATCCAAATGTAAATCCTTATTTCCCAGAAGGACCGAACAGAACAATACCTCCAGTTTGGTGTTCAAATAATTCATGGGAATACTCAGATACAAAATTTACCCCTCCTACAGAAAAATAATTTTAAATCAATTTTCTAATGAAGAAGTCGAGCAAGCCTCTAGAGGCCCAAGACAGTGACGACGACCGTCGCAGAAAGCTGCAGTTTAAAAAGAGAAAGCAACGCAGCAAAGAACCACGTATTAATTTTAAAAATGTAAAGTCAATTACAGACTTAGACGATTATGATGAATACGATTATTAACTCAAATAACGACCATATTTATTGGGAAGACAGTTGGAATTTGTATGAAACAACTGAGCAAACAAAACTATAATAACTAAATCAGTTTATTATGCCAGAGTTAGCGGAACTCAAGTTCACATCAGACTACGTCAATCAAGTATCGGAAGGTATGACTTATATTGGAGTTAAAAAGAACCCCATTCATAAGTGTGAAGATATTGACCAAGAGTATTTCAATAATCAAGAATTTACTATTACCTCAGAATCTAGAGGTAAAGAGATGATTCTTACTATGGAAAGAAATCTAGTTCATCTACCTATTCAATTTACAATGGGTATGACAGGACATTTTAAAGTCACGAATACTGGACAAGAGCCAAAACACACTCACTTATTTTTCTACAGATCAGATGGTACTACATTATGTTTTGTAGATGTTAGACGTTTTGGTAAATGGAAAGTAGCCGTAGATTGGAATAAGAAGAGAGGACCAGATCCAACGACAGAATATGATGAGTTCTGGACTAATGTTATGACTAACCTGACAAAACTGAAGAAACCACTCTATGAAATGCTAATGGACCAAAAATACTTTAATGGTATTGGCAACTATTTAAGAGCAGAAATAATTTATAGAGCGGGTGATGTTGACCCATTTCTTCCAGCAGGAATGCAGTTTGCAAAATACCCAAAATTATTAGACCTATGTAGAGATATTCCACTCCTAGCCTATGCAAAAGGTGGTGGTGCAATCAAAGACTGGGATAATCCATTTGGTGATAATGCAATTACTGAAAAGTTTATGCTTTGTTATGGTAATAAAACCATGTCAAAGAGAAAGGATAGAAATGGTAGAACATTCTGGTATGACCCAAAGTGGGATAACGTACCAACGAGCAGGGATGATTTAGCAGATTATTTAAAAAACAGACATCAGCATTTATATGAGAGCGGTAGAATGGTTAAGTAAAAACGAATGGCCAGAGATGCCAATCTATTCTGATGCTTTTTCACATCATACAATGTTAAGTAGCATCATGGAACAGTATGCTAAAGAATATCACGCAAACAAATTAGAGAAAGCTCGTAAAAGGGAAGTAACACAATTTAATAAATTTTTATGAAATTTCTATTAGCACTTTTGTTTTCAGTAGGTATGTTCAGCCAGACTGTATTTGAAAACGAAAAAGGAAACACAAAAATAACATTAGAAGATAATAGGTATATTATTACTTTTGATGATGAAAACGATCCAGTACTCTTTGATGAAAACGGAATGTTCATTCAAGCAAAGGGTAAATTAGAATTGACAGATAATGAGTTTAAACAGTTTATCAGCAATATAAGTAAAGTAATGAAAAAGTCTGAAGGTAATATCAGAACAGACAGATACGACTTAGATAAATTTTCGTTTGTTAACGATACAGTTTTTCTATGGGTAAATGCAAAGATCGGTTCTTTCAGTAAAAAAGATTTGAAACAACTCAAAAAATTGTAATGGGTATTTGTAAGAAAAAAGAAAGAATGCAGAACCTGATTATTATCGGACATCCGGATGAGAAATCATTTTGCTATAATGGTATTTTTAAAACCATTAAGAAAACTCTATTAGAGGAAACAGGTTATCTAAATGAAATTGAAATTATCGATTTATATAGAGATAAATTTGCTAGACCTAGAACAGAACTTATTGAAAAATATAAAGAATTAGTTAAATGGGCAGATAGGATCTATTTAGTTTCACCCGTTTGGTGGTTTAGATTAACTCCAAGAGTAGAGATTTTCTTCGATGAAGTGCTAACTCCAGGTTGGGCATACAACTTTGTACCTATTGCGGGTCCATACGCATACCCCAAACCGCATCTAAGCGACAAAAAGGTAAGAACCTATATAACACATGGTGCACCCGCACTGCCAGTCCTGACGCTTTATTTGAACTCTGTGAAACTAAGATTAGTTATGGGAGTTTATACATTCGTCTTTGGGTGGAGATGGTCTTTATTTGCTAAAACAAAGCAATTTTGGTCTGTACCATTTGTTTCTACAGCAAAAAGAAAGAAATATTTAGAAACAGTTCGAAAAGACGTGGTAAGAGACTTAAGAACACATCAAAAGAAAATAAAATGAGTGAATTTATCTATCATGCATTAGGATTTTGTGGAGAACATTGGCATCCAAATGCAATCAACATGACTGCTATGTTTATGATAGCAGCACTAATTATTAAATCAATAAAAAACAATTATGAAACAGAAGCTTAAACTTTATTGGAAACTTTATTACCCTGTGGTATTATCATTTGTATCATTTCTATACTCAGTAGGACTATGGTTCTCGGGGTATCAATTAGAAGGTATTTTTGTCGGTATTTGGGTACCATCAATTTTAGCTTTATCTATAGCAATTCGTCAGAGAAGAAATGATTACTATAGATCGCTAGCGGCCAGGGACGCTATGAGAAGAAATAAATTTAAAAACACAAAATAAAATGCAGATAACAGTAATGTTTGTAGTAGGTTGCGTTATCTTCGTGGTGTATCTTTATGCACTACTGAAAGCAATTCATTGGGGACATACATCTCAGAGGGATGAGTTTTTAAACGATCCAGAGATGAGAAATTATTACTCCCGACATGGAATGCCTGATAATATGGACTACGATGGAATGGGTAATTATGGAAGGTTTCCAAATACCAAAATGCCATCGCCAAAAAGAAGAAAAAGAAAGACAACCAAAAGCAAAACAAAAAATAAAGAAAAGGTATAATAAGTATGAAATTAATCCTAGTAGGTAAAGCAGCAGCAGGTAAAGACTTTTTAAAGAACCGACTCGTTGCTAAGAATTTTAAACCAGGTATTAGTTGCACAACCAGACTACCAAGACATAACGAGGAAGACGGTATTGATTATCATTTCATGACAGAACAAGAATTTCAAGATAAATTGGATTCCGGAGAGATGTTAGAACACATGATCTTTAACAATTGGTATTATGGCTTGACCAAAGAAGAGTTTGAGCAAGCAGATGTAATGATAATGTCAAAAGATGGTTTAGATGTTTTACCTAGTGAATATAGAGCCAGATGTATGGTAATATATTTAGATCCACCTAGGATTGATAGAATAGAAAGACTTGAATATAGAAACGATCCTAATGACTCTATTGTTAGAAGAATGAATACTGATGATGAGCAATTTGCAAACTTTAGAGACTTTGATTTGCGAGTTAGGAATGCCGACTTTTAAAAAGGAAGATAAATAATTAAACTAAAATAACTAAAAATGAGTAAATCATTAGAAAACCAAAGAGCAACATTAACTAAAAAAGTTGATGAACTACAAGTAAGAGCTGCAGAAGAAACTTTTGCAATCACCCTTGATGACAGAAAACAGGTAAAAACTGTTATGGAACACTTAAATAAGGGTTATACTTGGAAAACATCTAACGCTGCAGTTTTAGTTTCTCTTTACGACCAGCTTAAAAAGCAAAATAAAGAATTATTAAACTCGGATGCAGAAGATACTGTTATCAATTTGAGAGGACATGAGTTGAATGCACTTTACCAAGCTCTTCTAAATGTAGAAGGCACAGGTGTTGAAAGCGCAAGAAAGTTCATTACTATGTTAACTCATATTGGAGAGACTGTTTCCAGCGCTATGACATCTTTAGCAGAATTAAATTCAGAGATTTCAGAGACTCACAAAGAGTTGGCAGAAGTTGAAGATAAATTGAATAATGCTGAAGTGGTAGAGCCTGAGTTAGAGGCAGCAACAGATGAAACAAGCAAGTAAATCTCAAAAGAGAGTAGAATTTTTAGAAGTATTAGCAAAGGCTCTATCTTCTGAGGAAGTATTTGAACATATTGATTATGAGTCAATGACTCACCATCAATGTAAAAAGTTTTTTAAAGAGAGACTTAAAGAGTATTTAACTCAGTATCTCCTAGAAGATTTAGAATTAGAAGAAGATAAAGCTATAGAATTAGTTGAATCTTCTTTAGACCTAAGTGAAGAAAACAACATTATGTTTATGGGTACAAAAAATGACCCATTTCTAATTGTTGATATGCAAGGAGTAAAAATAGCCATAGAGCTTAAAAAAGGAAAAAGAGGTATTGATTTAAAAGACGGTATCGCTCAATCCATGATTTATTCAACATACTATGACTTTGTACTTTTTCTTTTCATGGATGTTTCAGAAGAAAAGAGAATTGTAAACGCACAAGGCGGAGTAAATGAAAAATCACTGGTTTCAGAACTTTGGAAACAATGGAATATTAAATTTATGATAAAATAATGAGTAAAGTTTATGTCACATCAAATCTTCAACTAGGTAGACCAGGAGCTATCAAGAAGTATAAAAGGGATTTCAAAGACGTCGATGAGATGGATGCGAATTTAATTAAGTCCTGGAACGCTATAGTTACTCAAAATGATACAGTTTATCATTTAGGTAATTTTGCTTGGGACCCAAGAACTGCACAGTCTGCTATGTTATCTTTAAATGGTAAAATTAAATTTGTTCTAGGAGAACATGATGAAGCTATAGAGCTATTAGAGAGAAAAGCAATGTTGAGGCCTGGGTGCGAAATAGTAAAATGTATTGAAGAAGATAGAGATAATGAAGCTGTTTTATCTTATTGGCCACTAGCTTACTGGCCAAATAAACCTAAGAAATGGTATTCTATTATTGGATTTCCACAGAAGACTTTTAAGTCTGACCCTAAAAAGAAGATAATTAATGCTTCTACTGACTTTTGGTCACATAAGCCACAAGAGTTAATAAAACTTATGGGTATTTTTAACGATTTTTAAATTGTTAATAACTTTTACAAGAAAACTGCCATATAATTTTTTTATGTCAGTTTTTTTTCGTATATTTGTACTGTAATTAAAATTTAGAACTTATGAGCAGTACTCAGTTAATAATGATAGCAAAAAACTTATTTCCAGAAAAATCAATATGGGATCTAACTCCAAGCGAAAAAGCTAAGGTAATGGATATTTATGAAGATTTTAACTAAAAAGATGTAAGTTTCTCAAAAAGTATGTAATTATACTACTGAGAGGCAAAATAATTGCCAAAACATTTTTCTATGTCAGAAAAATTGATTATATTAGTACAATAATTAAAAAGTTTAACCTAAAAAAAGCATATATGCCACAAAAACAAACATCCTACAGAATCCTTACAGAAAATTACATTGAATCTAAATCAGAAAAAGACTACAAAGCTCTATATGATAGGCTTAAACCTGGTCTTAGGTCTTATATTAAAAATGTAGTTAAGGACACTGAGGCAACAGATGATATTCTAACAAACACATTAACTAAAATGTGGACTAAGATAGATCAGTACGATCCAAAGTATCAAATTACAACTTGGCTTTACAGAATTGCATTCAACGAATGTTTAGGATGGATTCGTCAAAGAAACAAGAAAAGATCCATCGATGCAATGAAGGATTATGGTATCAATACAGAAAGATACCTAGCTAAAACTTCTGCTAGAGATTTACTAGTCGAGATGGAATATAAATCAGAACAAGATTGGATTGATGAAGACAATCATATCATGAATCAATATGAATCTGTTCTAAAAAATATCGATAGTTTAAAACCAATGTATAAAGGTATTCTTGAAGACAGATTGTTGAACAACATGAAGTATGAAGATATTGCCGATAAATACAACTTACCTTTACAAACAATAAAGAATAGAATTCGTAGAGGTAAAGCAATCATTGCCTCAAAAGTAACGAGGTAAACTGATTTGCTCCGGTCGTCTAATGGTTAGGACGCCAGGTTTTCATCCTGGTAATCGGGGTTCGATCCCCCGTCGGAGTACTACTTAATTGTCCGATGGTGTAACTGGCAACACGTCTGGTTTTGGTCCAGAAGAGTCTAGGTTCGAGCCCTAGTCGGACAACTTTTTTCATAAGAAAAGAAACTTCTCAAACACGCCACAGTATAAACACTGTAACATTCCTTAAATTAAAAATCAAAATGCGACAAGCACTAACTTACGATGACATTCAGCTCATCCCTAATTATTCCGAAGTTCAATCACGTCAACAAATCGAACTAACTACTTCAATCAGTAAAAACTGGTCAATCAACATTCCGATTGTAGGTTCATGTATGGACACCGTTACAGAATTTGAAATGGCTTCAACCCTTATGGAAATGGGTGGTGTTGGTTGTATTCATCGGTTTATGTCAATTGAAGAACAAGTCAAACAAGTCCAGAAGCTAGCAGCTTTTCGTGAGACTGACCTTTCTCTTGGACATCTACCTATCATGGCAGCAGTTGGTGTGGTTGGAGACTATCTGGACCGTGCAGTCGCTCTCGAAGAAGCAGGTTGTAATATCATCCTAATTGATGTTGCACATGGACATCACTCAAATATGGAAATCGCTCTCAAAGAGTTGAAATCAAATCTAGAAGAATATACAGATGTTATTGCTGGAAACATTGCAACGGCAGAAGCAGCAGATGATTTGATTGCTTGGGGAGCAGATGGCCTACGAGTTGGTATTGGAGGAGGTTCTCTCTGCACTACTCGTGTCAAAACCGGTTTTGGCGTACCAAATGTTACTTCAATTGAAGAAGTAGTTAAAATTGCAGATCAATGGGAGATTCCTGTCATGGCAGATGGTGGTATTAAATCTTCAGGTGATATTGCTAAGGCGCTCGCTGTTGGAGCCGACTGTGTAATGGTTGGTTCACTACTTGCAGGTACAAAAGAGTCGCCAGGTGCTATTCTAGAAACTCCAGCGGGCTTGTTTAAGCGTTATCGTGGTTCTGCATCACTGGAAACTAAAGTCACACATGGTCAGCAGTCCAGAAATGTAGAAGGGGAGTCTACTACAATCCCATTTAAAGGAGGAGTTCGTTTCATTATTAATGGACTGACAGACGGAATCCGTTCTGCATTATCCTATGGTGGCGCAGACAATATCTTTGATTATCAAACCACTGTAAACTATAATATAGTTTCTTCAGCAGGCTTGGCAGAAGCTAAACCCCACTTAATTTCATAATTTTAACAAAATAATTGCCTCTAGATTTTTTTATGTCAGATATTTTTCGTATATTAGTACTGTAATTAAACAACAACACAAATGGACAACATTATTTATATCGAAGGCGTGGGTTACTGCAAAGAAGTTACCATTAATCGCTACAATGAAAGCGGAGTGAATGAACCTTACAATATCTACGAACCAGTAGAAAAATAATCATGGAAACTATCGATCAGTATATTATTCTATTTGGAATTCTCTTCTACATGGCATATCTTGCCACAAAAATGCAAAACGAATCAGAGACATAATATATAGTCTCATTGGCTCTTTGAAATATCGCTAATGTATGCCCGGGTGGTGGAATTGGTAGACACGACAGACTTAAAATCTGTTGGCCTGAAAGGCCGTGACGGTTCGAGCCCGTCCCCGGGTACCAAAGCATACAAATGCACCAGTAGCTCAGCTGGATAGAGCATCTGCCTTCTAAGCAGACGGTCACAGGTTCGAATCCTGTCTGGTGTACTAAATATGGGGAGTTAGTCAAATAGGCACGACGCTCCAGCTATAAGGCCGAAAGCTCGATACTAGTTCAGAAGTGAATAGGCTTGTTGGCAGAGGTAGGGGTTCGAATCCCCTACTCCTCAGCTCTTAGATAGGTGTAAAAACCGAACAACGAGGCGTCAAATCTCACGCCTACAACCGAAAGGAGAGTCTAAGTGGAGTAATCACATTTGCGGATGTGGCGGAATTGGTAGACGCGCTAGTTTTAGGCACTAGTATCTTTGATGTGAAGGTTCGAGTCCTTTCATCCGCACAAATCACAACACACATCGAGTCTTGCACCTCTACAAAATTAAAGGTGTTATCAATATGGGAATGTAGCTCAGTTGGTTAGAGCAGGACTCTTATATAGTCAAGGTCAGGGGTTCAAATCCCTTCATTCCTACCGCGTGTGAGGTGAACAGATTTCGTAGCTCAGTTGGTAGAGCATCTGACTTTTAATCAGAGGGTCGCGGGTTCGAGCCCCGCCGGAATCACTCTAAACAATATTCAAATATACCATATAATGACTGTGGGGCAATTAGCTCAGTTGGTTCAGAGCACCTCGTTTACACCGAGGGGGTCGGGAGTTCGAATCTCTCATTGCCCACCAAAACAATAAATATGAAAATAGCTTTAATAGCACATGACAACAAGAAAGCAGATATGGTTGCTTTCGTATCAAAGAGATTACCCTTCTTCAATGATGAAGATATTCATATTGTAGCCACTGGAACTACAGGCTCACACTGTAGAAGAGCGGGGATAAATAAAGTAGAATCGGTACAAAGTGGACCACTAGGTGGTGATGCTGAGATTGCATCAATGGTTACCAAAGGTGGAATTGATTTAGTGATATTCATGAGAGATCCGTTAGGTAAACATGCACACGACGTAGATATTTCTATGTTGATGAGACTTTGTGATGTACATAATGTGCCCCTAGCAACAAACTATAAGACTGCTTCTCATTTAGTTAAGTGGTATAAACATTTAAGAAAAAATGCTAAAAGTTCCAAGTAATTTATATGTAAAACAGGTTAAAGGAAAGGGCTATGGAGTCTTTTCAAGTGAAGACATTCCAGAGGGTAGTGTTATTGAAACGTGTTATTGCATAAAGGTGGGCTCACTGCAAACTCCAGAGATAATGGACTATGCATTTAATTATCCTAAAGGTAAATTACTACCAGAAGCAGAACTAGTTCTACCTCTAGGATTTGGTTGTATCTACAACCATGATGAAGATAATAACGCAGACTGGCAGAATAGTGTAAGACCATATCATTTCAATTTTGTTGCCTTAAGAGATATTAAAGCACACGAAGAGATTTGTACATATTATGGCAGTACATATTGGGAACAGTTAGAAGATAGAAAGAAAAATGATGTTATTTAGAACTAGAAAACTGGTAAGACCCGTGGACCTTAATGCTGGTGGCAGTTTATTCGGAGGTCAACTCTTAAAGTGGATTGACGAAGAAGCAGCTATTTTTGCAATGTGTCAATTAGATAATCAAAGGGTCACAACTAAATTTCTATCAGAGATTGATTTTGTATCTCCAGCTAGAACTGGTGATGTAATTGAAATTGGTCTAGAAGTAGTTGGATTAGGCACAACATCAATAACTATTAGATGTGAAGCCAGAGTAAAGAAGACACTAAGAACAATAATTAAAATTGAGAAAATGGTTTTTGTGAATCTAGACGAAAACTTAAAACCATTACCTCATAATAAAGTATATGAAGAAAAATAAAAATTGGAATCCAGACGAATGGCAGGGCCGTTCTAAGGACAATGTTGAAGCTAGTTACAAATTTACTCTTTTTGCTTTTATTGGCATGATAGTTACATTTGTAATAGCAGCAATAGTAGGAGCATAAATTATGATGAACTTTAAAGTCAATCAGAAAAGATGGCGTGATACTATGTTAGCAATAGTATGGCTTTTAGTAACTCTTTATCTCATAATGTAGTGTGTAAACCCACAATTCAATGTAGCAGGTGTTCAGAAACTTTTTGTAACGGTTTGGATTACAGGTGGCATTTTGATAAACATATAGATGAATGGTGGGAAACAAATGATAAAGATAAATACATAAAAGAGACAACAAATGAAAATTTTAAAGATATTATTGGCACCTCTAATTTGGATAAAAAACCTGAAAGGAAATATCATAGAATCTGGAACAGGTTATTTGGCAAAAAAGACAGGAGCTGATAAATCTAATAAATTCAAAGAATGGAAATTTAGACAGCCGATATGGAAGCAATTCCTTATTGAGTTAGTTATGTTAGGAGCTATAGTCTATATCATCTATTTAATTACAGGTTACATTTTTATACCAACAGGATAATGCCACTACCTTGCCCAGTTTGTAAAACACCGCTTCATGTTGATCTTCAATGGTTAATGCAAAATCCTGTTTGCCAATGCCCAACATGTCAGTCAGTTATGAATTTTGAAGTTCCAGAAGAAATGCAAAAAGAAGTAACCAAGGCAATTGGCAATATCAAGAAAATTAAAGACGAATATAAGGGTATTGCTACGTTCGGAGAGAACAAGCAAAAACTAATATAAGAGTAACATATTTCTATATTAGCAGAGATATATAAACTGTATAACTTAAATAAAAACTCAATACAATGGCAGGAATAGCAGATCAATTTAGAGGTCTTCCAATCGAAGATCTAATTGTTTCACCTCTAGTCGGAATGGCAAAAGGTCAAGCAAAATTAAACGAGGTAACTTGGAGATATATCAACGAAGTAGCTTTCATCGACGGAAAGACT
>VMHT01085137.1_pt1 | contig 15929 bp, 26 predicted proteins | sample 4693611 | NCBI WGS metagenome assembly VMHT01 (sample SAMN12280063, study PRJNA550983) | marine metagenome | isolation source: seawater sampled from same location over 5 years 0.02-0.2 micron viral filtrate | place: USA: collected off the coast of southern California halfway between the port... ... | reverse complement strand
TTACTGGTAAGTTAGCCACAATAGATAAAGAAAATATAACTATTAATACGCCTAGTGCTACGATTGGTATTCGTGGTACAGATTTTACTGTGACTGTAGATGAGTTAGGTCGTAGTTTAGTTATACTATTACCAGACGATGATGGTCTTCCTAGTGGAGAGATAGTTGTCGCAACAGCTATGGGACAGGTAGTTCTTAACAAGCCTTACCAAGCTACTACAGTTTCTATGTTTGAAACTAAACCCACAAACCCCGTTATTCTTGACTTGACCCTAGAGTTAATTGATAACATGTTAATTGTAAATACACCTAGGGAAGTAGAACAAAATGAGAGAGAAGATGGAGGGAGCAGTACTAATATTCTTGATGCTGATTTCCTTGAGTTTGATGATTTAGAAACAGATTATCTTGCAGAAGATAGTTTAGAGTTTACAGAGTTAGATATAAATTATCTTGATGTAAATTTTCTTGAAGACTTGTTAGACATCATAGAAGATGTCAATGAGCTAGACCAGACTTCAACAATTTTACAAACTAATGTAGATTTAAAAGGTACTCAAATAGGATACGATAGTGAGACCCAGATAAATACTTTTATGACTGATAACGTCATAACATTTTACAAAGCTTTAGAAGATACAATTAAATTAGAATTAGATAAATCAAATGCTTATACTATTGTAATGATACAAAATGGTAAGAGTACACAGATTATAGTTAATGGTGGTGGAGATTCTACTATCACTATAACGCAAGGAGACTAACATGAAGTGGGCAATTACCTTAATAGGTTTACTTACATTGCCTCTCCTCTTCAACCTTGCACCATTAGAAGTAATGAGACTCAAGACCTTTGATGCTCTTGTTACAACTCCGGAACCTACCGGATATTTTTCAATCCTTAATATAGACGAACAATTCCTAGATGACCAAGGTGGATATCCTCTGCCTAGAGAAACACTTGCAAAGATTCACAAAGATATAATAGATGCTGGTGCTCTTGGTGTTGGTTGGGTTATGTTATTCCCACATCCAGATAGAATGGGTGGAGACGATGAGTTCTCTATACAACTTGCAAACTCTCCAAGTGTTATAGCTATGCCTGAAATATCCAACGGGTTATATCCTCCTACTGTAGGTACCGTTATCAAAGGACCAATAGTATCTTTACCAAAAGCTCAAGGCTTTTTACAGAACATAGATGTATTAAAAGAATCAGCCAATCAAGGTGCTATATCTGCACCAGTAGACGTAGATAATTTAGTAAGGCGTATACCTTTATTACAACAAACAAATAATGGGTGGGTAGCTTCGTTTGGAACAGAAGTTTTAAAAATACTAGGAGGTGGTCAGACTTATCAGATTGTAACAAATCAGAATGGAATTGAACAGATTAGAGTTAGAGGCATCCCTCCCATTTCTACAGATAGTCTTGGTCGTAAATGGATTAGTTGGGTTGACACACCACAGACAACACTAGAAGAATTAAATGTACAGAATAAATTTGTGTTTGTAGGTTTTACTGCAAAGGGAATATCACCACAACTTGCAACACCTAACGGACTGTTAGAGCCTCACAAAATACAAGCAGCTTTGTCTGAAAGTATGTTGATGGACACACCACAAATACCAGATTATAGATTGTTTGTTGAGCTTCTTATATTATGCTTCTCTGGCTTACTCACAGCCCTTGCAATCAACTATCTTGGTATCACTAAGGGCGTAGTATCATTCTTAATATTGTTAGTAGGTATGGGATATTTTGAATACTACTTTGTTACTAATAATTTACTAATAGACTTTACATGGAGTATGACATGTATGACACTTTTAGCTACTCAACAATTCTATATAAACTTTAGAACACAATTTAAACTAAGACAACAGGTAAAGAAACAGTTTGGTACTTACCTTTCTCCAGATATGGTATCTATGTTACAAAAGAATCCAGAGCTTTTAAAGTTAGGTGGAGAAAGAAAAGAGATGACGTTTTTATTTACTGACATCATGGGCTTTACTCCAGTATCAGAAGTTTTTAAAAACAAAGATGACCCTGAAGGACTAGTAGAATTAATTAATACTTATCTTGATAAGATGACAAAGATTATACTAGCCAATGGTGGGACTATTGATAAGTATATGGGCGATTGTATTATGGCTTTTTGGAATGCTCCATTAGCCTGTGATAATCATGCTGAACTAGCTATCAAATCTGCAATAGAAATAGAACAAGCTACAATAGAACTTAATAAACAGTTTGAAGAACAAGAGTTAGGATTACCTCCTATTAACGTAGGAACTGGTGTCAACTCTGGAACTTGTATTGTTGGTAATATAGGAAGTGAGACACGCTTTGATTACTCTGTCGTAGGAGATGCAGTAAACCTAAGTGCTAGACTTGAGGCTACTGCTGGTAGAAACGATTATAAACAATGGAAGATAATTATATCTGAATATACTAAAGAGTTAGCAGGGGATGTATTTGATTATGAAAAGATAGATAGTATTTTAGTTAAAGGTAAATCAGAACCTATTACAATTTATTTTCCTACTTTAAAGAGTTGAGTTGTCTTTGAAAGTAATCGTGAAGGTCTCCTAGTTTTTCCTTACCACTTCTAACTATTGTTTTCATTAGTGGTCTATCGTCTGGTGGAAACACCTCATCAACTTTATCTTCTGGCAAAGTACTAAACTCCGTAACAATTTTATTATCTCTTGTTAAAAGTATTTTAAAACTTACTAAGTTAGCTTCTTGGTTGTTATTCATTATTCTCTTCTAAATTTGCAAAGCTGACGTTATCTTGTCTTCCTCTAAGACCAGCTTTCATATAAGTAGTTGCTCTCCCTTCAAAGAAATTCTGGTGTTCTACACCTGTGACTTCATCAATCCAACCAAGAGGATTCTCTCTCTGGTCGTAGTTAGTTTTTAAACCAAGTTGAAGTAATCTTCTATCAGCTATGTATCTATTGTAAGCATACATATCTTTCTTAGTTAATCCTTGTATGTCTCCCATATCAAAGACAAGGTCTAAAAATTTATCTTCAAGTTCTACCATGTGTCTACATATTTGGTATAGCTCTGCTTTAAAATCATCTGTCCATATCTCTATGTTTTCTTTTATAAACTCTCTAAATAATTTAGTCATAGCTTCAACATGCATAGACTCATCACGAATAGAATAAGTAACTATCTGACCCATGCCTTTCATTCTACCAAACCTAGGGAAGTTTAATAAGATTGCAAAGCTACTAAAGAGTTGTAGTCCTTCTGTAAAAGCCGAGTAAACTGCTAGGGTTTTAGCTATAGTTTCTTTCTTAGCTTTAGAAGGTTTAAAGTTTCCAACGTAATCATGTTTGTCTGCCATCTCTTCATACTCTGCAAAAGCTTTGTACTCTATATCCGGCATACCAACTGTATCAAGTAACAAGCTATAAGCATGTTGATGTATTGATTCCATGTTAGCAAAAGAACTCATCATCATTCTAGCTTCTGGCTTTTTAAATATAGGCATATACTTATCTATATAACCTGATGCTACATCTACATCTGATTGAGTAAACAATCTAAATATTTGTGTCAGTAAATTCTTTTCTACTGGTGTTAGTTCTTGCCAATCTTTAACGTCTGTATGCATAGGTACAGATTCAGGCATCCAATGCATTTGATTTTGTAATACATAATAATCAAACATCCATGGATATTCAAACGGTTTATAATAATCTCTATTGCCCAACAAGCTCATACTTATTCTCCTTTAATAATTTTAAGTGTTCTGTTGCTTCTGCATACTCACAAAATAATTTATCTACAGTCTCTACTGTATTAGGATGGTCAGCTACACCGACACCTTCTCTAAAATATAATTGAATGTTGCACAAAGCTTCTGATTGTCTTGCTTTATATTTGTCATACAAAGCATCATATAATTTTTCTTTTATCATATTATCCCTCACAGGCTATACATTCCACATCATCTAACTTGATTCTTGGAACTTTTACGTTTACATTCTCTACACTTCTAGCTGCGTTAGACCTGAAGTAATAAAGTGATTTAAGTTTTTTCATACCATACCAATGAACATCATTTACATACTGCATATATTCATCGTGTGTTTCTTGAGGCTCTGTTGCTTTAGGTAAAGTAAAGAAAAGATTAACTGACTGTGCTTGACAAACAAACTGTTGTCTTTGATGGGCATGTTCTACAATCCATATTTGATTTAGTTCATTAGCTGTTTTAAATATTTCTTTTTCTTTGTCATCAAGAATATCTAGATGTTGTACCGAACCTTCACTACCAGATATATCTTTCCAAACATCTTCAAGCTCTTTTACTTTTAATCCTTTTGATTTTAAAACTCTTTCTAAATATTTATTCTTAACTTGATAACTTCCTGACAAAGTCTTATGAGTATAGCAGTTAGCCCTATAAGGCTCAATAGAAGGGGAAGTGCCACTACATATAATCCCACTACTAGCATTAGGAGCAATAGCCATGAGATTAGCATTTCGCTTACCTGAACCATGTATGTCAGGAGCTTCGCCCCTTTCACTAGCCAACTCTTTAGTAGCTTGAGTGGCTCTAGATTTGATAAAGGTGAATGCCTTATGATTAAAACCAGTTGCGTATATTCCCTCGAAAGGTATGTTCCTAGATTGGAGATACGCATGAAACCCCATCGCACCCAAGCCGAGACTTCTTTCTCTATATGCCGAATACGCAGATTTAGTATATCCTTCTTTACCTTTTCTAACATATTTTTGAAATCTTTTAAAGTTTGCACTATACTCTCCTAACTGTGTTGTATCTATTGCATTGTCAATGTAATGTTGTAATACATTGTCAAGCATAGTTATTAAGTCTTGTATAAAGTTATCTTCCTTTGACCAACTATCAAAGTGTTCTAAGTTTACTGAAGATAAACAACATACTGCTGTTCTTTCGTTATCAGTTGGTAATGTAATCTCTGAACATAAGTTACTTTGTTTTATACTTAGTCCTAAATCTCTTTGTCCTTTCGGTAATGCTTTGTTACAGGTATCTATGTTTACCATATAAGGTTCACCTGTTTCTGCTCTGGCATGTATAATCTGCCACCATAAATCTCTAGCGTTTACTATCTTAACAGCTTCATTACTTTTAGGGTCAATCAATCTCCAGTCTTCATCTTGCTCAACAGCATTTAAGAATGCATTAGTTATATTAATACCGTTATGTAAATTAAGATTCTTTCTGTTTATATCTCCACCAGATTCTTTACGCATGTTTATAAACTCTTCAATCTCTGGGTGGCTTATGTCCATATAAGCAGCATAACTTCCTCGTCTTGTAGTGCCTTGGTTAAAGGCTAACATCTGAGAATCAACTACATGCATGAAAGGTATTGAACCAGTAGACTTACTACCGTGAGCAGTAGAAATACCGTTGCTTCTAATGTCGCCCCAATATCCACCGATACCTCCGCCTGAACTCGCCAACCATATGTTCTCGTCATAATGAGAAGATAACCCAGTCCTACTATCAGGTACATAATTGAGAAAACAGCTGATAGGAAGACCCCTTGTTGTACCCCCATTACTAAGTATAGGAGTGCTGAACATGAACCAACGGTGGGAACAGTAATCATAAAGTCTTTGAGCAAGTTCAAAATCAGTTTCACCTTTGAAGGTGGCTCCGAATACGGAGGCTCTTGCGAATGCTTCTTGTGCATGTGTTTCATTCTCCCAAAAGTATCTATCTTTTAATGTGTCTATACTAAATTTATCAAATGTTTTTTCTCTATCATAATCTATATCAATACCTAGATAAGGTTTCTTCCCTACTTTATCTTCAATCATTCTTCTTCCTGTAAATGTAATGTTATTATAGCATAGTGTATTATCTTTAACAGCTCTGCTTTCTTGTTATCTTTCTTACCATATCTCATGGCATACTTCATTATGTTTCCAACACAAAAACTTTCTCCGTGTCCGGCATCTATAATCATATCAGTTGCTTGGTACTTACCATTACCGTAATGAGCATCGTAAGTTCTATCTATATAAGTTCTTATCTCTATTAAACTTTTATCTTCACTAAACTTATAAGCCATCTTTCCATTCCTCCGGTAATGTTTCTTCACTATACCATCTAAAATTATTTGACTCTGCCCATTCAGCATGAGTTCTTTTAGTTCCATCTTTTCTTTTCTTAGCCTGTGGCATAGGAGCATAAGGTTTCTGAAACAAGAAGACTAACTCTCTATGTTCATTAAGTGCTTCTCTGATATGTATATACTTACTATACTCTGCATAATCCCAAAACCTACCTTTAGCCTCTAACAATATAATCTTATCATCAAATATCTTTACAAAGTCTGGCTCATACCTATGCTTAACAACATAGTTTATATTTTCCCAATGATGTTTCCATCCTTTAAGAATAGTTTGATGTATATCATATTCCCATTTGCTATCGTACCCTTTAGGTACATTAACTTTTTTAGGTCTGGGTTTTCTAGGTACTCTTCTAGGCATTTAGTTCTTCTAAGGTTACGTTAGGATTTCTCTTAACTTTTTTAATGAACCACCTTAGACTGTATGCACTTAACATAAATTTATTGTTAGCAAAGATATGTGTTTGCTCTGGTAAAAATTCATGTAAGTTTTTCTTAGTAATTTTAGTAGCGTCTTCGCCTTCTGGAACCATAGTTCTAATCCAATCTATGAGTAAAGTTTCTGCTCTGCGTCTTATTTGTTTAGACTTTTTTTGATTCATAATTCTTTACAAGTTTCCAATAATTTAAAATACTGTTAAACATTTCTCTGTGTTTGTCTTGAGATTCTTTATCCCATATATGACAGGCTATTAGTTCTGTGTCTTCTCTATCAACAAAGATAGATACTCTTTCAACATCATCGTAACCACAACCTTGTGCGTAAGCAGACAACTGCATACCATGTTCATCATATACTAACTTAGCTGGGTCTTTGCCTTCTAAGTTGTCTTTAGTTTTAAAGTCTACAAAGATACCGGACTTAGAATATAAATCTATCTTACCACCGTAACCTAAATCAGCACAGAAAGAATCCTCTGCTATCCATTCTTCATTAGGAAAATTTTCATCTAACCAAGCTTGAATAATTTTATAAGTTTTACTAGTGCCTTCTCCTAAGAAACCACGTTCAATCATGGCGTGAATCTTGGTACCTTTTTTTGCAGCTTCTTGTCCTATTCTTTTAGAGTCTTGCTTACATCTGTATGCAAATTCTTCTATAGATTCTAAAGGGTCTTTCTCTAAAGTTAAAGCAGAATTAAGTGCTTGATTTATTTTCCAGTTCTCTAAAGAAGGTTTGGCTATCATACCAAGTACAGTAGTTACAGAGGGTACTAAGTGTTCTTTCTTAGCATCTCTTAAAGTAGTGTTTCTTTCTTTACCATTGGCACCAATGATAGTGTACATTGGCTCTCCTTCTTGAGTATACCAATGACCAGATTCAGCTATTATTTTTTTAGCCGACAGTTTATTATATACTTCTTGAGAGGAAGTGTCAAGTGTTTCTTTATTTTTTTTCATCTTCAGTCTCCTTAAATGCTTTGATAACATCTGAAGAGAATAACTTTTGAAGATTAACTAAGAACATTTTACTTGCGTTGTGGTCTCCACCACATACTGTTTTAAAACTATCAAGCTCATCAACAATAGTTCTAAGAACATCTGTTTTAAATACAAGAGTACAAAACTCATTATCTCCTACGCATAAGTTATGAAACCAATAGTCTGATTCAGTTGCTCTGATACCAGATGGTTTGTTCCAACACTCATACTCTATACAGATGTTACCTGTCTTCATCCACATACCTTTCTCTGATTTAACTTCTATCTTCTTACCAGTAAGCATATCCTTTATCTTATCTTCTCTTATCTCTCCGTACTCTAAGTCAATGTCAAACTTCTTTCTATCTTCTTTATTCGGTTTCATCTTTTATTCCTTTTTCTTTATATAGTTTTTTATAAAAATTACCAACCTTTAATATCTGTGTAGGAGTTGCTGAATTTTTTATAGTGTTTGCAAGACATGAAACAACTATGCAATTATCTATTAAGTATCCTTTAGTATTATCTATTCTATCTATTGCAGGAGAGTTATACCAAACCTCAGTGCCGTGTTCTAATTTAATATCTAGTGCTGGGCATCTTTCTGGAAAATGTATTCCTTCTCTTGTTAAATTAAAATCACTTCCTTTTTCTTTTGCTCTTATTTTTGCACCATAAACCATATGTGTTTTAGCATATTTATAATTATTATCTTTTATATATTTATTATAACATGTTCTGCAATCAGCTCTAAGTTTTCCGTGTTCTCTTTTAGGAAAAAATTCCTCAGTGTATTCTTTTTCTATACCACATTTAGTACAGGCTTTAGTGGGTTTCACTCCAATTTACTCCTGTCTTGTATTCGCCATCAAGAGGACAACGAAGTTTAAAATGTTCACCTGCTTTAATAATACTATCAACAGCAAGTCTTCCTGCAAAATCTGCTTGGCTTTCTTTTACTTCTATCTGCCACTCATCGTGAATGTTAGCAACAAATTTATAATCTATACCATTTAATTTTAACATATCATCTAACAATACTAAACCTTTCTTCATAACAATAGCACCTGCTCCTTGTAGTAAAGTGTTCAATGCTGAATGTTGGTTACGAACATAAAGCTTTCTACCGTCTAATCCTTTGAGATATTTTTTTGCTGAAGCTCTTTGTACTCTGTCTCTAAGAGATTTAAATGTAGGTTTATTATCAAAGAAATATTGTCTAGCTCTTTTACCATCTGCTGTACTTCCTCCAACCACTTTACCAAGTTTTTCATCTCCGGCTCCGTACATAAGTGCATAGATGAATGTCTTTGCCTTATCTCTTGATTCAAGTTTTGCAAGTTCTTGATTAGCTGTGTGGATATCTCCGTTGAGTATTTCATTTGTATATTCCTCGTCATTCATATAGTGTGCTAACATTCTAATCTCAAGACCAGAAGCATCAACACCTAATAGTACATTGTTATCTTCAACAATCCAACAAGCTCTACACTCTTTACCGTAAGGGCTATGAGAGCTAGGAACCTGTGCCATGTTGGGGTTTCTATGTGTCATACGTCCAGTGATAGCACCGTTAGGTATGACAAATCCATGGACTCTTTCATCTTCTTCAGTAGCTTCTATCCAAGAATCAATCTGGGCTATACGCTTTTGAAGTAATAAGAACTGTGCTATAAGATTAGCTTCATGTATATGTGTTATTTCTGATAGAGTTTTCTCATCTACTATTGGTTGACCTGTAGGTGTAAACCTATCTGGCTTCCAACCAAAGTCAATAAGATATTCTCCAATCTGTTTACGACTACCTAAATTAAAATCAACTAACTGTTGTCTCATAAAAGGATTCATATCCTGTGTAGTAATACATCTATTGTATTCATCATCAGTAAGACCACGCTTAGATAAGTCTCCGTCTTTCTTTATGTAAGGGGTTACTAACTTATCGTCTACCCATTTAGGTTTAAATGTATTATGAACTTCATCTTCTATTGCTTGTTTCTTTTCTCTAAGTTCAGCAAGTAAAAGTAAAGCATGTTGAGTATCAAATTTAAATCCGTTTACTTCTTGTTGTTTTATAATCTCACTTACTCTTTGCTCAAGTTCTATAGATTGTTTATCAAAACCTTTGCTTTCTTTTCTAAGTTCTTTTAGTACTGCTGTATTAAGTTCAACATCACGAACACAATAGTTCATCATGTCTTCAGAGTAATTAAGATAATCAGAGAAGTCTATCTTATGATAACCTAACTTATATCCCCACTTTTCTAAACTGTGTCCACCTTCTCTAGCTGGATTAAATAATCTAGATAGGACAAGAGTATCTATGACAGGAATAAAAGACAGGTCGACATCACTAAACTTATGTACCATTGGTATATCAAAGCCTATGATGTTATGACCTATCAAGGTATCTGCTGTTGATAAAAACTTATAACCTTCTTGTAATTTATCAGGTGGAAATTTATAAATCTCTTCTGTGTCTAAATCTTGAGCAACAATACAATGAATTAAAGTTGCATTAAGGTCATCTGTTTCTATATCAAATACTAACTGCATTAAAATAATTCGTCTAGTGTTTCATCAAATTCTATATCTTTATCAGATACTTCAGATAGTCTGCCTGTTTCTGAATCATATACAACACTACATGCCATACCAACATCACCTGTATATCTTGATTTAAGGACACGTAGTTTAGTTGTCCTTGCCTCTTCAAAATCATCTGATTGTTGATTTCTTTCTAATGCTATAACACAATCACTAAGTTGTCCGATACTGTTAGAACCTCTAAGATGAGATAGAGAAACCTCTATTCCGTTCTCATGTCCTTTGTTACCATCAACTCTACGTAAGTGTGAAACTAAAATGATACCTGCACCTGTCTCTTCTACCAAACTTCTAAGCCTAGTCATAATAGAATCAATAGCACGTCTTTCATCTCCTTCATGTACAGCACTGACTAACATATGTAAATGGTCTACTACCACCCACTTGCAGTCGCACCCTATAATCATAAAGCGAAGCTTAGTAAAGATATCATCTATATCATTTGTTCCAAAGTGTGAATGCACCCATACTCTATTACGATTATCTCCGTCATAAAGTATATCAAACATCTTATCAAGTTCTTCTTTAGAAAATCTATCTCTTATCTGGTCAACATATAGTCTAGCATTAGCTTCAATGGATAGGATACCATCAATGGTTCTTCTCCAATCTTCTTCTAGTGCTATGATACCTACGTTGTCTTCAGTATTTTTAATAAGATGATGTTCAAGTTCTCTAGTTACACTAGACTTACCAAGACCTGTACCACCTGTAAGTGTTACAAGTTCTCCCTGTCTAAGTCCGTATAGCTTCTTGTTTAATCCTTCATAGGGATAGGGTACACTTTCTTTTCTTTCACGATTGTGAAACTTCTCTCGTTGTTCTGAAACATTTATAACACCAGAGGGTGTATAAACTTTAGAAGCCCACCAACATTCAACAAACTCTTTATGTCTGTTAGAACGAAGCATATCGTTAGGGTCTTTGAAGTTGTGGGGTAATGTAAGTATCTTAGCTTTTCCGGGTTTGAAAAGTCTAGCAACTTTAATAGATGCTTCCTTTCCTGCCTTGTCATTATCAAAAGCTACGATAACATTTTCAAACTCATCAAAGAACTCTAAGCTTTCCTTAATATCTCTGACTGCACCTTGAGCCCCACGCTTGATAGATACTACTGCCCACTTAGAACCTAGCAGTTCAAAAGCTGACATAGCATCACACTCGCCTTCGGTTATAGTGACATACTTGCCACCTTTAAATAATTGTTGACCAAACAAACCTGTATCGTTATAGCTTCCAGAAACAAAGAAGTCTTTGGTTACTACGTTACGATACTTGGTAGCTGATAGCTCATGCCCATTGTAATATGGGTACATATGCTTAACTACATTTCCCTTTAGGTCATGTACGCATTTGACTCCATACTTAGTAGCAGTAGCTTGAGATATTTTCCTATCTGTAAGAGGTGAAAATTTTCCTTCGTCTACCATGTCTGGTTTTTTGGTCGGTGTTGTTGTTGCTGTTTGCATATCTTTTCCTCCACATGCATCGGTATAACTAGGCATAAACTCACCACAACTAAAACACTTTGCTGAATCATCTTCATTGATTCCAACAGCATCGCTACTGTTACAAAGTGGACAGGGTTGGTGTAGCTTATCCCATGATTTATCCATGTAAGCCCTCACTATGGTTTAAGATACTTCGTTTAAAGATTCATCTTCTTTTGAAGTTTCTTCTACAACCTCTTCTTCAGCTTCTTCTTCAACAGGTTCTTCTGGTGCATCTACCATAGCTTCTTCACTGTTTTGAAGTAGTATCTGTAGATTATTTTGATGTGTTTCGGAAGCATAGTTAAGTGCTTCAACCATTACATTCAACGTACCTATTTTACTTATAATAGTATTAGCATTGTTCTTATTAGAATCATCTTCTATCATAGAAGTATCGTAAGTAACAGTGCCATCATCTTTTCTAATAGTAATTATCATATTAAAATTCCTCGTTATCTGAACTTGCTTCAGAGTATTCAATTAAATCAGTAACCTTTACAGCTATTAATTCTGCAAACGTACCGTACTTTCCTGTATAGGGTTTAATCTTTACAGTAACACCAGAGCCATTACCAACATTAACATCTAAGTCTGTGCCTTCTGCATCAACTAACTTAGGTGCTGGGTTGGTTGTCCCATCATGTTTCTCTACCTTTCTACTGAACGAGAAAGCTGGTTCATCATACTTAGGTTGACCATCTCTGGTTCTTACCTGTGATAATCCAATACCCTCTAATCTAGTAGCAGTATCCGTATCTGTCAACACCACTATTCCGTACTTATGTGGTTCAAACTTAGTGTTTGGTGTGCTGACGTTAGCCCACATAGCTTTTCCTTCTATATACTCATACATATAATATTACCTCCATAGGTTTAGTTTTCGTAATAAGTTTAAAGATTGTATCACATCTATTTTTTAGACGCAACTCTCTTCTCTCTTCTTCTTGCATTGTTCCTATCCCTTGTAAATTGAATAGAGGATTGCAAGTCTTCCCATAACTCATCAAGTGCTTGTTTCTTTTGTTCTTTGTTAAGTCTTGTAACGATTTTGATATCAGACTTCTTAGGTATCCACGTATCCCAATAGGCTTTGTCCATGTCTTTCCATGTCCAACCTATCTCTTTGTCTAGTGTTGTTGATTTAAAATATAGATTCATAATAACCCTCGTGTTAAAAAAGGAGCTTTTACACTCCTTAATTTTTAAATTCTTGATAAAATATAATCTAAGTCTAATTTATAATTTTTATTTATAATTTTATTTTTAGTTTTATCCCATTTCTCACCATACACATTTCCTTGCTTGGTTATCTTTGTAGTTATAAAGACAGCAGTTCCATGACCGTAATGGTTTCCACCATGTTTGATAAAAAATTTATCATTTGTATTTATTTTCATATAGCCCTCCGACTTGTTTGAAAATATATTATAACATATCTAATTTTGAAAGTCAAGGGGTACTTTAAAGTGATACCCAGCACTCGAACATTATCTTTTATAGACACCGAACGACTGTCTGCAAATTGTGGCTTTGTTATGATGTGGTTTCCAATTAAACATTAAACATCTTTAAGTCTGTACAAACCTCCTCGCAAATGAGGGAAAATCAGACTGTATTTACAAGGGAAGGTAATCGGTTCAGTTCTTATCCCATTTCATTTACAACTTTAATAAGTGTCTAATGGAGCAAACACCTCTAAAGATTTTACAGTAACGCGAACACCTTGTAAAACTTTTAAAATCAGTCTGGTTTTAGTGGCACTAGACCAGAAACTAGCACGATTACTCGTATGTCTTTAGGTTCAGGAAGGTTAGTTGAGGGCTACACCTTTGGACATACCTTGAAAACATGTGGCTATTAAACCACTCTTAACCCTCGTTGTCAACTTTTAAATCTAATATTTTTACTTTATATGTATCGTCCTTCCACATAACTTCATAAGCTATTTGATTGTTTGGATTGTCATGGTTATGTTTAACAACATGCTCAGTCCATCTTCTGTAGCTATCTTTATCCATTGGATTAATAAAACCTTCTATCATTTTGATTCTTTATCCATAATAATTAATATAACTCCTGTCATACATAACAACATGAATCCTATTATTAAAGCTAATCCTATTACTTCTCCTATCATTATTCTATCTCCTCAAGATGTGAGTTCTTACCTGTCAACACACCTAGATTACCTGTAGCTGAATTTTCTTCAAACTTTTCTTGAATACGTTTATCTATTTCGTTCTCGTAATAGTCTTGTCTGAAAATTACCTGCTGATTAAAACCTTTTCTAGTTGCTATCAGCATATTAATAGTATTCTGTTGGTCAGTCACAGTATCCTGTAATGCTAACACCTCTTGTTGCATGTGCAGTACAACTTCATTATTTTTTCTAATGTCTTCGTCTAACATTAAAAAGCCTTGAGCTACAAACAATCCTGTTATTGCTCCTCCTACTATCAAACCTACTTTTAATTTTAATCCCATTTTGTCACCTCTTTTTTTCTTTTATCGTTATATTTAACAACCCTTCTACCACTTCTATAACCTGTCATTTCTTTATACCATTTAGAATCTTTATAAGTTATCTCTATAAAACTTATATCTTTATCAAGTTGTTCTTCTTTTAATCTTTCTTTTTGTTCTTCTACTTCTTTATTATATTGTGTCATAATTTTATTTATAATTTATTAATTAATTAAAAAATAATTTTTATTAATATGTTTAAACTTTATAAGCATTTTACACTTAATTTATTTGTTGTCAACATAAAAATATAAATTAATTCTAAGCCTTTCTAAGGGCTTGTTATTAATGGTTAGTACCTGTGTGTTCATTACTTAAAGAACTGCTTACCATCACGCTTATATGTCCTTCTATCCTATCATTTATGTATTGTTCTGTGATAGTATCTTTGTTCTCAAAAGTTTCTAAGTCTCTGTATATTTTATCTACTAATAAAAGGAACTTTTGTTTGGTTAGTCTTCTAAGAAATGGGAAACCACTAGCACATATATCTTCTAGTTTTGTGTATAATTTTTTATTCATGTTATAGGTTCTCCTTGTTTTATTAACTGCGTCATTATATCATTTACTTTACTATGCATCTGTGTTCTTAAACCTGCATTTACTTTCGGTGCTAACTTTTTAAAATAATCTAATAGCTTTCTAGCTTCTGAAGTTTTTAAAGTTATATCAGTTCCAAAGCTTGTGTTCATTTTTATAGTCTCTACATTGACACCATAAGCACAAGCAATAGGAGTTCCTTCATCTCTAAAAACATTTTCAAATATTAAACATGCTAAAGTCTTTCTTCCTAAATGTAGTTCAATCATCAATTTAATCCCTCTACTTTATCCCAAGAGTCTGTTAATATATTCTCTCTTACTGCCCACTTATAGTCAACATCTCTTTCGTTTCCTTGAAATACTTTTACATCTCCGTTCTTTAGTTCGATTGTAATCTCTCCATACTTTACCGAGTAATCTTTTATATCTTCCCACTCAATACCTAGTTCTTCTAAATCAAACTCTATCGTTGCCTCATAGACACATTCTACAAATCTTGGTTTATCGCTATCAACATTCATGTTATTTCTCGTAAATATAAACATCCCACTTGACTGCCTTATCTAAAGGACAAAAGGGTATCGTTCTTCTGTTATAGTCTGGGTTATTTCTACCCCACCTGCCTTGACACTTAACATAATGCTTACGCCTACTATGTCTGTTAAGTAATCTCACGCCTTGTCTAACCTCTTGCAGTTTATTAAGCTGTTCTAATACTGCTGGGCTATCCTTTTCTACACTCATTACATATGTTTTAGTTCTCATTTATTACCTCTCTTTACATATCTATAAGTATCTGAATTCCATTCAGCATCTAACATCTCTACCAGTTCCCATTTAAGACTGTTTAAATTGTGAACATCAGACAACCACAAATCGTTTGTCTCGTGTAAAGTACTTAACATGCTTTCAAGTTTACCTATGTATTTAAACAAAGTGTCATACTCACTAACACTCATGTCAATAGTTACCTTGCTTTTTAATATTTTAGTTTTCATAATCTTTATCCTCCACTGTATTAATTATATCTCTCATCATATAGTCGTTAAGCCAATCAAACTTTCTGTTTGCTTTCTTGTTGACTAAATATTCTATTGTGTCTAGTCCTTGTTCGTCATAGACTATCCTCAATAACCTAGATAATAAACCTATATCATCTAGTGCTTTCATTACATCTTCCTTTTCA
>VMHT01075458.1_pt1 | contig 15929 bp, 25 predicted proteins | sample 4693611 | NCBI WGS metagenome assembly VMHT01 (sample SAMN12280063, study PRJNA550983) | marine metagenome | isolation source: seawater sampled from same location over 5 years 0.02-0.2 micron viral filtrate | place: USA: collected off the coast of southern California halfway between the port... ... | reverse complement strand
ATCGTACTGTGTATTGGTGGTATTCCTTGTTCTCTATAGTCATATAGTGTATAATCTTAGTAAAGGTGGTGCATTTTCATACCACCACCAGGGAGTTCGGGATCCGCCCCTCTCAGACTTCACGTATTCATTCTATAAATGGCCAGTACTCTGAGATGACTGGTGTATAACTCCATTATACAGGGAAATGGGTACAAATGCAAGGGGTTTTCTAATATATCTTTGGTGGCCATTGGTATGGTGTCACCCTCAGAGACCTCCCCACAGGACATACACAGCATACACCTCACTAGAACAACAGTAGGCGCCTATATACACCACCTCCACGTAGAGTAATGATCTCTAGTGTGTGGTGCTTGAATGCTTTGGACATCTGCGTATCGCCCTAACTATAATCTAATTCATTAAACCCTCTCTCATCATGGTTATAGTATACAAAAAAGTAGGGGTCATTGTCAAGGGGTCACCCTCAGAATCACTCCGAGCACCCTTGACACCCAATAAATGGTGTGCTTAAGATCCACGAACATGGTCAACCAAATCGCATATATTCACATTTTCGCCTGAGAAACCCTCTTGTAATATATTTGCACATTTGTTATACTACTCATATGAATTATATTAACACTATAACTACACGTCTTCGAAAAATATTCGGAGGGCGCACTCCTACAGTCTTTTCTACAGAAGAGCAACTCGGCAGTAATCGGATTATGAAATCTGCTACGCCTAAGTATGATCTCTCATGGTATGTGAAGTGGGTTGCCAGTGTCTTTATCTTACTTGCTATGTCTATGCGTGGTATAGTCGATTATGTCTACTATGATATGCTTTTTAGTCTTGTGGGTCTTATATTGTGGTTATGGGTATCGTTTATGTGGAAAGATCGTGCTCTGATAGTCTTAAATGCTGTAGGGTTTATCTTCGTTTTACGTAACTTTATTCAGTACTTGGCGGGCGTTTAGTGTCTTCGGTGGCGGCGTAGAAGTATGTCCCACCCTCTAGTATTAAGGGTATTACTTCTAATGCCTTTATAATGGAGTAGATTATGATAAATACTAGTATGATTTCAGAATTGGCCAAACACGTAAAAGCAAAGATCGTTGATAAATCTATCAAATCAGAAGATCGGTATCATTTTAAAGTGAAAGATAGGGCATCTGCTCGATCTAAGATTGCAAAAGAACTCAAGAAGAATAAAATCCCTTATCTGATAGAAGGGACTTCTTTCTCTTCTGAACCAGTCGTCTCATTAGATTTAGTCGGCCGTAGACAAGTGATTATCTTTAAACCACTTGCTGGCGGTATGACTGAGACAACCCTCAATAGTACAATCACAGAATTATTACCTTGTCTTGCGTTTCTTAATAATATTAAAACAAAGAATCCTATGAATTTCTTTCGCCAGTGTACTTCTGCCAGAGTTAAGACTTGTTATGTCCAGTCTGCTGAAATTAAAGTCGGTGAAGATTTTATGAGTAAGATGCCTGATTCGAGTAAATTTAAAGAGAAACTTAAAAATGCAGTCGCAATTACATCGTATCTCTATAAGTTAGATGCACAGAAAAGTATCAAGAATGTCTTCTGGACGTATCGTAAGAAACCCACAGGCGTTCACCCAGACAGTCCTGCTGATATTGTAGTCAAGTTTACAGATGGTGAGTTACTCGGGATCTCCCTCAAAGCAGGTGATGCCACCACGAAAGAACCATTATTGAACACATATGTCAATCCAATCATGGATTACTTTGCATCTGCAAGAGATAAAACAAAACTGCGTGAGTTTCTTTTCAAAGAAGTCTATTCTCAAATCCCTGGTATTCAACCTAATTATGATGAACGAAATATGTCGAGTACAACAAGAGATATATTATTCAAATATGAAACCAATAATAGAGCAACCTATGAGATGCTTTATGATCAGATGCTAGAGATATCTAGACTCAATGTAATGGACGTCATGACGAATGACCTTGATGCATTTAAAACTTATATCAGTAATAAAGTATTAGGGGTGACCAGTACACCAACTAAGATTGTTAAGGCCTTCGGTACTCAAGTCAAGGAAATAGAGGACAGTAATCAATTAGGGACACTTCTACCACTCACACAGAAAATAGAAGCAGAAGCAAGTAAGACCTCGAAACAGAACTTTATGATTAAGTTATTAGATAGTAAAAGAAAACGGATCGGCACAATGAATATGTCGATCCGTTCAAATGCTGTCGGAACTAATCACAAACTTGGTCAGTTCTTCAGTCTTTCAGTTAAGTATAACGGGTTAGACTAACCACAACTCAGCAAAACGATCAGTAGTAGGATCTAGATTAGCAGGTCCTCTCTCAAGATATAGTATACTACATTGTCTTGTAATATCTCTATACTCATGATCATATACGACCCATTGTTCATCTTGCTCACCACCTAGTCCTCTCCATTGTTTATCAAGTAGAGGTCTAACGTTCTTCTCGTATACACCAGCAAGTCTTTCATTCTCATCTTGATCACCGATGACAAATGGTCCTGTAAGTCCTGCGGGTTGTTGTAGTACGTACCCTTTGTAGTTCTCTTCTACCCAGTGCATGAATGTTTCTGCACCATCAAAGACGTTCTCTTGTTGCATTGCTTTCTGCATTCTGATCTGATCACCATAATTAAAAGCATAGAACCAAGGTTGGAATTGTGTATCACATGTTCCAGTCCAGTCTTTCTGTAAGAAAAGTGTTTCTAAGTTCTCTGTTTCTATGAGTTCTACATCTTCTGCTGATAACTCATATTGAGAGTGTGTTGGATTCCCTCTTTCTGGTAGTCCACTATAGACGACCGTTTGAAACAGGTCTCTTGCTATGGTATTTGCGTCCATAAACAAGACTTTATCATCTCTAGAAAAGAAATGATTATCAAATGCGAATCTCTGATAAAACGATGGGTGTGAATAACCCTCTTCGCCCTCATCTAATTCTACACTTATTATTTTTGGTTTGACTGCTCCAAATCCCTCTGTAAACTCGTCTCTGTTGTAGTCGGTGATCACAAAGAATTTTGCAGACAGCATACCATCGGTATTAAAAATCCTTTCTCTATCGAGAGAAAGTTTTAATCTTTTCACGTCATCTAGACTCACACTAGGGTCGTCTTTCATACATGTTGTAACAATGTTAAATGCCATTATCTATCTCCTCATTCTTGCTAAATCTTTAGCATAGTCTTTATCTTCTTCAAAAACGGGTACTAGGTTTGATTTGTGCATCGCCGCTATACCCAACAATTTTCTTTCACCTGTGTACTGCATTGGTTCTATACGTGGTGTACAGTTACCCTGTGTAGTTGACACATGTGAAGGATATTCTTTCGTTACTTCTCTTACCACTTGATCATAAATCTTTTGTTGCTCTTGAAGTAACTCATTATATTTAGTACGTTTATTAGTAAATGCTTTTGTCTTACGTTTCTTGCCATGAGGCCCATAACGTAAAGATGTAGATAAATTAATAAATCCCATACTAGTATAATACTATATACAACCACTCATTGTCAAGTCGATTATTAGAAATAATCGCACCAACCTGTGATAATATATTTGTCTGTTTTCAGTGGTGGATTTCCCCTGTGTAAGTGTGTAAAGTATGCAGGCCACATAACCAATTGATTACGTAAAGGTTTCATTCTAACATGTTGATGTAAAAACTCTGTCTCACCACCATCATCAACATCATTTAAGTAAACCATCCATGCCATAATTGCATTTCGATTTGCATTATCAGGTCCATGTTCGTGATGCCAGACATGATACCCTTCACCTGGGGCAGTCTTTTGCATCTTAGCACCTGATACATATATTTCTTTATATTCTGGTATATCTAATAGACCATATTTGCGATCATATTCGCCTAGTCCAAAGTGATTGACATAATCTATTACAACATTCATATCAGTGGTCAACATTCTAGGCATGTCAAAGTGTGTGATTGCTGAGTCTTTGATCTCTAGTTGGTCTGGATTGTGTCCTTGTTCTCGTCTTGAGTATGTGTACCCTCTGTCTTCTGCTTTCTTCCATGACTCAAATAGTGTATCTATCGTGGTGTCCATGAGAAAGTTATCTATGGTCATGATATGATCTTTATAATGGACATCTTCTTGAGAGAATTGTCTTTCTAAATTGTTAAATCTTTCTTGTCTACTCATATTTGTTTATTACATATGCATTTCGTACTACTGCTATACCTGTTGCCCAATTGAGAATAATCATTTGACCTTCTTCAAAATTATGATGTACTAGTGTGAGCAAAACTGCCTTCTGACTAATGAGTTGTCCATCTGTTGGTGTTTCACTCAATAATGGATTGCCTTCTTTGACGTTTGCATTCTTTAATCCATATATTGTCATAGCAACATCTATTGTATGCAAGATTTTAGACACACGTAACTGCTGATCTGTAGGTGGATTATCTATATCTACAAATTGAAATGCTTTACGTTCTCTCTCTAATTGAGATATACGTTGTATTTCAGCACGAGGTGGTTCTGGTAATGTCATGTCCAGATCTGGAGTTCCTAGTGCTAGTGATGTTACTAATAGTGTTTCAGGTATCATTTGCTTTCTCTAATATCTCTTCACAATATGGACATTTTAGATCGATATCTAATAGTTTTGATATTGCTTGGTGTTTCTTAAAATTCTCTTTTTCCGCATGCGGTTGATTAAACATCTCTGACGGCAATGGAAATCCTATATGATCAGTCATTTGTCAAATCAAGTATATGTTCTTCAGTTGGTCTCTGAAAGAACAGTTGTAACAAATATCTACTTTCGAAGTATACTGGTTTCATATTATATACAGTTGTTGTACAGTTGTTGAATCCAAAGAATGATCCTCTTGGTAAATTTAGTGTAGCACCAGGTTCTATGCTGAACTCACCACCACTAAACTGATCGTTTAGTTGTATAAAACATGTAGCACTATCATTCTCGTCTTCATCTTCTTGGGTCCAATCTATCCATGACCCTGGTGTAAACTCATGTATTAGTCCATGTACAATCATACCAAAGTCGTGCATGTCTGGTAATACACAGTTCATGATGTCAATTATTTGTGTCATTTCTGGTTCTTTTAAAACAGTAACATCATGTCCATTCTTTACATTACATTTGTATGTTCTACCCATCTGTGATCTAATACTTCTTGGTGTCTCATCATCTTTTAATTTTCTATATCTGGCGTCCATGTGTATCTGTAAGATATCACCAAGACCCTCATCTGTGATCACCATCGGCATTTGTATAAACGTACCGAAACTTTCACCAAAGTCTGTATCTATGGGTGTGTTTGCTTCGAAGGCACCACGACCCATCTGATCAAGTTGTTCTTCGTTAAGTTCGTTTACGCCTACTACCGATCCTATTTTCATTCAGTAAGTTCGTCCAGTTTGTTTATGTCGTGATCGCCTTTAATCGATACGTGATATTTACTATCTATGAGATCATAATCGAACTCTAGTGTGTAGTCTTTGCTTTTGAGTATGTCGACCTTCTCACATAGGGTGTTAAAGTCTGCTTGATTTAGTACTGCTTTCATTATGCCTCTTCGTTAGGGTTCCATAAGACAAGATTCTTAGTTCTGATTCTATTCATAACTAATGTATATCTGTTTCTCTCTTCTTGCCATTCTTTCAACCATTTATGTCCATCACGTTCTGCATCTACAAAGATTGCATTGGTAAATGCGATCGGTAATAGTATGCAAATATGTATAACAATACTAATAACAGTATTGTAGTTAAAGAATCCCAGATAGTTTGCCGCCAAGAATCCAAAGAACACACTCCATACTGTAAACAATACTAGCATAAAGTAAGTCTGTAGACTTGGGTCTGGTATATACTTCAATGGATTATATCTCACGTCCATTACCCTTCTCCATCCATTTACAAGTGCGAATGCACATCGTCTGAATAAAGATGGTTTCTTCATCATTGGTTGAATTTTACTCATTTTATTCTCCTATTCTATGTGATTTCTCACAAATTCCTTTATCACATGTAGACCATATGTGGCCCATGTGATCACTACCAAACTCCAAAACAATATCTCGATTATAAGATTCTCCCTAATACAAATGATAATGGTATGAACCAGTACAAGTTGTATATTGCTCGTTCTACTCGTTTGAATTGTTTATCTGTTGGCATAATATCTCCTATCTTGGGTGAAAAAATCTTACTTGAGTGAATCTCCATTTATCACCTACGTACTTTGAATAATCATTTATGTATGCACCATGCATTGAGTTACCAGGGAAAATAACTGCACGGTTATACACTGCTTCTACTATCTGTCTTGTCTTGAAACGTTCTCCTACGGGATATAGGACGTTCATATCCTCGTCATTTGTGATCCATTCACCATCATAGATGGCAGTACCGCCATCTGCTTCTTTATCTAGATAGACAAGAAAGTTTAATGTGCTGAAGTTATCTGGTGCTGATAGTTTAGAATCCAAGTGTGGATAATGTTGGATATCATTACTGAATACTTCATTTGCTTGAAAACAGTTGACTTCAAATGCATGTTGCATATCATATTCGCCTTTATGCCAGTATTTTCTACAGACATTTAGAATACGATCTAGATCGTTGAAGTATTGTCTTGTTGGAAATGGTATGTTATCTACGATTCTGCAATCTTGATAGTCTTTACCATTTCTGGACAGTTCTCTTTCGCCATTATATTTCCATAATGGATAATCACGTGCCATCAGGTGATCATAGATCATGTCTGGGTTCTCGTAAAAGTTGTCGATATAGACTACGTTATCTTTAAACACAGGATTAAATACTGGTCCTAGTTTAAACATCTCGTCTTGACTGAATGGTTTTCTCATCGATCTTGCCTCTTGAATGCATAACTCATGTTATCACCCTTATCATTGTGATTGATCTCTATGTTGTGATTGAGATTAAATGATATTGAGTATCTCTTGTATTGTGTATCTTGCTCATATGATCTATCTACTGAATGTAACACATATGATGGCCATAACATGAAATCACCATCACGACCAAAGAATCTCATTTCATTATGAGTACCAGGTGCACCTGCTACTTGTATTTGTTCTGATATATTAAAGTTTCTGTTGTTTGTTCTATGTGAGAATGTAGCAGTTTGTTGTGGACTTTGGAAACATATGGGTTCTGCTTCTGGTCCCATATCAACATAGTATGTACCACTGACTAACGAATTCACGTGATCATGAGTTGAGTGTGTAGTAAGTCCATCATATCTATTGAACCATGCAAATAGGTGTATGTCGTGTCTTGATATATGATCTACAGGACATTCCCATTGTGATGTGATGTATTCTATGTAAGTGTCTTTGATTTGATTAGCAAAAGAGTGGTACCATTTACAGTTAGCAATATCTTCATGTAGATCATGATCAAAATATGACGTGTAATTACGTTTAGCATCGTCTGGGTGTCTTTTCTCAATGATATTGATATACTTGTCTATATCATTCTTGACTTCTATATGGTTAAGTTTGAGTTTACCTTGAAAGAAAGGTATAGGAAAGACATGAAAGACTTCGCCTTCACATGGTTCATAATAATGTTTTGCTTTATTGATCTGGATCGGTTTCATTCTTCTTCACTTTTGCCCCTACGCCTGATTCTCCATTTGGCATAGTTACATTTCTATAATATATTACGACCTCTCCCATTTGTTTTAGGTATCGTTTAAGTTCTTGCATATCTTCTGCCATGACTTTGTAATCACCAACAGTAGTTGCAACGAAGACTACATCTCCGTTATTCATCTCTCTCATATCATCTAGAAATCTATCTAGATATGTATAACCTTCTGGCCATTCTGGATTCTCTCTTTCTGTGAGATCACAGGCCTTTGGTCTTTTAAGTTGTTCGACACCCTCTTCGTTGTATTTCTTTGGGTCGAATGATAGTGAACGTTTACATGGATTGACTATTCTTGCCTCTGATACGACATACCATTTTGGTGCTATCAGATTCACAGGTCTTGGTAGATCGGGTTGCATAATTTCGATCTCGATAGGTTTGCTTACTATCTCTACTTGTTTTGTCCCAAGTAGTGAACAACCACTAATCGTTAGTGTTAGGACTGCTAAGATTATATAATTCTTTAGTGTCATTTTCAATACCCTCCATAACTTCTTCACTTGCATTGTTCATTCTGAGTTCTATCATACCTGGTTTCTTCAGTGCAAGATTATCTAAATTGTGTCTACTGAATATCTCTAGATACTTTGCTTTCTCTTGTTCGATCTGAGCATTTACTCTAGTCATATTCATTAGTGCCTTGCCTTGTCTCTCATAAGATTCTCTCATGGTTTCCATGGCGGCAGTTTGCTCTGCTAGAGCATATTCAAGTTTTGTATTGTTATCTGTAAGTGTTTGATTCTCATTATATAACCAATAACCACCTAGTCCCAATACAATTATAATTCCTATTAATAATTGTTGCATATCAATCTCCCCATATGTCTTCAATTATGTAATTCAAACCTGCGGCACTTCTGTACTCTATTATTCTACCATCTTCATCTCGAAATTTCAAGTGCTTTTCTTTCTGAACTAGTATTTTTTTTGTAACGTAAGAACGATCATCTGCATCGCCCCATTCCTTGTTGAAGGACACTGTTACTCTATATCTAGTTAAGAAGCAGGATTTAATCCAATCCCATAATTTTTCAAATCTTTCTTTCATACTTTTATTTAGTCGTTCTTTCTGAGTTCTTTTAGAGCATCAATAGTGTACTTGGCAGTTTTATGAACAATACCAATACCACCTGCTTTCTCCCAAGCATCGATGTTCTTTTGTCTATCATCGATCAACACACTACCCTCGAAAGCAAAGGCCGCTTTCTGAGTACCTGTCATAGTACATGTTACTACTACGTTAGGGTCAACATATCTCTTGATCCACTCGTTTTTGTCATGAACAACAAGTTCTCTGTTGACAACACCAGCGGCAGTAAGTATCTCCCAAGGTAAATTTGTGTGTTTGACGTAACCAAGCAAGTCATACATATCTACCATCGGTGGCAGATTTGCAAACAATCTCTTGTTAGTGAGTTCTTCTTTTCTAAGATCATACTCACTATGTCCTGCATCGTCATTAGTTAGAGGGTGACCAATATATTCAGGTTTCTCGACACCCCTCAAGAAGTCTGCTAAGACTCCATCCATGTCGATGAATATTCTTTCTACTTTATTTTTCATACTGTTAGTATACTCTTTTTTGAGGGTCACTGTCAAGTCTTTCTTGGTCATTTTTTTCAATAACTTTCTGCAATAAAGACAGTGGTGCACCCGCTAATTTAGAGTAATATAATAATGCTTTTGTATCTTTGGGCAAACAATGTCCACCAAATCCAAACTTCCCATCACTTCCTGGGACTTCCATATGACTATCACCAACTCTAGGGTCTCGTTGTAGCATATCTATGAATTCATTCCATGATGTGTCTGCATTACTTGATTGGTGTAAATGATAGATATCGTTGAAAAACGATACTTTTGTTGCTAACCAACTGTTAATTGTATATTTGATTAGACTTGCTGATGTCAAGTCTGTCTTGAATGTGGGTACAATCTTAACTGTACTGTGATTGAGATATACTTTTTCTACTTCGATACAGTCCTGTATGTCCCCACCTAGTATTTGCATATTTGGATTAACAAACTCTTGTAGACTATTTCTTTCTGTTAGAAACTCTGGGTTATATACAATTCTTAATGTGCTCAGAAGAGTTAAATGATCTAGATGATGTGGTGTAATGGTCGATTTTATCACTACGATTCCTTCGTAGTTCAATTTCTCTAACTCTGCTAAGACCTCACGTACTATACGTGTATCTACATCTAATTTCTTTGGAACTTCTGGTGTAGGTAGACATATGAATGTCATCTCTACTTTTGAATTAACTAACTCTTGAACTGTGTTGTCTGTGAACTTTGGATCTACAATAAATTGCTCAGTGTCTACACTGAATCCATTACTTACTGCTGAACCTACAAATCCATGACCAATAATACCAATTCTCATTCTTTATTATATCTCTTTTTACTACTCATTGTCTAGTGTCTTTTCAAGTAAATATGCTTCATGCTCATCGATAGGTTGTTGACGTAACACCTGTCTTGCATGTACCATTTCGTGTGCTAAAGTGATATATCTTTCACTATTATACTTGACCCATATATTCATGTATATCTCTGAATCAAGTTCTCGAGGCATCTCGATTAGACCTTCTTGGTCAAATGATGGAGGTAATCTTTTAATGTATATAATAGCAGGGTCACTTTCGATACCCAACTTCTTAGAATACTCAACTGCTTTCTGTAGCAGTCTTGTATTTTTACAATAAATCTCCATTATTCACTATCATTCCTCTACATCATCAAAGTAGTAATCTTCTATATCTTTGCCTGTAAACACACATTTTTTAGGGGTGTGTTCTTCCATGTTGAAATCTTTATTCAACGGTTTAACTTCTATTTCCATATCCAGTTCTTCACTGTAATAAACTAGTCTAGTGGCCATGCCAACTTCTCCTATAATCTATTTCGTATAGATTTTGTACTCTTGCTATTTGTTCATCGGTTATTTCAGTTTCTAAATGAGACTTGTTTTTATGTATATTCAAGACTTGATCATGTGATATATCTGATTTAGTTTCTGTAGAAGAATTGTTCCATAGTGTATCTAATAATGTTATCGTATCTTTGATGTTATACACTCTATCATAGTCTTCTGGGTAACCCATGAAATAACTCTGAGACATATAATGTGGTTCGTAGTTATACTCACCTGTCTCTAATTGTGTTATTGTTTCATCAATGGTCATCTCTGTACCATGATGCACTCGTAAAAATTTATATGCTGATAGAAATCTTTCTACCGGGTCTCGTTTTATAGCATATCTTGTAGACCCTTTTCTAAAAGGTGGATTTATTCTATCGCATCTTTCTCTTACTAAAGATACTCTCCACATTGCAGTCTCTTCGCCCATGTTTAATAAGTGTGCAACATGTTTGATAGTAGACAATGCATTCTTTGGACATATTCTAACGTCTATGTTATTGTAAAGATGATTGATACCACCAGTAAAATAGTAAACGTTATTATCGGGTGAGATAGTCTTAGTAATTTGGGACATAATCGTCTTCTGCTTTACCCTGCTCTATGATATATTTTTTATACATCGACTCATATGATTTCTTTTTACTATCTTTACCTGGTAGTGTCTCTATGATGTATGGCAGATCATGTTTAGCATCTGCATATGCAAAGTCTGAACCTGCTTGATAAGTTCTAACTTCACAAAACTCGCGGTCAATCATGCGGACTAGATGTTTGTGTCTTTCACATATTGCATCTTGTTTTAATTCACTTGGTAAGTAAAGATGTACTTGTCGCATTATACTTTTCTGTAACCTTCATTCCAAACTTCAAATTCTGAATATCCACCAATGTTCTCTCCGTGAACTTTGATCTGCGGAAAAGTTCTTGCACCAGGGAACTTCTCAAAGAGTTCTTCTCTAGTAAAGTCTTCATCTAGCATGAAGTATTTGAATTCTAGTCCTTCTCTAGTTGCTAATGCTTTTGCTTTATCGCAATAAGGACAATGTGTTTTGCCGTATATTTCTATCATTTCAACTCCTGTTGTATAAATTTACCGATTGTATCGATATCTTGTTCACTCAGCATACCTGCCTGTGCCCACATTGTAGAGGACATATTTCCAATTGTCTCTCTGTTTTTATATGCAATCAATCGACCACTTATATAATCTGCTGATTGCCCTGCAAGTTTAGGAAATGCTCCCATACCTTGACCTTCTTGACCATGACATGCCGCACACCCTGACCATAATCCTCTAATTTGACTAAACTCGTCTACACTTGCTAGTTCTCTTTTCTTTTGTTCGATCTGTGCTGGTGTGCCATTCTCTTCTACGTATTTGACATAACAATCGCCTGTACAACTATGTGCACTTGAATACCCTTTGTATTCTAGATTATTGTATGCTACTGATATGGTTCCATACATGAAACCACATATGCCGATGATTAAATAAAATGCTTCGTTTCTCATATGATATAGTCCCGTCTTCCTTTCTTAGCAGTATATATCTTGCCAGTATTACGTCCATAATACTTGTTCTTCGATATGCCTTTTGTTCCTTCGAGATTCTTTGCTAGTAGTAAATAGATGCACACCATCGTTGATAGTATGATAAATGATATTAATATTTCTGTCATAATTTAAAGTCGTTAAAGGTGTCGTCATTGACATCTTGTTTTATACCACCAATGACATAAGATTCTATCTCTGTCTCTTGTGGTGCGTTTTGTAATCCACGACTGTTGAACCAATGTTTTGTCCATGGTAATGGGTTGTTTGCACTAGATATGTCGTAGATTGGATTTAGACCAATTGCTCTCAGTCTTTTGTTTGCTATGTATTCTACATATTTGCCAAGAAGTGGTATTGATAGACCAATCATTGATCCATCTTTAAATAGATATTCTGCCCACTCTTTCTCTTGTTGTACTGCATCTTCATACATCTTGTATACTTCTTGTTCACAATCTTTCATAACTTTGTTCATGATCTTGTCGTTCTCATGATTCTTATAACACTTAAGTATATGTTGTGAAACTGCCAAGTGTTGTGCTTCGTCTCTTGCTATGAACGATATGATCTTTGCTGATCCTTCCATAACTTTGAGTTCACCAAATGCAAAACTACAAGCAAATGATACAAAGAATCTGATACCTTCTAAAATGTTTACAGATATAAGTGCCAGATATAATGCTTTGTATAGTTCATAATCATCAACTTTGAGTCCTAACAATCGTCTACGACCTAGTTCTATGAAATGATCGTATTTTTCTGTAACCATCTCTGCTCTCTTTACAATCTCTGGTTGATCAATAATAGTATCAAAGATATCACTTGGATCTGCATAGATGTTCTTGATGATATGTGTATATGATCTACTATGAATTGTCTCCATAAAGTCCCATGTAATAATACAAGATTCAAGTTCAGGAAGGGTCACGAAAGGTAAAAATGCTATGCTTGGTGCCCTACCCTGAACTGAGTCTAAAAGTGTTTGATATCTGAGATTAGATGTAAAGATATGTTTCTGTGCATCAGTTAATGTCTGATAGTCTGCTCTATCTTTCTGTAATGAAACTTCTTCTGGTCTCCAGAAGAATCCTAATTGTGTTTGTGTAAGTTTGTCAAAGATTGGATATTTAAACTCATCGAATCTTTGTGTATTAAGTTCATCGCCAAAGAATGGTTTGCCCTTTGTGAAATCTATTTTGTTTTTGTTAAATACTGTCATTTGTCTGCCTTTACTATATTTTCGTAATTATTCACTAAGTCTCTATACGCCTCTTTGTGTTCATCAAGCATCTTGATATCGTCCCATGCTTTAACGAACTTAAGAAATCCTGGTGTAGCAGGATCATTCTTAGGGTCAAATCTGTCTACTCTACCATCTAGTTCTAGATTGGACATCTTATATGCGGCAGGTTTCTCTAATTTTTTTAGTATCTTGCCGTCAGAATCTTTTGCGGTTTCATTATCGTCCATCCAAAAGTTATCTAGTCTGCACATTTCTGTTCTGAGATTATAGAAATGTAAAAATATATGGTAACTGTAATCACCTAATAAATAATCTCTCCAATGTGGTGCATTTGGACCCTGGTACAATAATAGATCGCCAGGTTCTAGCATCACTTGAGTACAATTATTACTCTCTCTTTGTCTGTTTGGTATTTTTTGAGTGATTGCTTGTACTTCATCACCTTGCCAACCAGCATAGTTATTATCTCCTCGAATCCATATTGGCCAAGGACGTTGATCATCTGTCTTATATTCAAGGCAAAGTGTTGCAGATACTTCACATGATGGTCTATCAACATGTGATGCCAAATAGGCGCCTCTGTCATATTTTCTAGAATATGAGTACGTTTGCCTTAGAGGTAAGTCTATATAGTGTTCTAATTGTTTCCAGACATATTGATGTAATGCTATGCCCCATGGAGTACAATAACCACCATCTGATTTACCAATAGAACTTTTAGGATTCTTGAATGTAATATCATTCTCTTCTCTGTGCATTGATTCTAGATAACCTGGTGTTTTTTCGGCCGCTTTCCAATTGTCAATAGTAATATCAATGATGTCTTGTGGTATGATACCTCTGATAACAGTGTATCGTTTCTTCATGAAGTCCCATGTATGCTGATTAGTAGAACCTATAGCAGGTTTTCTATCTTCATCATCTCTAATGAAAGAATTGTTATCTCTTTCTGGTTCGTTATATGTTAATATTTTTATTGTTCTATCATCAAATGGCACAGGCATCGCAATCTTCCTCATCATTATTATTTGGACTATCAATCATAGGTGGAACGTAATCATTCATAGCAGATGCTGGATCAGAAATTACATCTTCAGTTTTACCGTCCATAGTATTCTGATAGTAACTAGTTTTCCACCCGTACTTATATGTAGTGAGCAAATCTCTCGCCATAACAGAAACAGGAACTTCATTGTTTTCAAAGTTTTCTGGATTGTATGACCAGTTGCCACTTATTGCTTGATCAAAAAACTTTTGCATCACTGAAACTACATTGATATATCCTGTGTTGTCAGGCATGTCCCATAGTAAAGTGTATGCTGTTTTAAGATGTGATATTTGTGGTACAATCTGCTTCAGTGTACCTTTCTTACTCTTTTTTACTGATAAGTAATCTCTAGGTGGTTCTATGCCATTTGTAGCATTTGATACTACACTAGATGATTCACTTGGCATTTGAGCAGTGAGAGTTGAATGTCTTAGACCATGAACATTTATACATGTTCTTAGTTTTTCCCAATCACATGTTAATTTATTTGGTACCAGTTCATCGACTTCTTTCTTGTAAGTGTCAATGGGTAATATACCATCTGCATATTTTGTTCTGCTGAACCAATCACATGGACCCTTCTCTGATGCTAATTGATTCGATGCTGTTAATAGATTATACTGAAATTTTTCTGTAAGATCATGGACAAGTTGCCATGCTTTAGGGTCATCATATTTGACTTTGTTCTTTGCAAGATAGTGTGCAAGTCCAATATACCCTATACCAAGACTTCTTCTAGCAACCGTCGAACGTTTAGCGGCCTCTACTGGATATTCTTGATAGTCTATCAATTCATCTAGACCTCTTACTGCAAGATCACACATCTCATGTAGTTCTTCTTCTTTAACTATACCAACATTGATTGCTGATAAAATACAAAGGGCGATCTCACCATCGCCATCAATATGATCTATTGGATCAGTAGGTAATGTTATCTCTTGACATAGATTACTCATGTTCACTTTGTCTTTAAATGAACTATGAGTATTACTATGGTCAATATTCATGATATAGATTCTGCCAGTCTCCGCTCTTTCTTTTAACATGTCTGTAAATAATTCTCTTGCACCAATTTTTCTTTTTGGTACTGATGTTGCTCTTTCATACTTCTCGTACATCTCATCAAACTCTGGTGTACCAAATGCTTCATATAATCCAGGGACATCATGAGGTGAGAATAATGTTATCTCACCATTTGATAGAAATCTTTCATAGAATAGTTTTGATAACTGTATACTATAATCTAGTTTTCTAACTCTGTTATCTTCGGTGCCTTTATTGTTCTTGAGTACGATAATATCTTCGATCTCTTGATGCCAGATCGGAAAGTGGACTGTAGCAGATCCGCCCCTAACTCCGTTTTGAGTACAACATCTAACAGTAGATTCGAACTTCTTAAGGAATGGTATAACTCCTGTGTGTTGGACTTCGCCACCTCTAATTCTGCTACCAATACCTCGTAT
>VMHT01144529.1_pt1 | contig 15931 bp, 8 predicted proteins | sample 4693611 | NCBI WGS metagenome assembly VMHT01 (sample SAMN12280063, study PRJNA550983) | marine metagenome | isolation source: seawater sampled from same location over 5 years 0.02-0.2 micron viral filtrate | place: USA: collected off the coast of southern California halfway between the port... ... | reverse complement strand
TGACCGTCGATATTGTCGCCCCAGAAGATGGATTGCTGATCGGTGCGGCAACGAACCCGTTCACTGCTGCTGGAATGCCAGTCGGACATTTTCTTCCAATATCTAAGCATATTAAGTTGCTACAAGACCAGATCGACCAGCATGGCAGATTCCTTGTCTGTGGTTCACAAAATGATGCCGTATGGCGAGAAGAGACCGATGTTGATGAGGTCGCACTCGAAGGTGAGTGGAGCGGCGGAGGGGTTGATTCTGAATGGGTTGGCTCCAAACCAACCTTACATCACGCATCAGAAGACGCCTTTGCTGAGCAAGAGGAAGAGAACGAATCGTAATCACGTTTGGAAGCCTGCAACAGCAGACTTGACTTCATCATCGGTCATGTTTCGTCGTTGGCTCTTAGCCACTTCAAACAGATGAGCAACAAGTTCGTCAGTTGCTTCGTGGCCATTTTGTTCCAACCACCAAATGATGTTCGAGCGACCTGCCATATGTCCGATTCGTATCACTTGTTTCAACCCGAAATCGCCTGCGGGTACACCAGAGTAGACACGATCTGCTAACCAATCATCACCCTTGCGCATGGCTTTGATAACCGCTGAGGCATGAACCCCCGTTCCTGTTTCAAAGGCATCCTCACCGAAGACTGGATAGTTCCTTGAAAGTGGAACCTCGATGTACTCGTGAGCTTTCTTGACATAAGCGTCAAGCTTTGTGAGGTCATTATCGATAACGCCCATGAGTTTGAGATTAACGAGGGTTTGGTCGAGTGGGGCATTACCCGCACGTTCACCAACACCTAGCGCAGTCCCGTGGATAACGTCTGCACCTGCTTCGACAGCAGCGATATTGTTAGCGACACCCAAGCCTCTGTCTTGATGGCCATGCCAGTTGACCTCGATCTCGCTTCGCTTGTATCCGCCGTCCTTGATGACTTCTTCGTCGATGAAATGAAGCAATTGCTTCACACCGTTTGGCGTGACGTGACCGCAGGTGTCACAAACGCAAAGTCTTCGAGCACCGAGTTCCATTGCTCGCAGGTAAATCTGTTTGACATCTTCGGGCTTTGAACGGGTTGTGTCTTCGGTGACAAACATAACTGGAACTTCGTTGTCAACGGCGTATGATACTGCTTTCTCCATTGTAGAGAGGAGCTTTTCCATGGTCCAACCTTCGGTGTATTGTCGAATTGGACTTGTGCCCAAGAAAGCACTTGCTTGAATCGGCACTCCGTATTTCTGTTGAAGGTCAACGAGCGGTTCAATATCGTTCATCAGTGTACGCACTGCTGCACCTGGCCGGATGTTGAAATCGTTGTCAATAATGTGGGAGACCATGGCTTCAATGTGCTCCAAGTGGAATGGGCCTGCCCCAGGCAGACCAAGATCTACCTTCTGCATACCAAGGTCTTCCATGAAGGTCAAAAGTTCAATCTTTTGTTCAATCGTGGGATTTCGTGCGCTTGGACTCTGTAATCCATCACGAAGAGTTTCATCATCAAACCAAACACCATGGGGGTGGTTTGCGGGGTTTCGTGCAAGATCATACTCGACTTTATTCCAATCGTAAATCAGAGAACGTTCATCCATAGACAATCACCATGCTCGCCAAATCAGGGCCGGCGCATTCCTTGACAAACCGAAGTCATGTTTGAAGGCGTCGCTGCGCCATCATCACTCTTCTTCGCCCAAATCGATTGCTTCGGTCGCCTTAGCAGCCTCGAATTCTTCACGGGTTACAACACCGTCGTTGTCGGTGTCCATGGCGTCAAATTCATCCTCGACGAGGATTGATGGTAGACGGGCAGAGAAGATGATTTCATCAATGAAACCGCCTTTGTCTTTATTTCTCAACTCCATAACACGGGTGCCTTTGGTTGCTTTTCCTGAAGTCGCCTTTGTCTGATTTGCACGGACACGGATCATCATCCCTTTCGAAGTCAGCAAGAACAATTGATCATCCTCATCCGGAATGGTGTGGACCCGAACGATTTCATCACCATGGTCTTCATCCAACTTCATGGTAAGAACACCACCAGCGCCACGACTTGTCTTTCGATAGCCATCACGGTATTGCTTGATTTTCTCTGTCTTTTCATCGAATATGGTTTCACCATTTTCATCCAAGAGATCGTGCATATCACCGTCGCCTAAGCGACTGCGCTTCGCCATGCCGTACTTTGAGAGGGTCAAAACAGATGTTTCTTCATTTGAGGTTGCAATCATTCCAACGACTCTGTCACCGTCTTTGAGCGACATACCACGAACACCGGCCGTCACTCGGCCCTGAACCTTGACAGTGATGCTCACCGTACCGTCAGAACTTGTCTTGGTCTCACTTGGTTTGAAACGACATGCTCGGCCGTTCTTTGAGACGAGCACGACGTGGTCTTCATCTGTTGCTTCACGGACTGCCACGAGTGTATCGGTCTCTGACTTGAAGTTCAAAGCATATTTTCCATTTCGGTTGATTCGAGTGTAATCGGCTAATTTCGAACGCTTCACGATACCTTCATGCGTGGCAAAGATGAGGTAGTGACCCTCAGGATTTTCTTGAAGGTCCTTCGAAATTGGTAGGATTGTCACGACGCGTTCATCATCACGAATGCGTTCAATGACGTTCCGGATGTGTGTGCCTCGGCTTAATCGACTACCCATTGGAGTTTCCCAAGCCTTCAATCCATAGACTCGGCCTTGGTCTGTGAAGATGAGCAAGCGATCTTTGCTAAAGCATGTCAGAATGGATTTCGGGAAATCTTCGTCCTTTGTGGTAACGCCCTTGAGACCCTTTCCACCTCGGTTTTGAACCCGGAATGATTCAACTGGCATGTGACGGATGTAATTGTCTTCAGAAAGTGAAATCACAATCGCACGTTCTTCAATGAGGTCCTCACGATCCATTGAAAGTGGCATTGGGTCGATGTAGGAACGTCGCTCGTCGCCGTGACGCTCAACCATCTCATCCAACTCACTCAATAAGATACTCAATCTTCGGGAACGAGAACCAATAATGTCTTGTAAATCTGTAATCTTAATTTGAAGTTCTGAATATTCATTCTGAACCTTTTCGACATCGAGTCGGCTCAACTGGTAGAGGCGGCGTTCTGCAATGGCCTTTGCTTGGGCTTCAGTAAACGAGAATGCGTCGATACCGGGCATTGTCTCTACTCCGTTAAGGACAGCTTCGAATTGTTCTCGACTCGAACTTGCTTTACCAACGGCAATCACATCATCAATGCGGTCTTGCGCTTTGACTAGGCCTTCGAGTATGTGGGCTCGTGCTTGCGCTTTTTGCAAATCAAATTTGGCTCGACGTTCTACGATCCCTTCACGATGTTTGACGTAGGTATCAAGCATGATAGGAAGCGTGAGCAACACTGGTCGACCGTCAAGAATACCCATCATATTGGCCGAGTAGGACTCTTGAAGCCGGCTTGACTTGAACAGCTGATTGAGAACGGCGTGTGGGTCAGCATTGTTTTTGACTTCAATAACCACACGAATTCCTTCCTTAGACGATTCATCTCGTATGTCCCGAATGCCAACCACAGTCCCCTTGTTCACAAGGTCAGCAATGTGAATGAGCATGTCTGCTTTCTTCACTTGATAGGGGATTTCAGTGATGATAATCCGTTTTCCGTCGCTGTCATCAAAGACGTCACAACGAGAACGGACGTGAAAGCGCCCTTTGCCATGAGTATACATGTCAATAATGCCATCAATCCCGTGGATTGTTGCACCAGTTGGGAAGTCTGGACCTTTGATGTGTTCCATGTATTCACCAATAGAGATGTTTGGCATCGAAAGATCACCTTCACCTTGTTCGAGAATTCGACTCACATGCAAGTGAATCGCCCCCGCAACTTCAGTCAGGTTATGTGGAGGAATTCGTGTTGCCATTCCGACTGCAATACCATCGCTTCCGTTGAGCAGAAGGTTTGGCAAACGCGCAGGAAGAACGGTTGGTTCTTGTTCTGAATCATCGAAATTTGGTTGGAAATCAACGGTTTTCTTTTCGATGTCCTCAAGCATATGCTTGGCAATTCGATCGAGTCGGGATTCCGTGTATCGCATAGCAGCAGGCGGGTCGCCATCGATGGAACCGAAGTTGCCTTGCCCGTCGACAAGAGGGTATCGCAATGAGAATTCTTGTGCCATACGAACCATGGTGTCGTAGATGGATTGATCGCCGTGAGGGTGATATTTACCCATGACTTCACCGACTGAACGAGCAGACTTGCTGAACTTCTTATCCGCAGTGTGACCGCCTTCGAACATACCGTACAGCACCCTACGGTGCACTGGCTTGAGTCCATCCCTGGCATCAGGAAGAGCACGCCCAATGATGACCGACATAGCGTAATTGATGTATGAAGTCTTCATTTCATGGTTGAGCGAGTGGTTGAGCACATTGCCTGCTGGGGCCATGGTTTCGTCTTCTTGGGCCGGTTCGCTGTCATCAGATGTCAAGGTTGGTCACCTCCTTTGCGTGACGCTCAATGAACGCCCTTCGGTCAGGAACATCCTCACCCATAAGAATCTCAAACATACGGTCAGTTTCTTCAGCTTCCTTCACCGTGACTTTGAGCATGGTCCGGGATTCAGGATCCATCGTCGTCGCCCACAATTGTTCAGGGTTCATCTCACCGAGACCCTTGTAGCGTTGAACGCCAATCTTAGCGTTCGGATTATCGCCTTTCAATTCATCAATAATCGCATCCCTTTCTTCATCAGTGAACGCATATTTGTTGACCCGCCCTTTGCTGAGTTGATAGAGTGGAGGCTGAGCGATGTAGACGTGCCCTTCGGTAATTGCACGTCGCATGAACCGCCATAAGAAGGTCAACATCAGCGTGCGGATGTGAGCGCCGTCAACATCTGCGTCAGTCATAAGGATAATTTTTGAATAGCGTAATTTTTCAGGATTGAACGAACCTTCGTCGTCAGGATTGTTGCCCACACCTGCACCAAAGGCCCGGATCATGGTTTGAATCTCATTGTTTTGGAACACCTTCGCTATGTTATGCTTTTGACGCTCGACGTTGAGGATTTTACCACGCAAAGGGAGGATGGCCTGTATTCTTCTGTCACGGCCAGTCTTTGCTGAACCGCCCGCAGAATCACCTTCAACGAGATAGACTTCACATTCACTTGGGTCTCTGGATTGGCAATCTGCCAATTTCCCTGGCAATCCGCCACCTTCGAGGACACCCTTTCTTCGAGTCAGATCTCGAGCTTTTCTAGCTGCTTCTCTTGCTTTGGAGGCGAGGAGGGCTTTATCGACAATCTGCTTTGCTACGTTGGGATTCTCTTCAAAGAACTCACCCAGTTTTTCGTAGACAATGGTTTGAACAATTCCCGTGACTTCACTGCTGACCAGTTTATCCTTTGTTTGGGACGAAAAAGACGGGTCGGGGTGCTTTACACTCACCACTGCGGCGAGTCCTTCACGAACGTCTTCGCCACTTAGCGCATCACCCTTGAGGAGATTGCGTTTCTTGGCATATCCATTCACACAACTTGTTAATGCTGTTCTCAAACCAGACATATGAGTCCCACCATCTTTGTTTCTGATGATGTTGGTATAGCACATGATGGATTCACTGAACGCGTCTGACCACTGAAGGGCAAGTTCAACTTCAACTGGGCCCTTTTCTATGTCCTTTGAGCCCACAATGGTGATGACATTCTCATGCATGACCTCTCGGCGCTCGTTGAGTTGTTGGACAAATTCGCTAAGACCGCCTTCGTAATGATGGTCAACATCATGTGTTTCTTCACTACGTTGGTCACTAATGACGATTTTGAGACCTGCATTGAGGAAGGCTGTCTCCCTCACTCGAGTATTGATTTGTTCAAATTCGAATTCGATAACTTCTGTAAAAATCGTCAAATCCGGCTTGAACGAGATAGTCGTGCCCGTATCCTCGCATGTGCCACTTTCAGCCAGAGGTGCAACAGGGACGCCTGCCTCATATCGCTGGAAATAGGTGACGCCGTCACGATGAATGGTGACATCCATCCATTCTGAGACCGCATTGACTGCCGATACACCAACGCCGTGAAGACCACCTGACACTTTGTACGAACTGTTGTCAAACTTACCCCCTGCGTGAAGTTTGGTCATAATGACCTCTGCGGCAGAGATGCCATATTCTTCGTGAATGCCAACAGGTATGCCTCGCCCGTAGTCCCTAACGCTGACCGAATGGTCCGGGTTGAGAGTGATGTCGATTTGTGCGGTGTGGCCCGCAAGATGTTCGTCGACTGAGTTGTCGACAACTTCCCAAATGCAATGGTGCAGGGCCGTTCCATCATGTGGATCCCCGAGGTACATTCCTGGTCGTTTTCGAACCGCTTCTAACCCTTCCAAAACTTGAATGCTTGAAGCACTATATTCGTCGCTCATTTTTAATTCCTCAAGAAGGGTTGAATGGATGTACATTTTGATGATTATTTTGGCCTCAAAATCTGATGAAAATTTCAACACAATTTGCGGCGCAGTACTCAATTTTCTATACCTCGCACTCCCCTACAATATTACCCTGTGACGAGGGGGTATAAAGGTAGTGCAATATCCCCTTCATAGACCCGTGAAAAACCCCTGAATTATGACTCCCAAAACCATCGATTTCCAATCCAATATTCGGTACAAAAAAGACATGAATTTCAACCAATCCCAGCGAACAGCCCATGCGAGAGCGTTAAGAAGCGGGCCCAAGTCCGAAAGGCATGGCTGACCCGTTGGTTTGTGTGTCCCTCGAAGGAACAACTGTGAAAGAAATGCTCGATGAAGCGGCCCGTGCGGGAATTGCGGGCGCTGACTTGATTGAAGTTCGATTTGACCGCTTGTATCTAAGCCGTCCCGAACCAACCGTCACAGAAAATGAAGAAGGTGAAGTGACAAAAACCATGCCTCCTGCCAGCGCGTGGCCTGTTCGAGACTTCACCGACATCGATGTTGATGCATCGATTACTGCCCTTAAAGAAGGGATTGCCCTTCCTGTTATTTTCACTGCACGACCCGTTCGAGAAGGTGGATTCTTTTCAGGCGATGAAGCTCAACGAATTGACGTGCTCAAGCAGGGCATCGCCTCGGGGGCGACTTGGGTCGATCTCGAACTTTCCATCAAAGAAGATGACCGTGCAACCCTCATGAAAGATGCCAAGAAAGCATCTTGCAAGATCGTCGCATCAATGCACGATATCGACAGCACTCCAAGCGCTGAGGAGATTCAAAACATCATCACATCAAACGCTGAGATGGGCGACATGGTGAAATTCTGCGGCACAGTAAATGACCACCAAGACGCTCTTCAAATCGTCGAAGCCACCCATGCATTGGCTTCAGAAAAGGTACAATACGCCGCAATGGCCCTTGGCAACGGTGGCGATTGGGCGCGTTTGCACGCTCCAGTTCTTAACCAAGCCATGGTGTATGCAACCATGCGCAATGAATTCCGACTCTCCGACAAAGGACTCGTCAATGTGCGTGACCTCAAGGAAGCTTGGAATTTGCTCGAATACTGAGCCGATAGGGCGTCTTAGGGGCGAGGAAGGCGTTCCCCCCCATCCAATTACCATCAAGGGTCTAATTCGTCACCAGAAGGCACATTCAAGCGCTCCGGTGGCGGATTGGTCACTAACTGCCCTTTCTGAGGTGCAACAGGAATCTCTTGTAATTGAACGGGTAAGGGCGAGTTTGGCTGGACAATCGATTGTGATATTGGAGTCACAGACGTTGTGGGTAAGGGTGCCTCTTGACCAAATTGCGGCAAATCGGCTGGCCGTTCAAGTGAAGGAACGAGTCCCTCCGATGCTTCTGTAGGCGAGAGCCCTGCTTTCATGTACCTCGCATTAAGAATGAAAGGAGCAGCCAGAGCACCAAGTAATACAACCATGAAGGTAAGAGCAACGGTGTATGGGGGCAAGATCAGTGAACGACTTGTCGTGACAATAGTGACATCTGCAGCAATTGTTACATCTGGAGCATCCGAATCATAGTCATGGATATTGTCCCATGCATCTACAATGAGATAGAAGTCTTGCCAATCCGCACCCCCCCAAATAGGAGTGTAGACCTCTGATTTGTCGAGATTCAAGGCAAAATTGACCGAACTTACACGTTCATATTCGTGAGAATCTCGGTATGATTTCCAACCAAGTGGATTCCAACTCCGCCATTCTGGAGGGATGTCACTTAACGACTCTTCCAAGTCGCCCTCGTAGCACCACCAGGCCTCTCTCTGGCTGCATTCATAGGAAGATCGGTAGGAGTCGTATTCTGCTGTTGTCAGCAAGTAGACATCGCCTGTGACGGGATTTGCATCTGCATCTTGCAGCGTTACACAGATGGTTGTGCGGTGGGTTGCTGAAAGATTCAATCGTAGTACACCAGCACTGTTGTTGCCAATCAACATCGTGGTGTAGTGGCTTGTTTCAAGTGGATCAAGAACTGGTAGATTCCACATGTTTTGTTGGTACATCCATGGCTCTTCAGGCCCAAGTTCAGGCTCTTGGGCATTTTGCTGAGCGGGTTGATTTTGATTCTCATCATAATAGTAATCGTCATCGTAGTATCTTCCATCATACGGATCATAGTTGCCAGCATGATGTGGTACAAGAGCCATGCGTTGCATGGTTTGATTCCATTCGATTGCTTGCGTATCACCCTGACAAGCATCAGCTGCTTGGACATGAGTGAGGATGGGCGTTGAAAATGCGCCCGAAAAAACCGGCACCATCATGATGACAACCAATGTCAAAGCCATGTGATATCGCATACTCATGACCTCCCTACGGACTCTGCTGGACTTGAAGGTTGAAGGTAGTAGCGGTCAACCGCGCCTTCGAAGTGGGCGAACATATCCACTGTCATCGCTTCGACGTTCATCCTTTGATAAAATCCCTGGCGCAGGTGGTGGCGTATGGTGGTCCATGCCGAGCAAACCACCTTGACTTTCTACAAGTTCCACATCTGTATACGATTCTGCAGCCTGCTTAGCTTCATCTTCGAGATCGGATGGTTCACGCATAACGAGGTATCCGAGAATGAGGGCCACAGCGATGAGGGCGACAAAGGTAGCAAGGTCTGAACCTGCTTCTGTAAGCCAACTCTTCCAATCATCAACACTGAAATCCGAAAGGGAAGGGGCTTCGGTTGGTGGCGTACTTACTTCGATATCCTGAGTCATCTCAGCACACATGCCTAGGCCATCACACACCTGAATCATGAGTGTGTAGACTCCGGGGTCTTCATAGGTCGCTGAAATGCGTGATGTTGAACCAGAAAGTGGGTCGACCCAGTCGTCAGCGGGGTCACCATTTCCATTTTCATCGACCTCGATATCCAAATCCCATCGCACGACGAGGTCAGGATTCAAGGATTCATCTCGATCAGAAATAGAACCATCGTTGACATTTGTATCCCTGTAGAGAGCAATGCCAAGATCAACTTCTAAGTCAGAGATGTTCGCACTCAATGAGTTTGAATCGCCTGAAAAGATTTCATCTGGTATCAAGAGGTTGTGGATCACAGGAGGATGATCTACCAAGACAGTGAATGATGCCCGACTTACATCTCCAGTGCCAAAAGCATCCCGTACTGTCAGAGTTACGGTGTATTCACCTGGAAGCGTGAATGCATGCCAAGGTGAGGGTTCCGAGTTAATTGGCGAACCATCACCAAAGTCCCATGTGTACTGCACAAGGCCGTTCCAATCTGGAGATTCTGCCTCGAGTGGAATGTATTTTCCTTCGAACATACGGTCACCGTCACGAGTACCGTCCGAATCAAAGTAGAGCAGTGTATGTGGTGCAGCATAGGTGTCACCTGCCTCGTTGAAGGTTCTAGACCACATGTCTGGCATCGTTCCTTCTTCGAACGTAGTTGAATCTGTTATCAATTCTCCATCAATCCAAGCATCCAAAATTCGAACAGAAATAATTGGCAATGGATTTGCCATCTCAATGGTGAGAATCCGTGGTGAGCTTGCTTCGCCGGCCTCATCAAAGACGATCAGCGTCACACTGTGGATACCAGGCTCGATGAAGGTGTGAGTGACCTGTGGCCGATCACCAAAGGTCCCATCCGAAAACGTCCAGTTGAATGTCAAATCTGAAGAATCTCCGACGGTGCCATCTGGATCAAACGAGTCCCGTCCATCGAAAGTGTATGGGGTATCTACTTGACCATCTTCGACTCTAAAATCAACCGTTGAAGAGCCTGTTGTCGCCGTGGTTCTGACAATAAAATCACTCACTGGGAGCTGATTATGGACCATGACGCTCAGGATGGTTGATACGGAACTACCATCGTCGTCAGTCACAGTCAGTTCAACCGATTTTAGACCTGGTGTATTCCAAGCAGGCATTGGGTTCGCACTGTTCGATGTTGTGGAAATAAATTCGTCTGTTCTGTCGCTGAGACCTCCATCGAGGTTCACTCCATCCGGGAACGACCACTCGTAGGCAACAATAGTACCGTCATCGTCGGTGAATACATCCGGCATTACAATAGCAGTGTAGGTGTAGGTGGAGAGGTTATCAGCGAAAATTTGGAACGGGATTCTGTTGTTGACGTTCACGATAATTTCTTTAACACCCGTATTAACCCCATCTGAAACGGTCAGCGTCAGGTTGTAGGTCGCAACAGTACCTGAAATGTCGCCCCATTCGTGGGCATATTCGTAGACGCCGATGCCCGAATCTATTGTACCATCACCCCAGTCCCAACTGTATTCCAGTTGATCCGTAGGGACGTTATCGATGGTTCGAGCAGCAGAAAAGAGAATCAGTTGATTGGTCAGGATATTGATTTCATTTTCAATCACGACATTGTTCACCGTGATGATGGGCAGTGGCGGGGTTGTGTCACTGACATTAATCTCCAGGACTGATGTCTCAGACCACGTGTTGCCTTGGTCCATAACGCGCAGGGTGACATTGTAAACGCCCGCTGATTCATAAGAGCGCAGAGGTGATTTCAGACCCGAGGTGCTGTTATCTCCGAAATCCCAAGCATAGGCAATCGGAGCGTCGAGGTACGGCAATGAGTTGTTGTCCAAAGACAAGCCCCATGCGTCAAATCCATCACCTGTGAACTGAACATTTTCCCATGTCTGCGTAGCGTTAGGGTCAAGGGTTCCATTTGCTGTTGGCTTCATGTTGTTGAGGACTTGAGGCGCAGTGGTGATGCTGTCAACAGTGGTTCCAATCATGTCGACCATGTCCATTTTGAAGGTGTATTGTCCGTTTAAGGGTGCAGTGAACCAAAATGATTCCTCTGTAGCCACACCGCCACCTGCTGCAACTCTCTTGGTGAGGCGGTCTACCTCAACTCCTGATGCGTCTAACACGGTCATGGTCACGTCAAGATCTTCAAAGAAGGCATTAGAGAAGACCTCGTAGTCAATTTGAGCAGTATCCGGGGCGCCGTCGCCATCACGGTCGATTTGGGCATCCGTTGCGGTTACGGTCAGGCTTGCGGGTGCTGTGATCCGTGCAGCTTCGATGTCCACAGTGCCTTGAGGGTAAGATGAGCCGCACGAAGTGTAATCGCAATCAGCGACCGTGCTTGCATACCATGTGATGGCCCACACCTCGTTCGTGAGGTTCCCGAACCCTGGGACAAGCGCCGTAGCAACATTGTTTTGGAAATTAAGATCGGTCACCGACCAAAGCCCGTCAGCAGTAGATTGACTGACGACAACACCGTCAAATTGACTCACATCAGCAGTTAATCGCATGGTGAGAGGGGCAGGTGATGCGCTGCCGGGCGTGAACTTGAAGGCTCGAATACCCCATCCCTCTACGGTATGTCCTGTGGAGGACCAAGGGCCAGCCCAGTCGCTGTTGGTATCGGCAGGTTGGACCCTACAGAACGAGTTTGAAGAGCAGGTCGGCGTCAGATCGAGGTTTGAAAATCCGTAAATGCCCTGTGTTGAATCAAGAACGGCCGCGATTGAGAAATTGGCAAAGATTTCACCCATGGTCCGTCCCAACATTCCACTTTGCCCGCTCACAGGTGACAAAGCAAGGTTTTCGACACCTAAGCCACCCGTGGCAGAATCTTGAACAAGTTGTCGGACCGCTGGACCTCCACCAAGGTGGTCAGCAAGGTACATTGTGAAAATGAAACCAGCACCGTAATCAGCGAAGCGTTGATTCCACCATCGAACCGATAGTTCAGAGGCCGAAGTCCACTGGTTCAAGTGAGACACAAGGGTTGAATCGGCCCCAAAGCATAGGTAAATCGCAACATCTGCATTGCCTTCATCAATCCATAGATTCTCGTAAGGATCCTGAGCGTTGTGTAAGAGATGTTCCATTTCATGCGCTAAAATTGATTTGCCCCATGAGAGGGTAATATCGGCGTAATCAACGTACAAAGCCTCTCTTGAGGTGGCAAGAGAAGGTGCAAAGTACCCTCCGATGTTGAACGCACCGTCGATGTCATAGATAACAATCTGAACTTGACAGTTATTGTCGACGTCTGGGGGTGCAAGGCCACGGCCATCGGAGTAATCTTTTCCGTAGTAGGTGGTCATGGTAGGGTAAATTGTGCTGTCCCAAGAGGATGCAAGGTTGTTGAGTACGGTTGAAGAGAGCGTCCTACCGCTCTGTACCAGGAATGCAACGGTGTTGGTTGTTTTTGCCACATACACATCAATCGAACCTCCCGAGGTTGGCACAGTGAGTTGGTCGTTCACTACATGTGGGTTGCAGGCCCGAGCTCCGGCCCGAGCTGAGGTTTGGGGCTGAATTACCATTTCTTCCGCACCAGGTCGCCCTTCCTCAATCCAGGCGTTTTTCAAGAAAGAGAACGCTGAAACCACTGGGACCTCTTCTTCAATCATGATGTATTCTCGCCCTTGAGAGGGATCGAAATCGGCAATATCTCCGATGATTGTCCCGCCTGCATTGTAAGCCTCAATGACCTCATTTTCGGATGATGCGGAGGCTGCCGGAGCAAGAAGTGGCGCAAATAATGCTGCGCAGAGAACAGCGACGAGAAAGAGAGCAGATGTAGAGCGCGGTTCCGACATTGATGACACCTCAGGTATTCGCATTACTGCTTAACAACTGCACGACTTGAAAAGAGGTATTTAAGACTGGGTCTATGAGGCTTCACATATGCTCACGCGAACTGGGAGTGGTTTACGCCCCCCTAATCATGTCATGAAGTCGCTTATTCTCGCATTCTTGATGCTTACTTCTTGCGTAGGCACGACCCAAGCCCAGAGCATCAAGGAGCCGTACCAAGTTGTCGATACTTGTGAGCAGGTTGATTCGCTAGAATTCAACGGGACCATCGCCAATGCATCGATTACAGAACAAGTGAACTTGGGACCGAGAACAACTGGATCTAACGGCAGCGCCGACCTTCGAAGTATGATTCATTCAGAATTGAGCCACTTAGAGGTTGCAAATAACACCTACACTGAAGACAACATCACCTTCACTAACGTGGTTGCAAAGTACTCGCCCGGTGAAGCCAACGCCTCGCGACCAAGGGTTGTTCTCGTTGCCCATTATGACTCACGAGATGTTGCTGAACGGGACCCTGACCAGAACCGAACCATGGAACCAATTCCAGGCGCAAACGACGCTGCAAGCGGAGTTGCAGTCTTGCTAGAACTTGGAAGAATCATACCCTCCATGAATTTACAATACGATGTTGAACTGCTGTTCACTGATGCTGAAGATCAGAATTATTCGACTGGAAGCTTGTATGGTGCAAGAGCATGGGTCGATAACCAAAGTGAATCTGAAGTGAATCGAACCACGGCATACATCGTCGTTGACATGGTTGGCGATATTTTTCTTCAACTCACACATGTTTATCCCGGCGACAACGCCCTATGGACCACAATCCCACCGCTTGCTGCTGCCATTGGCCTTATGGATACAGAGATTGATTGCAACGGTGATTTGGGCAGAGACATAGTCAACATGACCATCAGCACTGGGGTCATCGATGACCATGTGCCAGCACTCAACAGAGGCATTAGAGCCATTGATTTGATTGACATACGCTTTGGCGAAGGGGCTGAACCCTTCGAAGGGCATTGGCATACCCATGAAGATACGCCTGACAAAGTCAGCGCTCAATCGTTGCAGGATGTTGGTTTGTTGGTGGAACTTGGGCTTCGCTCAAACGCATGGATTTTTGATTTCCAGGCCTCTGAAGAAAACCAAGATCAAAGCGAGGATACTGAATCTGAAGAATCAGATTCTTCTTCACAAGAAATGGAGGTCGAACGGCACACTGGATTGGCCTTTGTAGCACTCCTCGGCATTGGAGCAGCGATGACCTTGATGCTGGTGCTTGGCTATGCTGTCAATTTGCGACGGGAACAATGAAGCGCGGACACGAAGGGAAAGGCGTATTATCCGCGCACGCACCCACTTCAACATAGCGGGGGTGAGATGATGGCGGATGACTCTGATTTCGACGAGCGGCGAGAAGCCCTCAAAGCCCGTGTTCAGGCCCAAATAGAAGCCTCGAAAGAAGCTAAATTAGAGCGTCAGCAAAACGCTGCGGACGAACTTGTGGTCGATGAATCAGATTTGAACGCTGCCATTACAGAAGCCAATGAAGAATTTAATGAGCATATGGCTTCAATGAACAAGGCCAACGCTTCCCAACTACGGACGCTTGCTGCATCCTTGATTCTTGTCGGGAGCATTCTTGGAATGGCTTCTGGTGGATTAATCCTTCAAGGCAATCCTGCAGACCTCATCAACGCATTTAGCGTGATCGGAAATGATGAAATGGTTGACGTTTCGGGAATTGTCCTCGAACCAGATGGGAGTGCGGTTTCGGACGTAAATGTTGAGTTGATGAACATCGACTCAGGCGAAGTTATCGGTTTAACAACAACGGATTCCAATGGCTACTTTTGGTTTAAATCGATCGATGTCACTGAACTTCAATTGACATTTTCGCTCGATGGCCATACAACTGTTGAACGAATCTTCATTCCTGATGGGGCACAAATTAAGCCAATCACACTCCGTGAAGGAACCGGTACCGTTGTAGAAAATGAAATCGTTTCAAATGACGGATGGAATACAGAAAACGCAGTTGCATTGTCTACTGCAGTTGGCGTGTTAACCGTGCTCACTGGTTTGGTTGGTGTTCAGGCGGCTGTCGAAGCTCGGAGGGCAAAGCGATACAGGCGCACCCAATACCTTGCAGGCCTTGCTCTGTTCAGCAGAGGCCTGATTATCTTTGGACCTGCGTTGATCCTTGCAGGCATGATTTTACTCATGAAAAGTCGTGATCAATTTTCCGATGTGGGCGGTGAGTGAATGTACCTGATCAGCGTCGAGGGCGGCGATGGTTCTGGAAAAGGTGAAGCCGCTCGTTTACTGCTTGAATTAGCAGCGGAATTTCCCTTTCCCCAAATCCATGCAACACACGAACCAAGGAGACACAGTGAACTTGGCAAGTTAGCACTTACATCCGTCAAACTAGGTGATAAGACACCGTTAGAAGAAGCAGGACTTTTTGCGGCCGATCGTCTCGACCATTCACACACGTGGATTCGGCCATTGCTTCAGCAAGGCCACATTGTTATTTCAGATCGCAACATCCACTCATCACTCATTTACCAAGGTGTTGTTGGAAATCTCGGGGTTGAACAAGTCGCAAAAATGAACGCTGCTGCAATGATTCCAGACCTTGTGTTGTGGATTGATTGCGACCCTGCCAAAGCCATAAAGCGTATTCGAACCGGTACCTTGCGAATGACAAGTGAAAAGCAGGAGTATTTCGAAACCCCTGAGATCCAAACGACGATTCGCCAAGGATTCAACGATCTTTTGTCCGGAAAAATCACAGTACCTGCTCCCTTTGACAAGTGCTGCGTCGTAGGCCCAATTCTCAATGAGGGCGGATTGGATGATTTGAAGAAAAAATTGAGAACCGA